>Ga0265595_1002467_pt1 | contig 12483 bp, 9 predicted proteins | sample saktaG_15_FD_190148 | JGI IMG/M metagenome (GOLD analysis project Ga0265595, IMG submission 190148) | Saline water microbial communities from Sakinaw Lake, British Columbia, Canada - sak_2013_06_06_50m | ecosystem: Environmental > Aquatic > Non-marine Saline and Alkaline > Saline ... | reverse complement strand
CCGGTCTCGTCATCCACCTTCTCGCCGTCCTCGTCGCTGAACGGCAGCCGGGGGCCCGGCGGCTCCTTGTGATTGTCGAAGGTGCGCACGACCATCTCGGTCGTGCCGGCGTCCTCATCCTCGTCGAGGAAGGCCACGGCGATGTCGCTCGGCCTCTCGGTCCCTGTTGGTATTTCGATCACGCTCTTCCGTACTTCTTCTTGAACCGCGTCCAATGATCTTCCACGGCCTGCTCGATCACGTCGCCCTTGGCCTTGTTGATGTAGAGCATCCCGCTCCACCAGTCGTCCGGGCGTTCCGATGCCGCCTGGGCGAAGTTGCCGAGCGTCTTGATGCCCTTTTCGGCCATCCTGGCGGCCTGAGCATCGCTGATGCCGCGGACTTCACGCAGCGCCCGGTTCATCTCCAGCCGGCTCACGGTTTCATACTCGCCGGCAGCAACCCCTTCTTTGACCTGGGCGGCGACATTATTAGCGATAGCTCGGGCCTGCTCTGTGAGGATCGGCTCGACCTCGGGGAGTTCCTCTTGCGGCGCCCGGTCCTCCACAGCTTCGCCAAGGGCGGTCGCCAGGGGGTCGCGAGTTCCTGTCCTGAAGTCGGACGGGGGGCGAAGAGTGGCGATCATGGCGGAGTTTAAGTCTGATAAATGCGTCGGGTTGAAGGGGCCGGTAAGAACCTTCTTGGCCAGGTCGATCAGGAAATCCTTGATCGTCGCGGATAGGGCCTCGGCCTCGACCGAGAACTTCCGGGCCATGGCTTCGCAGTTTAACTCCTGGTTCACCATGTCCGCCAGCCGCTCAAGGGGAGTCACTTCGCGGTCGGTAGGCTCGTGGGACTCAAACGCCTTGCGGGGATCGACGCCGGCCATCTTCAGAGACTCAGCGTTGGCCGCCATGTTCCTGGCCGTGTAACCGAGGGCGAAATCTGCGCCGAGGCAAGGCTCCGGGGCAGGGGCAGGGGCAGCCTCGTCCCGCGCCTCGTCCGGCTCTATCGCGCCCGACTCGTCAGGCTCCGGCCCGCCGAACGGAATCTCCTCCGGCCCATCCTCTTCCATCGGCGGCTCGTCGGGGTTCTGGCCGGGTTCCTCGACCTCCTGAACGCGCGGCTCGTATTCCTCAAGCCAGATCGCGGCGGGAACGTGGTCAACCATGCCGTCCTCATCGGCCGTGGTAATCTCGCCGTCCTTAGCGACGGCCGTGATCGTCAGCCAGTAGGGGTCAACGGTCATGCCGGTCATCGGCCCGAGTTTCAGTCTTGTTCCGGGTAGGTAGGTCACTGTGTTTCACTCCCATTCTCTTTCCTGAATTTCCTGTCTTCGGCCTTCTTCCAGATTCCACTTTTTAGCATGGCCCCCACCTTGCCGGCCGGGCTTGTTTCCTGCCATGCCGCCAGCAACGCGCCCTGGAAGTCCATAATGCACATTCCGTACATGCCAGCCTCTTTAACCGTCCGGTCGTAATTATCGCCGGAAATTCTGATCGCGTGTGCTTTACGTTTTAAGCCCATAATTATTCTCTCCGTGATGATGCTGAGTGAATAATAGCCCGGCCCAAAATAATGTCAAGGGTAAAAATTGCGTTTAATGAAAAATAATTGCGGGGGAGATTTTACAGAGAACTTGGAACCAGCCCCATCGTCTTCGCCAAAACCTCTTGCTCGCGTTCGGCGACAACCCGCCGATCCTCGCGGCGCTGCTTGCGTGTTTTTTTCTTCCCCCTAAGAACTCTTCGTATTGCCGTCGCGGGCGTCAATGGGGTCTTGCCACATTTATCAAGCATCCCGCCGCATGACGAACATCGGGGCGGTGAAGCATGTCTAAAATCGAGTCGGTCAACAATGTCTATATTTTTGCACTCGCGACATTTCGCCCTGCAAAATTCCACCGCGCTTTTTTTTCTGCCGTAGATTCCCATAAAAGTGTCCTCTGCGCGCACTTTTTCTATTACTACTCTCCCTTCGCTTCCCTTCGTTCCCCTTGGGCTGGCTGCCGTTTCTTCTTCTTTTCCTTGCTTCTTCTACATTCTCCCGGCTAACCCAGTGCGTAGGTCAAGCGGAGGCTGTTTGGAAGGAGTCCAGAGAAAAAAAGGCAAGCGGCCCAAACGAAGAAGCACGCTTGCCCAAAAAAAGATTTTGCAGCCCAATGGGTGACTCGGTCGCTCGGTCGGCTTCCATACAGAAGCAAGGCCCGGCCTTGGACTCGAACCAAGGCTCGGCAGGACTCGGAAAGGGCAATTAACGAGTTCCCGCTGGTCCACCTGGACCGGGCTGTGAAAAGAGGGAGTCCGCCGGCGCTCGTCGATGATGGTGCGGGGCTGGCGGCGGACTTTTGGGGCGTCAGAAAAGAACCTCCTCGATCTCTTCGATGAGTTTGAAGCACAGAAGAATCTTGCAGGCGGAGACTTCTGCCAGGCGGGACAGGGACGGCGGAGTGGCTTCGCCTATAACGCCACACGGTTTTCCGGGCGAAGGCTTGAGTTTTTGAAGGACGCTGTCCAGCCTGTCCGCCAAATGGATCGATGTTGCAGCCATCGCCACCAGGGTTTCTGTGAGGCTTTTCGGTGCTTCCGGAGCGGTGCCTCCTTGTGAGGGCGTTTGTCGCAGACTTATTGTGCCCATGCTCTTGTCCTTTTGTTGAGGGTGATAAAAGAATGGGCCGGGCGCCCATCCGTAGGCTATCCCGGCCGGTCGCTGCGCCACCGAGGCGCGTGCTGGGGCAAAGAATAGTCTCCCGGCGTACCGAGATCGCCGGGAGGGGCATTGCGGAACACCCGCAAGGCCGGAGTTGATAAAAGAAAGCCCCGGCGGTTTCCCGTCGAGGCTTCGTGTCAATGGCGGCTGCGGCTCGTGAGCTTACTGTCCGGCGAAGGGCAGACGGGCAACATGCCCGCAAGCCGCCAAAGTTCAAGTTGTCAAAAGGTCTATTCTTCATATTACCCGTTAACTGCCTCTCGCCGGTACGAGGGAATAATAGACCTGCCCCCGGCCCCCGTCAAGGGCAATTCTCGGATTTCCGCAACTATTTCTTCCCAGGACCGGCCAAATCGTCGCCAGGCTTGCCGGAGCGGGCATAACTGCCCCTTGGAGGGTCCATCGGGTGGGCTGCGGGAGAAGATGCCTCTGAGGGGCAAAAAAGCCCCCGGCAGGTGGGAGGCTGCCAGGGGCCGATCGGGGCCAGGGAGAGGAGGAGGAAACCTGGCCCGCTCGCTCAAATTATGCCGTCGAAAGTTCTGACTCAAACCCGCAATCGCACCCGACAAGCGGAAGCTCGTCGAGGGGAACGAAGTCGCCCGCGTAGAACCGTGGCTCTGGATTCCCGGCGGCAAGCTCCATGCGCCCCATGCAGGCCCGCAGGTTGTTGTAGCACCGGCAGGCTTCCCGTTGTGCCCGGCCCGCCGCCAATAGGGCCTCTTTTACGGCCTCGCGCTCCGGGCCTTCGGCACTCTCCCGCAACACAATCAGCGATGCTTTGATGGATCGGCACTGAGCCGTAAGTTGCGACCGCATCGTTTCGATGACTTTTTCCAGTCTGGTCATTATAAAATCCCTGGATCAGCCACATCCCACTTAGTTTCCCACAGATATCTACCGCAACCATCCGCATAATACCATCCGACGCACTTCCCGCATCCGTCAAACACATACAAAACGGTAAAGCATTCCCAATTGGCGGGCAGTTCGTCGACCGCACTGTAGTAGATGGTGCTCTCGCACGGTCGCGATTCCCCGATCAACACGCCCCCAACGCCAGCAGTGTTTTTAACCGACCGGACAAAGGACAAGAGCGTGCTTTGGGTCCATGCCCGAGCGGTTATGTCCACCGCCGACTGGTCATTGCGCAGGTAGACGGTTATGTCCTCCGCCAAGGTTGTGCCGTTCTTGTCGCAAGTAACTAGAGCTATGGTGGAAACCGAACCCGTGTTCGAAGCCGAAGACGGATGTCCCCACTCAACGGCCGGGCCGCCCGGCCCCTCGCCGATCAACACGCCCCCAACAGTTCCTTCGGTAACGGTAACTGTTTCAGCCAAGGGCATATAGGACAAGATCGTGCCGATAACCGCGGGTGTTTCGCCGACAGCCGCAACGGTCGCCTTCCAGCCACGGGCGCTTAGCTGCACCGTGGATCGGTCATCCCGGATGAAGACTCGCACATCGGCATCGCCCGTTGCAACTCCGGCCTTTGTACAGGGAACAAGCAGAATCGTTCCGACATCGGTAGTGCCGGGGTCTATCTTCGGAACGCCCCACTTGACGGAGGTGTTGGAGTGCGTGAACACGAAATACGGCCTAGCGGTCCCTGTGGTATCCGCCATGAGCGTGACAAGGACCTCCGTGCCGGCGGCGACGCTGTGCGTTTCTGCCGTGATCTCGGCCATGTTCGCCGCTTCAATCTTCCCGAGCGGGAACGCTGCGGGAACCGCGCCGTCGGCTTTCCAGTTCCATAAGTTCGTGTCGCCGGTGTAGGCGATGTTCACGGTCAGAATCTCAACCCAGTACCGCTCATCGTCGAAATCAGCCTCTGACGCCGGGCCTGTCGCCGCGATCTTGCCGTGCCAAACGGCCCGGGCCGGCAGACAGAAAATGTACATGCCCCGCCGGAAGCAGAGAACGGTGTCGCCGACACGATGCCCGTGGTGCTGGCCGGCCGGGACTATCGGGTAAACGTACTGGTATTCGACAACCGGGTCCGTGTCTGTGAATGTTGGGGCCTGACTCGTCGGATCGCCCGACATTATCCGCCGAACCACGGTTATCGTCTGATTTCCAGAGCCGCCGAAGTTTGCCTCTTTTGTACTTCCCCGGCTTTGGAGAACACCGATGAACGGCGCCGTGTCCGGTAGATAGTACGCCCGACCATCCCTGCCTGTCAGGACAAGAACCGGCTCGCCGGGCTTGCCGAAGTACGCCGCTTGGTCGACGCACGGAAACGGGGTGGCTTGGATCAACGCGAGGTTGGGGCTGGACAGCGGGGGCGGGATCTCGCCAAGCGTCAGGACTCCATCACCATCCGTCCATGGCTGGACTCGGCGAACGTCGATGATGCCAAGCTGTGCCTTGACGGAATCGACCGCGGCGTCGTAGGAATAACCGATCTCGCCCAGATAGCAGTCGCCCGTGCCGACGATGTGCGATGCCTTGAGGTTGTCCGGCGCCCACGGCTCGGGAGTGCTCGGTGTGAACGTCTCCGGCATTTCGCCAGCGGCGTCGGGGTCTTCCGGCATCTGATCTGGCGGCGCCTGCTCGCGGAGTGGCCCGGTCTGGACGCGCAGCTCGCGGTCCCACGACTCGTCGATCGGCGGCCAAAGGTCGGAATTATTGGGGTCATCGTTGGGCAAAAGCTGGCTCCCCGGCCGTCACGCCGGCCCCGGCGAGTGATTTCTGTGTCGTCTTCGCCACGCCCGGCATCCCCAGCCGGTACATCTCGGCCTGGGTCCGTGCCCATTGCTTGGCCAGGCCGGGAATCGCGGACTTATCGCCCACGGCCTCAGCCTTCTTGATGGCGTTGCGGAGTTTCTTACCCTGTTCGTTGAGTTGCTGCATCCGCTCGAACAAGGCCCGCTTTCGCGTGAGGGGCTGAATGGCACCGCCAATGATCGCTCGTCCGATTGCCCCGCCGACAGTCGGCATGTCCATGGCGATGCGCCCGATCTCCCGTGGCGCCCGCAAGGCCAAGAGGTTGTCCAGGGCCGTGCCTGACCGCCCGATAAGCGCCTTGGGCACCATCATCGTCGTGAAGAGTTCCTGAGTAGTAAACGGCATGATCGGCTTGTTGCGGAAAATGTCGCTGCCGGTGGCCATTTCGGCGAAGACCTTGACGTCGGGCCGGACCTGGCCGAGAACGCCGCGGACAAACTCTCCTGGACTCTGAGTGCCCTCAAGAATGTTCATCAGGTCATTGAACGGCAACCACGATGCCAGCAACCAGACGTTGCCCATCTTGTCGTTGCCGCTGATCTGCATGGCCTGCTGCTGCTGCATCCAGTCGGGCCGCAAACCCTCTTCGATCTTGTTCTCGCCAACGAGCGAAGTCTGGATGGCCTGGCGAAGATGCTCCGTGCCGGGCAGAATCGACGGCTTCTCAATCGCCAATCGCGCCACGTTTTCGGTATTCTTTCGCATCCAACTGAACCAGGGGAAGACATTCCGCATCTTTTGCTCGAAGGTTGTCAAGTCCGTCAGGTCGGGCATGGCTGTGATGGTCTTGAGCGCCGCCTGCCGGAAGTCCATGCCCTGCTCCACGCAAGTCAGCCATGCGCTCATCCGCATCGTGGTTTCGATGTTGTTGTTGACCGCGAACCACCACTTGCCGAGCGCTGGCATGGAGTCTTTGATCTTGCCGTACATGCCGGGGTTCATAACCATCGACGTGAATCCCGAGTTCATCATGTTGTACAGCCGGGCCTGCTGAATGATCTTCTCGGCGGGGATGGCCCTGCCAGCGATATTGATGGTGATCCTTGAGATGTCCTTGCCGGAGTTGACGGCCTGGACGAGATTCCTGATCTCGAACATCTTCTTGGTTGCGGCGGCGGGGTTAATCCCCTGATACGCCATGCCCATGTAGTTCTGGACGATGTTTCTCAGCATGTAGGCGGGGTGGCCCAGAGCGAACGGCTTCCAAACGCGCAGGCCCAAGTTGGCGATTCGCATGATTCGGCTAACTGCTTCCGGTTCTGCGGTCAGTCGCCCGGCCCGGAGAAGCATATCGGCCATGGGCTGAGGCAGTTTGAGGCCCTTCAGATCGTCGCCGATGAGTTGGATAAGCGGACTGCCGGCCATCTTCTTCATCACTTCTTCGGCGGGGATCAGGTGGCGAAGTTCCGGGGATGCCGCGTGAATCTCATCGGAAAGCCTGACGGCGCTCTCTTTAATCATGTCCCGCATATCGGCGGCAGCAATGTGCTGAGTGGCGATTTTGCCCCACTTGCCGGCGGCCTTACCAATGTCTGGCGCGAAGTGCTCGCCGCGGAAGTCCTTCTGGAAGAGCCCGCCCATCGGGCCACCCTCAGCCCGCCATGCGTTTGCCTGAGTTGCAGAGATTCCCCGCTCGCCGAGTTGCGTAGCCTTGCCCGCCTCCGCATACTGCTCCATTCGTCGCACGTCAGCGCCGTTGGAAGTCAGGACCATCAGTTCGTCGGCACTCCTCCAGTGCGTAGCCAGCTTGCTGTCGGCCTTCAGGGCACGCAAGGCTTCGGGGTCGGTGATCTTGTAGAACTTGCCGGAAACCAGCGGTGAAGTGAACGGTTGCGTCTTTGCCGCCTGCACGTCCTTGGTGACTTGCTCTGAAACTATTTTCGGCAGATCATTTACGTTTCGGCCCGGAGCGATATTTCTGGCCTTCATGGCCTTGTATCCGGTATCCCTGATATCCTCAACGTGGCGGGCGATCTTCTTGAGCATCGCCGTGTCTTCGAGGCCGAGATTGCTCATCACCTTTGCCACGTTGGCGACGGCAGGATCGGCCTTGCCTGCCGCACCCGCCATGGCCGCCGGGTAGTAGGTTTCCTTTGCCACGCGACCGGGATCACCCCCGTAGTTGATCGCGTCTCGCACCATCACCTTCGCCTCGTCGGCCTTGATGCCCATTTGCTTCGCAAACTTCTCGACCAGCGGCGTGGCCATTGAGTCCACGTCGCGTTGAATGACATTCTCGATCCCGGTAGACCCGCCTCCGATTCGCTGGCGGATACCAGCCATGCGGCGGCTGGCGTCCGTGGCGCCCATGCCAAACTTTTCCTGCATGGTCCGGCCAAGGTCGCGCTTGAGTTTTTGTAGCCACGTCGCATTAGGGCCAAGGTGCTCCAGGTAGGATTTGCCGATCTCGGACTCGGCCTTGAGTCTGAAGGGCAGGCTGGCGTCGGGCGAGAGCGTGGCGGCCTTGGCAAGCCCCTTCTCTGTCTCCAAGAGGGCCTTCGATTCGGCGAGAGCCTGTGCGGTATCGGCCTTTGGGAGCGTCTTGGAGGCGGCGACGTTCTGTCCGGATAGAATCTTGCGAACCCTGGCGGCTTCAACTTCCGTGGCAAACAGCTTCCGCTTTGGAGCCGCTTTCGTGGCTGCCGCCAGTTCGGTCTTGGCTTCTGCCAGTCCGGCCTTGAGCTTCTTGACGTGCCCCGGCGCTGGTATCCTGGCTTTGGCCGCCGCCGCGTTCTCTTCTATCTTTCCCATAACGGAAGGGAACTTGCCGCGAAGCTCGGATGGCGTTTTTCCCCATTTCTTGGCCAAGTCCGTTACGGTGCTGGTCGATGCGGCCTTGCTCTTTTTGAGTTCCGCAACCCTTGCAAGCGCCGCCTCGGCCACGTCCACGGCCCGCTGAGCTTTTCGCACAGCCGCCGTGGCAACTGGTATTTCTTTCACCGGCGGCTGGATGGCGATCCCCGCCTTCATCACGGCGTAGCGGCCCTTCAGGAGTTGCCGGTAGCCAGCCTTGGCTTCTACGGCGCCGGCCTTCGCGGCGGCCTGGGTGCGTTCGATGTTGTTTAAAAGTTGCCCGGTCTTGGCAACCTTATCGGTGAGGGAACGAATGACGGGGGCCTTGCTTCTCAGGAAGTTTAGTGTCTCATCAGGCCGGATGCCGGCCATCGTCTCCCAGAGCCGCTTCCGCTTGCCTATCGGAGCCGTGATCCCACTCGCGGCGAACGGGAGTCGGAAGATCGTCCAGCCCTTCTCTCCGAACTCTGTCAGGAGCTTGCGGGCCGCGTCTGCCCTCTCGGGAACAAACGCGGAAGAGGCAAGGCGGCGGTATGCCCGACCGCTCTTGCGGCCAACCATCTGGCTTAGCGCGGCCTTCTTTGTGCCGTGCCTCCGTAGGGCGGCCTCGCTCCACTTGAGGAACCGCGACTCGCTCATCCCAAGGGCCTTAGCGACCTTGGTAATCTCAGGCGACTCTTTGATGCCCTCCATGGCCGAACTGAAGGCGGTCTTCATCAGGCGCTGGCCAGACTTCAGGAACTTTGGAACATACTTGCTTATCTTAAGTCCGGTTCTGTGCCCTAGTCCCAGATACGTCAACGGGTCGCCAAAGATGTCCGCCGCCAGCCCGCCAACGCCCAGAACTGCCTTGTTCGTTACTCCCAAATGGCGCAGCACATCCGAGCCGGTGACGACCTTCATGCCCAGGGCGCCCTTGCGCAGCTTGTGGGTCGGCACGCCGCCCAGCCACGAGATCGCGTTAAACACGGCGTTGCGGGGAATGTCCCACGTGTCGAGAACCTTCGTGAAGGCGCTGCGGGTGTCGGCATTGGGCAGATCGGCGTCTTTCAGGCCGGGCGCGTCCAGGCCAAGCTCGTTCAACTCATCTGTGGATAGACGAGCCTTCTTCCGCCGGTTGGGGCCGGAGAATTTAGGGAACATCGACTTGCCTAAAGAGCCGCCGCCGAACATTGGCGAACCCAAGATGTTGTCGCGTCCAGCCATGATAGATTACCCGCCTACTGGTATTTGCGTTGCCTTCTTTGCAAAGGCGGTCTTGAGCAGGGCCTTTTTGGCGGTTGCCGCAACGCCACGATATTTCGGGGACTGATCCGGGAGACTTACTCGTTTCCCCGCCAACGCCGCACTGTGGCCTAATACTAAGTCGCCAGACTCATAAGGAACGGTTTTTTGCAGGGGCCATGAGAATTGCTCATTCTTCCAAGCCGGGCTTTGGGCGATAGCGCCCCATGCAATGTCGGCGGCATCTTCTGGCTTGACGCCTGACGCTATAAGCTCCTTGACGACCGGGGCCAGTTTCATTTGCAGGGTTTCCGCAAGGGAGGCCTCGTCTAGTGGGCCGCCAGCGGCCAACTCGCTGATTGCGTTATTGGCCGTGACTTTTGCCCTTGCGCGAGCCACGATCTGTCGTACTTGTCCAGCCGCAGGGGTCGGGGCACCTTGTGGCGTTGCTGGGCCTTGGCCTGACGCGGGAGTTTGGCCGTAGTTATTAAGAAGCGTTGCGAGCCTTGCCACTTCAGGGGCGCGGGCGTCGGCCTGTTCGGGAGTTTCATTCTTGCCCTGCGGGGCCATCATCTCGAGTTGGGCCTGGATTTTCCTCTTAACGGTAGGCATGTCTCTGGGGTCGGCATCGTCCAGAATCTTGGTTATGTCATTTTCGACCTGGCCGAGTTGCAACCTTCCGCCCAAATGGCGGGATAAGGCTACCGTGGCGCCAGTTACGGCGTCTGCGATTCTTCCTTCCCTGCCCTTCGCTCCGCCGCCGCCGAGATTCGCAGTTTCGGCAGCGGTGCGTTTTGGAAGCGCTTCCGCTTGCGCCACTCTGGCCCTGGCATCACGAATGGCAAGGTCTCGGGCCTCGCCTGCTGGCATGCGCAGAGCCATCTGATAGTCGCGGTCGGCAGCTTCCCATTCCTGCTTCCGGGCGAACTCAGTGGCCCGCTGCTCGCGCGTCTGCTTCTTGCCGGCCAAGTCCTCCGTGAACCCGCCGAGTTTGGCTTCTTCCACGCGCCGCTTGAGGTCTTGGCTGAGTTGCCATGGCGTCTTGGGGGCCGTCGCCGCCGTGGCCACCGGCGCAGTGCCCCCAGCCTTTTCGAAGCTCTTCATCCAGTAGTCGATGTTCTGGTCGAGTTCCTGCATGTACTGCTGGTGGGCTTCCTGGGTATTCGGTGCGAGCATCGGGCCGGGGCCTTGGCCGCCAGCCTGCGGAATCTCCAGTGGGGCCGGGCCGGTGGGCATCTGGCCTTGCTGGTAGACCTGTTGGGCTGGCTGCTGCTGCATGATGGGCTGGTCGCTAAGGTTTGCCCGAACCGAAGCGGGATTGCTGGCGTCCAACGGGACGGCAACCGGGGCCGGAGTGGCCTGCTGGGGAGCCGATCCCTGCATGAACGCCGGGAACTGGCTGGCGTCCTGCCCTTGCCCCGTGAAGCCCGTGGGGGCCGCCTTCTCCAGCATGTTCTGGCCGAACGGAAGCGGCGTCTTGCTTGTCGCCGCCTGCCCCGTCGTCATGTCCGCCACCTTGCCCTGCGCCGCCATCAGAGCCCGGTAGAGCACCATGGCCTTCTTGGACTCGACAGAGCCGGGCTGTGCGGCCTTGATTCTGGCAAGCATCTCGTCAGCAACCGATCGCGCCGCTACTTCGCCCGTGGGGTCCGGCGCGGGCTTGGCTGCTGGCGCAGGCCCGGCTCCCGGCCCGCCATAAGCCCGCGACATGGGAATCTGTTCGCCGTTGGCCGTCGCCGCCAGAATGTCCTTGATGGAGCCTTGCTCAGCCCGTTGCTGCTCAAGCGGTTTCTGTGCCAGTCGGGCATTGAAGGCGTGAATGTTTCCGGCCAAGTCGGCATCCGACCCCGGCCCGGCAACCATCTGTTGGGGCGTCTGCTGTGCGGGTTGCGGAGTCGTGGTTGCCGCCAGCCTTGCCGCGCGGGCCTGCCGCAATTCGTCCATGCCCAGGATAAACGGCTCTGACTGCATAGTGCGGGCCGTCTCGCCGATAAGCCCCGCGCCTTGTCCGGCCGCGGCACCTTGCTCCATGAACGGTTCCGCGCCGGGCGTTGCCTGGACGTACATGCTCTTAACCGCGTTGGTATGCGTTTCGGCGTGCCGCTGCTTGGACCGCTCGAACTCCGCCTCCTGGAAGAGCCGCCGCCGCCGCACGTCCTGCATGTCCACGGGGGCGCGAGCCGGGGCAGCCCCGCCGCCAGCGTTGTCAACCCCGTAGACCTTCCGGGCCCTGGCAATGTCGCCCTGAAGGGGGTTCTCTGTCGTCTGGGACTGGCTGAGGAGTTGCATAGCGTGTCGGTGGTTGGCAGACTGTTGGGCCTGCGAGGACTGTCGCTCCTGGGATTGCAATGTGGCCCGCTGGCGTTGTCCATACTCGTCGAGTTGCCGCTTGGTCAAACCTATCTTGGCATTGGCCTGCTCTATCGCCACATCTTCAAGCCAACGCCTTCGCTGTTTGTCACGAGAGCCGCCTACGTTCGTCGCTTTGGGATTCCAAGGTGAGAAAAGTACCCTGTCCATGTTCTTCTCCTACTTAATCGCTGCCAGAGCATAGCCCGCGGCAAGCAGGCCAACGCTCATTATCAGTTTCCAAATCCGCTCGCCCCACTTTTTCTCCGCGCTCTGCAACCGCAGAATGCTCTTGGCGGCTAGTGCAACATCTAGTGCATTTGCGTTTGTGCGCTCAAACAGTACAGCTACATTCCCATTGGTCTTCGTGGTCTGGAGCACCACATTGTCCAGCTTTTCCTCAATCCTTGCGCGCGAAATTGCCGCCTCGGAAACGAGGACACGCAAATTGTCCAGTTTGGTTTCAATCTGTGCCATGTCGAACATGTCCCAGGCCTCTGGTTCTACCTAGACTATTCTTTCACAAATCCGCTCAGGTCCACCGTCGCCAGCGTCACTGCGGCAGGCACCGGGTCAAGATCGTAAGTTTCATTATTCCGTTCCTTCCATGGTTTGTGTAAGCCGCCTTCCATGGCGGCGAGTTGCAGGCCAACGCTCATCACGCCACCAACGCAGTCACATATGCTTCCAGCGCCGCCTTGCCCG
>Ga0265595_1002466_pt1 | contig 12484 bp, 9 predicted proteins | sample saktaG_15_FD_190148 | JGI IMG/M metagenome (GOLD analysis project Ga0265595, IMG submission 190148) | Saline water microbial communities from Sakinaw Lake, British Columbia, Canada - sak_2013_06_06_50m | ecosystem: Environmental > Aquatic > Non-marine Saline and Alkaline > Saline ... | reverse complement strand
CCAGCTCCAGCATTAATATCTAAAAGTGAAGCTGAGGTTAAAATAAGGTCGCCGGTTGTTGTTTGTAAAGTATATTCATTTTGAGAAGTTAAATAATTTGCTCCATAAGTTGTTGTGGCTGTGCCAGTGGCTAATCTTAAACTCGCTGCTGAAGAATCAACATAAACTGGAGCCGTAGTGGAAGCATCAGCTCCAATCCATAAATCATCATTAATGGTATCCACTACTAAGGTATATCCTAAATCATCGCCAACTGTAAACGCTTCTGTCGAAGAAGCACTTACTGCTAAACGGCCACTGATATTAGTTGAAGTGGCAGTAATTTCTAAATCATCTCCGGAAACTAAATTCAAATCATAGCCGCTTGCTGTTTGAACTGTAAAGTCAGTAGCTTGAGTGATAAAATTGTTCACAGCTAAAGTTGAGGTGGCGGTCTGTCCAGCATTGGAAATTTGTAAAGCATCACTTAAATAAGCTTTTTTCCAACGGGCCACTTCACTTCCAATATCAAAAGTATTATCAAATAAAGGAATTAGATCTGAATTAAAAGAAGCAACTTGAAAAACATTTCCTTGAGCATCAACACTAAATAAACTTGTACCATCAACCTGTAAATCAAATAGATTTCCATCAAAGCCTGCCACGGAATTAACCATTAAGTAAGTACTAGTAGTGGTATCAAAACTGGTTGTGCCTTGTGGCTGGATTAATAAACTTGGAGCAGTAGTAGAAGGAGTGGCCCCAAAAGCATAGTGATGAAATTTTGTAGAGTCGGCTATATTAGTTGTTTGATATTCATCAAAGCTGGTTTCAATAATTGCGCTAACTAAAGTAGTAATATTATTAGCTGTTCCTAAAAGACGATTGTATTTAGATTTTATAATTCCAGCGCTGGCATATAAATCATTTTCCGTAGAAGTGATAATTGAATTCATTATTGTAGAAGTTCCGAGTCCAGTTAAACTTAAACCGCGCGCTAAAGCATTTCCGCTCATTTCTAAATTTTCAAAAATAGGACTACCAATAGTCACAGCTATGCCATAACCAAGAGTAGTGGTACTAGAATCTAATTCTAATTTACAATTGGCAATATAAGGATTAGTGCTAGTGGCAATAGTAATAATATTTTTTGTAGTCGTTGTTATGGAACCCAGGTCTGTAATTGACAAAGTAAAGCCCTCCATCCGCGATGAAGAAGTTGCCGTAATTAATCCAGCATCTGCTTGAGTAATTTCTGTAATCTCTCTACCACCTGCAGAAATTAAATCTACATATTCTTTCATTATAACTGACTCATTATAAATTCCCGGCATTACTCTAACTAAATACTGATTTGTACTGGAATTATCTGTAATGGAATTTAAGGCATCGGTAATTGTTACATAATCAGCTCCACTTTTTGCAACCGTAATTACCTTGTCATAAGGAGTAGTAAAAGTAGCGAATGTTCCAATTCCTAAAACATCTAAATTTCCACCAACTTGTAAATTTCCTGAAATTGTTTCGTTGCCAGTTAAATCTAAATCGCCAGTTAAAATTAAATTTGAATTTAAAGTTACTACGTCATTAAAAATTACTACGTCATTGAAAGTAGCATCTCCATTTACAATCATTCCACCCTCTTCATCGCTTGAAACTGAAAGCACATCAGCAACTGACAAATATCTACTACCCAAATAACGCGAAACCCCAAGGTCTTTCATTAGAACTTGGGCCGTAAATATATTAGTATTAGTCCAGGTATTATTTCCGTCTAATTGAGCTCCCTGGATTACTGTTGTCCCTCCTCCGCCACTAGAGCCAGATAAACCTGGCGACCCAGGTGCACCCGCTTCTCCGGGTGGACCCACTGGGCCCTGCGGTCCAATTAAACCCGCATCTCCCTTTTCTCCCCTGACTTCAATAAGCTGTCCTGAATCACTATAATAATTTTTAACAATAATAGGCGCACCTCCTGATTCTAAAGGAATCGGAGCTTGAACAAGTTTTGTTTCTCCAATCTGCAAAATATCTTTAAAGGCCCCTAAAATATTTTCCCAAAAGGCCAAATTTGTATTTGCTGATTTTTGGGCCAACTGCTTAGAAATTTTTTCTGGAAGTTCTCGATAAGAATTTATTTTATTAAAAAATCCAAAAAAATGGGAAGCAATTCCTTTTTTAGAAAAACGTTTTTCAGAAACTAAAATATTTTCTTCACTAACCCCTAAAACTTCTTGCTCTGCATTTTTATCTAAAACAGAACCCTCACTTGATAATATTTTAGATGCGTCACTATAAGATATTATATTCAATGCAATTTGAGATAATTTAGAAACATCAAATTGTTTTTTTTCTAAATCAAAAACATTAAATTTTTCTCTCAATGAATAATCTAAATTCTTTAAATTATTTTTTAAAACTAAATAACTTGAATCAATTTGTTTGGGAAGCTCATTATACCTTTGCGCTAAGCCCTGGTTAAAATCTGAAAGCTGGTGGTGAATATTCTGAAAAGTATTACCATAAACTAAAATTATTTTTTCTGAAGCCATAGATAAAGAATATTCTAAATCCTGACCCTGATTTTTATAAAAACTTAAAGCTATTGGCGTAATAGTTCTTAAAGATATAAAAATAATTAGCAGAGCAATAGTAAAATTTAAAGATCTAAAAAATTGATCTAAAGAATAATTTTTAAATTTGAAGCGTGGTAATTTTTTATCAACCGCTACTTTCTTTAATTTAAAATTAGAAAAATAATTAACAACATCTAAAAATAAATTTTTTGTAGAATAAAAAAGATTGGCCCAGCCATCTTTCAAATCTATCGGTTTTAATAATTTTGAAGATCCTAAATCTTTTGCAGATACTTTTGTTAGAGCTTTTTCCAAATTATCTAAATCTCCTAAAACTTCTTCGTCTTGAATTTCTTTTTTTTCTACTGGCTTCCAATCTCCATCTTCTTCTAATTTAAATTCTAGATTTTGTTTTTCATATTCTTTAACCCATTCTTTTTTGGTTACCCAATTTCTACCCAGCTTAACTGCTTTCAATTTTCCCTGTCTTGCTCGGAGAGATAAATAGTCCTGAGAATACGAACAATAATTAGAAGCATCAGCTAAGGGTATATATCCCTCATAATCTTCTAACCATTCTTTGGTGGTAAACCAATTTCTACCATTTTTTATTGCCTTAAGTTTTCCCTGTCTTGCTCGGAGAGATAAATAGTCCTGAGAATACGAACAATATTCAGCTGCTTCAGCTAAAGAAATTAACTTTTCTTCAAAAATATTTTCTTTTTGGTTTGTGGGTTGCATGGGAAACCTTTTACCCCCACACCATGAAAAGGTGTTTGGAGTTTTATCCTCACTACCTTTTTAAGGGTGTGGGGGTTATTTTTGTATTTTATATAAAAAACTTTTAAAAATAAAAACAAAATAAGACAATCTTTTTTGTTTTTGTTTATATTTTTACCCCTACACCTTTGTAAAGGTGTGTGGGTTTATTTTTTGTTTTGATTTTTACTCCTACACCTAATTAATTTAGATTAGATATAAAAGTTTTTTGTTTTTTATATTGCTTTATATTACTTTATTTTTTACCCCATTTTTTAAAAAAATATTAGGTAATGAAGTTTGTTTTTTTTTGAGAAAAAACCAATAATTTTTCCTCTTTTTTATCGCTTTTCAAAACTATTTATTCTGAGCATCTAAAGTGTAAAAATATATCCTTTTTACCCCTCCTATTAAACCCCCTTTCTATTAATAATTATACAATATTATAACGATATAAACAAAGGAGTTAGGGGTGCCCATCCGATAGGTATCCGATATATTCAATTTGGCTTAAACAAGCCGAAAAACCATATTGGTAAAAAAATAAAATTAAACATAAAAATATATCGTTTCTATGTCTAACCGATATAATAAAAATAGGTCAAAAAAACTACAAAAATACCTAAGGTTATCCACAGGTAAAAATTAAGCAAATAATTAACAAAAAAATTAAAAAATTTAACCTAAATTGATCTAAAAATTAAAAATAAAAAACATATAAATCTTAAATCTAATTTTTATAAAAATATATTTAAAAATAAAAATATATATTAAATAAAAAATTATAAATTAAAATAAAAAAATCTAAAAAAACTTAAAACCTAAGCAAGCCAAAAAGCTAAAAAAGTCAAGCTAAAAAGCTAATAAGCTAATAATCTAACAAACTAAGTAGCTAATAAGCTAAAAACTCACGAGCTAACTAGCTAACAAGCTAAAATACAAACCAATTAAGCCTAAAAACAACAAAATATCCACTTAATAAAAACAAAAAGGGAACATATCGCATTATAAAACCCCAACATGCCCTTAAAATAAACAAAAATCCAAATAAAAAAATATCTATACGATATGTTTTGTTTTAGTTATATGGGCCAACCGATATATTATAAATAAATAAAAGACCTATCCGATATTTGATATTTTTTTATCCGATATATTGTATTTAAAACTCTTAATTTTCTCTAAATAAGCACAAATAAATATAAAAATAGCTTTATATGTGTCTATATGTGTCTATCCGATATCACAAACCATTATAATGTCTCTAATAAAAGCAATCCCAACTTTTATTTTTAAACAATTCGGGATAGAATAGTCTATGGTCAATAGTTTAAACGAGACCTGACAGCGGGCAGATAGTTTGTAGATACTAAATGGTGGTATTGACACTGTAAATTTTATAAACTTGCAATTTGTACTCCATAATCCGTAATTCTTACTATTTAGTGCTTATAGCTTTCTAACTCCACAAATTTTTCCAGCGAATAATTCTCCCCTTACCCCTTCGACAAGCTCAGGGCAAGTAAGGGGGAGATACAGGAGTAGTTATGCTTTTAACTTTATACTAAATACTATATACTAAATATATATGTCTAAAGAAAAAGATAATAAAATCATTACTATCAACAAAAAAATAAACCATCTTTATCAAATTAAAGAAACTTTTAAAGCTGGCATGATTTTATTTGGCGATGAGGTTAAATCAATTAAAAACCAAAAAATAAATTTAGATGGTTCTTATATTAAAATAAAAAACAACCAGGCCTATTTAACAAATATAAAAATTCCTAAATATAAAAAATCAAATTTAAATACAATTAAACATAAAGCTGATAGAGATATAAAAATTTTATTAAACAAAAAAGAAATCATAAAATTAAAAACTCTCTTTGAACAAAAAAATCATGCTATCGTTCCCACTAAAATTTTTATCAAAAATAATCTTCTCAAAATAGAAATCGCTATTGCCAGCGGTAAGAAAAAATATGACAAGCGAGAAGATATAAAAAGAAAAGATTTGAAAAGAAAAATAGATAGAAAATATAAATTAAGTATTTGAATTAGAGAATCGTTTTTCGAAAATAGAAATTGGTTATCAAAATTACCTGCCCGCCATAGCCTACGGCATTAGGCGTTGGCAGGCGGGGATATTCGAAATTCATTAACTATTTTCTATGCTTCGGCTTTCTATTATGATTTTCTATTATGATTTTCTACTCTCGACTAATTCTATTGACAAAACACTAATAAAACGATATACTTTTATACATAAATTATACAAACTAGTATAATTTTTTTATGCGGGGATGTTTTAATTTGATGCGCATATAATTAGTTCTTTAGCAAGCCAAGTTAGAAATTCTTGCTCGCCCCCTACCTTTTCTTAGGAAAAACAAGGGGGGTAAAAAAACAAGACACATAAATGTCAACAAAATAACTGATAAAGTCAAAAACTTGTTCGCAAGTTTTCAACTAAACCCAGTAATTGCTTAACACAAAAGTGATTAAGCCGTCCCTTATTTTGATGCCTAATAAAAATAAGTGGATGTCAAATTATTAGGATATACTATATTCTTGCTTATCAGGGTATAATGAAAATATTGATAGGCCTAGAAATTAATTTTTTGTTTATTTTTCAGTTAATTTCGAAATATTAAAATAAACTAAGCTTGTAGAAAAAGTACTTCTTACTGCGTAGACAGGGGCGCACTACCCCTCATCTCCACCATAAACCACTCATTCGTCATAAATAAAATTTATTCCTCATTCGGGTTTATGGCAAGCCATAAGTACTGTTTTAGTAGAAAAAATTAATAAATGAACTTGTCCCGCAAAGCGGGATCCCGCCTACTCTGCCTACCGGCAGGCAGGTAACCAATAACCATATCGCTAAAAATCAATACAAAAAAAGAAAACCCCAAAAAAGGCATAGAGTAAACTATCAAATCAGAATACCTGAAGTTTTTCTTATAGACGAAAAAGGAAACCAACTTGGTATAATCGAGACTAAACAGGCAATTGCAAAGGCCCAAGATATTGGATTGGACTTAGTAGAAGTTTCTCCTATGGCTAATCCTCCTGTATGTAAAATAGCTGACTTTGGAAATTTTCAATATAAACAATCAAAGAAAAAACAAAAAACTAAACAAAAAAAGGTTGAATTAAAAGGCGTTAGATTATCTTTTAAAATCGGAGCACATGATATTGCATTTAGAAAAAAACAAGCTGAAAAATTCCTCAAGCAGGGAGATAAGGTCAAAATTGAATTAAACCTCAGAGGAAGAGAAAAAGCCCACAAGGATTTAGCAAAAGAAAAAATAAATAATTTCATAAATAGCATTGAAACAAAAAATGAAATAGAGCAACCCCTAAAAACACAGGGTAGTAGATTGTCTATAACTATTAAATCTAAATAATAACTCGATGCCAATAACCGATTCTAATAACTCAAATATTTTACTAGAATTATCAGTATAATATTTGTATAATTAGTATCAATTCGTATATTAGCATCGCACATTCGTATATGCCAAAAATGAAAACATACAAGGCCCTGACTAAAAGAGTCAAAAAAACTAAAACTGGTAAATTAAACACTAGATCTAAAGGTCAAGACCATTTTAATTCTGCGGAAAAATCCAAAAAAACTAGAAACAAAAGAAAAAACAAGAATCTACCCAAGTCAATATCCAAAAGCTTAAAAAAATATTTATAAAAATTCAATTAACCCCGTCACCTTTTTTGGAAACAAATTGTTATACTAATTATCATTTTAAAATAAAAAAATCCTCTTACTTTTTCAAATAAAAAGGTGAGGGGTTAATCAATTAAACTATTATACTATTAACCTATTAACAACATGCCTAGAGTAAAAAGAGGTAAAACTCATCTTAAAAAAAGAAAAAATCTCCTTAAGAGAACCAAGAGTTACAAATGGGGTAGAAAATCAAAAATTAAATTAGCCAAAACAGCCGTTAAAAAAGCGGGTGCCAATGCTTTAGCTGATAGAAGAAAAAAGAAAGGTGTTATGCGCAGATTATGGCAAATTAAATTGAACGCCGCTGTCCGACAACATGATTTATCTTATAATAAATTTATTGACCTATTAAAGAAAAATAAAATAGAATTAGACAGAAAAGTATTGGCTGATTTAGCCGAAAATAATCCTCAGGTTTTTGAAAATATTATCAAGCAACTCAAAAACGTAAAATAACAAAGTTATTAACGTTTTAAAAAGTAAAATTATTACAAACAGACACTTTTGCTGGGGTGGTAGTTCAGCTGGTTAGAACGTCTGCCTGCCCCGTCCCGCACTAAAATATTTCTTATTACAAAATTCAAATATCCGTGATGGGATGGTAGTTCAGTTGGTTAGAACGCTTGCCTGTCACGCAAGAGGTCGAGGGTTCGAGTCCCTTCCATCCCGCCACGGATATTTGAATAATAAAAATTAAACAATTTAAAAATATACTATTATGTATATTTTTTTATTATAAAATATTTAGTGCGGGATCGCGACAGAAGGTTCACCCCGTATAAAACGAAGCTTTTGTACGGGGTCGAGGGTTCGAGTCCCTTCCATCCCGCCAAAAGTGTCTGTTTTTTTTGTTTGTTCAAAATCGTCTGACTGCCTGCCCCGCTACATAGCGGGATCGCGCAGAAGGTTCACCCCGCATAAAGCGAAGCTTTTGTACGGGGTCGAGGGTTTCTACCTTCGCTAAAGCTTCCTCCTCCGCATCTGCTTCCTCCTCCGCATCTGCTTCGGAGGACAGGTCGGAGGACAGGTCGGCAGACAGGCGAGTCCCTTCCATCCCGCCAAAAATGCTGGATTTTTTATTTATAACGTAGATGAACCATCCCGTTGGAGCTCAAGCGAAAACCCCGCGCATGCGGGGCCAAAAGAATCTAATTTAAAAAACTCTATCCAACCCTCAGGGTCGGAATTAAAAGCCGTCGATTTTTTACCACCCTCAGGGTGATATAATTTGGAACAATTTTTGAACCAAGCCCCAAGAATTACCAAATTGAGCATAAGCTATCCATGACTGTAAAGAATTATCAAACTTTTTTTGAGTCATCAACCCTGTACCCAATCTCTTTTTATAAACTTTAGTTCTTTTAATAAATCTCCTTACAGTGTCTTTTTTTAGCAATCTGTAATTTATAAAATTGCGATAACCAAGAAAACAAATACCATCTTTTGTTGGAAAAATATTCACTTTTTTAGGATGCAATTTTAAATTTAATTCCTTTTGTAAAAATATTCCTACCTCTTGTTTAATTTGATGAAGTTTTTGTTTTGAAGGATGCAATATAAGAAAATCATCCATATAACGAATATAATATTTCTTTTTTAATTTATGTTTCACAAACTGGTCCAATTGGTTTAAATAAATATTAGCAAACAGCTGGCTAGTTAAATTGCCGATAGGAATCCCCGTTTTTCTAAAATCAAACCCCGTTAGAGATTTTCTATCATTTTCTCTCTTGCCCTGCTCAGAATAAGAATCTCTAATGGGGTCAAATAAACTTTTATAAATCTTATGGATACAACAACTATTTATAATTTCTTTTATTAACCAGATAACTTTTTGGTCTTTAATTTTTTTCTCTATCAATGATAGCAAAACTTGATGATCAATACTATCAAAATACTTTGAAATATCTGCTTGCAGACAATAAATAAAATTATGAACATCTACCTTTCTTAAAAAATTTTGTAATCTTTTTATTGCCTTATGAGTACCTTTATTTTCTCGGCAAGCATATGAATCATAAATGAAACTTCTATCAAAAATCGGTTCAATAATATGATACAAAGCATGGTGGACAATTCTATCCCTAAAAGGAGCTGCTTTAATATGACGCTTTTTAGCATCACAAACAATAAATTCTCTATAAGAACCATGGCAATATGTCTGATTTAATAATTCCTCTCTTAATTTCAGCAAATTTTCTTCCAAGTTATAGCTGAATTCCAAAACATAATCCCGATATCTTTTACATTTTCGCGCCTTTAAATAAGCTAAATGTAAATTTTCAAAAGAACAAATTTTCCCAAATAAACTATTACATGTCTTCATTTTATTATCTAAAGGCCTGGCGGATTGGTCTGAATTTTCACTCAAAAAAATTACTAATACAAACCAATCCCAAAAGCCTTAATATTTTTCCCCTGCAATTTTAAAACAGAGAAAAGGAATAAAATCTGGGGTTTATAGCGCTCTCTTTCTATCTCCGTAAAGAATAAAAATTCTAGCAAGTTTATCATAATAACCACTGAAGCGGGCGCAACGAAAACCAATGTTGTTGTTCGTATTGGACGGAGCGTTGTTGAGGTTCAGAGCGAACAGGCCGGCATTCGAACCATTATTCCAATTGCCGCCACGGATGAAACCACGCGCGCCGTTTATCGATTTAATCCCTGCCAGCAACGCCAGCACTTGGTCTTGTGTGGCTAACAGGCACCCCCAACCCCACGCACCGTCAGAGTCTCTGAAAGGACTCTGACTTTAACCCCTCCTTACCAAGTGAAATCAACCAATACTTCCCCTCCTTACCAAGGAGGGGCAAGGGGAGGTTATAAACACTTTTTAATCTCTTCTACAACTTTATCTAAATTCTCATATATCTCTAAATTAGTAAAACGCAAAAATTTAATACCAAATGATTCTATATATTTTTGTCTATTATTATCATACTCCATAGCATCAATATGTGAATCACCATCTATTTCAATAGCTAACTTTAACTCTGGACAATAGAAATCAATAACAAATTGCTTTATACTATATTGCCGACGAAATTTATAACCACTCAATTGTTTATTATTTATTTTTTTCCATAGAATCCATTCAGCTGGTGGCATATTATTTCTTAACAATCTTCTTTTTTCTGTTTCTGATTTTTTGTTAAATAACTTAGTCATAATCGCTTTTCTCTAATTTTTAACCCCTCTGTATCTCCCCTTAGTAAGGGGAGAACAATTCTAGGCCTACTGGAATTTTTTATACCAACCTCCAAGCAATTTTCCTATCTCGTCTAATTTTTTAGAAGCAAATTCATACTGTTTCAAATTCAAAAGATGATAATCCTTGGACACTCTAATCAAAATCTTAATTATTTCGTAATGGACAAAACACTCTTCTATATCCTTTTTTCTGTCATCTTTTTTAAAATTCGTTCTCACAATCTGCTTTAAAAGTTCTATCATTTCTTTTTCTAATTCAAGCCCCAAACTGTATTTATGAACTTTAGTAAATCTCTGAACAGTTGGCTTCACCCACAATAAAAAGTCATAAACTTTCTGAAAAATTTTCAAATCATAGAGCATATTTATTGGACATAGATTAAGATATTAGATTATTAGAAAATAGATTATAGATTAAATAAACCCCTTCAGCGGGCGCAACGAAAACCAATGCTGCCGCCCGTACTGGACGGAGCGTTGCGGAGGCCCAGAGCGAACAGGCCGGCACCCGAACCACCATTCCAACTGCCGCCACGGATGAAACCACGATAACCATCTACATTAATCCAAAAATGGTCATAATTGTAATCAGTAGTCGCAGAACCTGTTGAACTTGGAATCCCATAAACATCTAAACCAGTGATATAATTTTGCGCTGGCAAAGCAGCACCAGTAACTGGATGAAGCCCTCCATTAATCACATTGTCTGTCCATTCCCAAACATTGCCGATTAAATCATACGCGCCAGCGTCAGAAACGCAAAGCGCGGCAGTGCCTGTCTTTATAGAATTTGTTCCTGCTGGGCTTGTTGACCATTCTGCCCCATCTGGTTTTTTCCCCGAATAATCAGGCCAAGCCCCAGTATTCCAAATTTGGCAGGACTCTGTGCCTGTAGCGGGAACTGAAGTATGCGGGTCTGGAGTTCCTTTTGCCGCTAAAAGCGCTTCATAATTTGTTGCCAAATGCTTTCCTGCCGCCATACAAGCGGCTTTGGCATTAACTTGATTGATAGAAATCCAGGGATTAGCATTATATTCTGAAACTGCTTTTGCGGTTGGGGTTGTTTCATTAAAAACTGTGCCATCGCCATAAACATCAACAGCAGTGTCAAGAATATCGCCATCGCCGTTCATATCAACATAATAAGAACCTCCTCCATTAGACGCCTCGTATTTGTCAATACAGAAACCGCCTCTATTACTCCAAGTGGTTGATAGCCAAGTCCAAGCATAATCTACCCATACCATATCTGATGGACAATCCGTCCAATTTTCTGATAATGATTGGATTTCTTGACTATTTAGGACTCTATTATAAACTTTAATATCTCTTATTTGTCCGTTAGTATAATCTGTATTATATCTCCCAAGCCAGACATCGTGGTCTAAATTTTCCATAGCAACATAAACTCCTGCCTCAACATTAGTATTATCTACTCTATTGCCATTTAAATAAATTTTAATTCCGTCTTGAAAAAATGAATTACTATCACTAGTGCTATCTCCGCTATAAGTTGCGATTAAAGAAACCCATTGCCCTTCGGTCAAAGCAGTATTGAACATTCTGCCTACATAACAATCAGCAACACTTTCATCATAAAACTGAAAATATACTTTATCATCTGCCCCTGAATAAAATCTCCATTCTCCGTCTGTATTATAAATCCCCTTGCTTACAATATTAAAATTAGTAGCGTCGTCTATATACACCCAGCTGCTCATTGAAAAAGCTGAGTCATCTGTTCCATCTCCAAAACTTAAATCATCAGTGTCATCTATACTGATATAATCATCAGTAATAAACGAGTAAGCGTCCCCTGTTAATGTCCAAGTTCCTGTTGATTGAACAGCGTTAGCTAAACTAATTCTTTTACCGTCTATTTTAAGGTTAGAAATAGTGTCTCCAGAGTCAATGTCTGCTACTAAATAATTTGAAGTTGTATAAGTATTATCTGTTACTGGATTAGTTCCACTATCAGCTACGACAGTTGTCCAAGTATCCCAACCAAATGTTCCCCCTTTAATGTAAACCGTGAATACTCCTGCGAGAGAACGAGTTATTTTAATACGGTAGTCGGTGTTTATTGTTATGTAAGAAGCTGCTGTTCTTAAAAGAGTAGAGTGCCAACCAATTCCCACTTTATTCAAAAGAATACTTTCATCATTATAAAAACGAAAAGCATATCCTAAATAATTATCAA
>Ga0265595_1002465_pt1 | contig 12485 bp, 10 predicted proteins | sample saktaG_15_FD_190148 | JGI IMG/M metagenome (GOLD analysis project Ga0265595, IMG submission 190148) | Saline water microbial communities from Sakinaw Lake, British Columbia, Canada - sak_2013_06_06_50m | ecosystem: Environmental > Aquatic > Non-marine Saline and Alkaline > Saline ... | reverse complement strand
TTTTACATCTTTCAACATCAAAGTTAATAGAAATTCTTACTTTTGCAAATGGAGTAGCTACGATTGTGGGCACACGATATGGAGCATCTAATTCTATGCCTTGGCTTCAAGAAGCAGAAGAATTTATCTCTCTCTATCATAAAGAGAGATAAATAGAATTTTTATAAATTTATTAATTGTTGTAAAATTAGACATTAAGTTGGGGAAATAATCTCGATATTCTTATTCTTTCAATATATTAAGATATTCTTTTGGTAATGGTTTATCTGATATTATTGCATCTACGTTTTCAATACAAGTTGTCCGGAAGATAGAGGCCTTATTAAATTTACTGGAATCTACTAAAAGATAATGAAGCCTGGAATTTTCGAACATCTTTACCTTAATATTCCCTTTCATGACATTAGATTCATAGATACTTCTTGTATCTAACATCGTACAGGAGAAGAAGAATTTAGTAACCATTACCATCTAAGAATTTTAATAGGGCATTTTACCTTTTAACCTATAACCTTTATTCGTTCTTTTAAAGGTATAAAAATAATTTTATATCAAGATAATAATAAAAAAGACTGTTAATTTAAAATATTTGAAAAGGGATAATTAAATAAAATATGATTTATAAAGTTTTAGGAAAAACAGGATTAAAAATATCTGTTATCGGCTTTGGTGCTTCTCCTTTAGGAGCAGAATTTGGTTCCATTGTACCGGAAGAGGGCAAACGAGCAGTAGATTACGCTATAGACCAAGGAATTAATTATTTCGATGTTTCTCCTTATTATGGAAGAACCTTAGCAGAGAAACGGTTGGGTGAATTTTTAAAGGGAAAGAGAGATAAGATTATTTTGGCTACTAAAGTAGGTCGATATGGTATCTCTCTTCCTTATGGATTCGATTTCTCTGCCCAGAGAGTTGTAAAATCAGTTGATGAAAGCCTGCAACGTCTAAAGACTGATTATATTGATGTATTTCAAATCCATGATATAGAATTTGGGAAAAGGAAGCAGATTATAGAAGAGACTCTACCGGCTATGTTTAAATTAAAAAAGAAAGGGAAAATTCGCTTTGTTGGAATTACTGGTTATCCCTTAACACCACTTAAAGAGGTAGTGGAAACCCAGGAGATTGATACTGTACTTAGCTATTGTCGTTATAATTTATTAGACACCACCATGGACGATATTCTCACCCCGGTAGCTAAAAAAAGAAATATAGGATTAATTAATGCCTCACCTTTACATATGCGTGCGCTTACTGAAAAAGGAGCTCCAGATTGGCATCCAGCTCCGGAAAAAGTGTTAAAAGGTGCAAAGGAAGCTATACAATTTTGTCAAGGAAGAAAGGTGAATATTTCTGATTTAGCTTTACAATTTGCTTTTTCGCATGAATATGTAGCTGTAACTTTAGTAGGTATGAGTAAAGTTAGGCATGTAAAAGCCAATCTTAATAATGTAGGAGTAAAACCGGATCCTGATTTGTTAAAAAAAATTAGAGAAATAATCAAACCGGTAACTAATATTTACTGGAAAGAAGGTCTACATGAGAATAATGATCCTGGAGCTACAGAAAAGCGGACTTGAGGAGTATAACTCAACAAAAAGAAAAAAAAGAATAAATAATTATAAATAAAGTGAGTAAAATAATGGACAAAAAGAAGAGGTCATTTAGAGTAGATGCCCATCAACATTTTTGGGTTTATAATCAGAAAGAATATAAATGGATTGATGTATCTATGGTTAAATTACAGCGGGATTTTCTCCCTCCTCATTTAAATAAGGAATTAAAAAGAAAGGGTATTGATTTTTGTGTGTCGGTGCAAGTCCGGCAGACCTTACAAGAGACTAAATGGCTTTTGGAATTAGCTCAGAATAATTCTTTTATCAAAGGGATAGTAGGGTGGGTTGATCTTAAAAGCAATTCTGTGGAAAAAGATTTGGAAAAATTTGCTGCTTATAAGAATTTTAAAGGAGTTCGTCATCTCTTGCAGGATGAAGATGATGACCGCTATATGCTTCAACCAGATTTTAAGCAAGGATTAAGAAAGTTAGAAAAATATGGTCTTACTTATGATATATTAATCTATCCCCGACACATTAAATACGCTTGTGTCTTGGTTAGTGAATTCCCTCAACAAAAATTTATAGTAGATCATCTGGCCAAACCCTTAATCAAAGAAGGTAAAATTGAAGCATGGAAGAAAGATATGCAAGAATTAGCTAAAGCAGATAACGTGTTTTGTAAATTAAGTGGTATGGTTACAGAGGCTAATTGGAACAGTTGGAAGCAAGAAGATTTTGTACCTTATATGGAGACTCTTTTAGGAATATTTGGCCCGAATCGACTTTTATTTGGTAGTGATTGGCCGGTCTGTACAGTAGCTGCAAAATACGAACAAGTTTTAGGAATTGCGACTCATTTTATTCATTCACTTTCTCAAGCAGAACAAGCTCACATTATGGGTCAAAATGCTATAAATTTTTATAATTTAGAGGTATAGGAATTTACGATATGAAAGCAATTAAAATAATAGAACCAGGTGTAGTGAACTTAGCAGAGATAGACAAACCTAAAGTAGGCGCTGAGGAAATTCTGATAAAATTAAAAGCATTAGGTCTTTGTGGCAGTGACCTTCAAACTTTTCGGGGGCAAAATAAGATGGTGAGCTATCCGCGTATTCCTGGTCACGAGATAGCGGGTGAAATTATACAGACCGGGGAAAAGGTTCCTTCTGAATTCCAAGTAGGTCGGCTTGTCACTGTTTCCCCTTATAGCTCCTGTGGAAAATGTGTTGCTTGCCAGCAAGGAAGAGTAAATTGTTGTCCTGATAATCAGACTTTAGGGATACAAAGAGATGGAGCAGCTGTAGAATTTATTGCTTTACCTTATAAAAAGGTTTTTTTAGTAGGAAATTTACCAGAAGAGCAAATTGCCTGTATTGAACCCTTAAGTGTAGGATGGCATGCTACTAATCGGGCACAAGTAAGTTCAAAGGATATAGTATTAGTATTTGGTTGTGGGATGATCGGCTTAGGGGTTATTGCTGCCTCAGGATACAAAGGGGCAAAGGTAATTGCGGTTGATATTGATGATTTAAAATTGGAAAAAGCGAAAGCTTTAGGAGCAGATTATATAATTAATTCTCAAAAAGAAGATTTAGAGAAAAAGATTTTTCGTCTTACCAGCGGTCAGGGTGTGAATGTAGTAATTGAAGCAGTAGGCCTTCCAGAGACTTTTAAGAAGGCTATTGATTTGGTCTGTTTCTCAGGCAGAGTGGTTTATATCGGATATGCTAAAGAGCCAGTTGAGTATGATACGAGTCTTTTCGTAAAGAAAGAGATAGACATAAGAGGCTCGAGGAATGCATTGGATGATGAGATTAAAGACGTCATTAAAATGGTGGAAAGTCAAAAAATTAAGATAGAAAATTTAATTACCCAAAATTACCTTCTCAAAAATTTAGGAGAGGCTCTTAGATTTTGGGATAAACATCCAGATAAGGTTACCAAAATAATTATTCACTTTACTTAAAATAAGTTCAAAGAAAGATAAAATATATTTTAAAATTAATATTTCTGATTTTAGAAGATCGTTTAAATTAAATTATTTTTATTTATTTGTAGAAATTAGAGGAAGAAAAGAATAGTTTAAAAATAATAATTATATTCTTTTTTGAGAAGAATGGGGTGGTAAAAATAAAAAGAAGAAAATATTTTATAATTTAATTGACAGGAATATATATTTTGGATACAATGAAATCGTTGCCATTGGTATCGTTATCATTTAATTTAAAATAATATAAAAACAAGTAAAAAATGCATAATTTTGAGAAGGGTTATAAATAAATTGAAAGTAAATATTACTGATGTCGCGAAAAAAGCAGGGGTATCTGCCACCACGGTTTCCCGCGTATTAAGAGATTATCCCGGGGTAAGAAAAAAGACTCGAAGAAAAGTACTTGAGGCCATCTCTGAATTAAAATACGAAGTAAATGCAGTAGCCAGGAATTTAAGGCAAAGAAAAACTAATTCTATCGGAGTAATTGTTGGTAATGTACTTTCACCCTTTTATTCTATTATCGCTAAAACAGTAGAGGATATTGCGAGTAATTGGGGTTATAGTACTATTTTATGTAATGGTGATGAAAATCCCGAGAAAGAGCTAAAATATCTTAAAATATTGAAATCTAATCGAGTTGATGGAATAATCCTTGTACCTACTGGTATAAATTCTAATTATATTAACTGGATGATAGATTCAGGAGTTAAAATTGTTCTTCTGGATAGATTAATAAAGGGAACAGACTGTGATGCAGTTTTAGTAGATAATGAGAATGGTTCCTATAAAGCGGTGAAATATTTAATAGAACAAGGTTATCGAAAAATTGGAATAATCAACGGTTATTTAGATAGAACCACCGGCAGGGAAAGATTTAATGGATATTTGAGAGCATTAAAAGAAGCAAGTATTTCCCCGGATGATAATATGATAAAGATTGGTAATTTTAAAGAAGATAGCGGCATTAAGTTAACTAAAGAGTTATTGGAAAATTCCAATAGGCCTCAAGCTATTTTTACTACTAATATGGATATGACTTTAGGTGCAATTATCACTATTAAAAAAATGGGCATTAGCATACCAGATGAATTAGGTATCATTGGTTTTGATGATTCTGACTGGGCTTCTATATTAAATCCGCCACTTACTGTGGTTAGCCAGCCAACTTATGTTATTGCTTCTACTGCTGCGGAACTTTTAATTAAAAAAATAGAAAATAAAAAGACAAGTATAAGCTACGAACCTTTAATTATGACTTTACATACTAAATTAGTAATTAGAAATTCAACTCAAAAGATTAAAACTCGGCTCAAGTAAATTAAATCAATTAATAATTATTATTCAATGATATCTCCCAAGCGAATGTTAAGTAGAATGAGTTAAGCTAAAATGGTATCGTTTCCATAAAAGTATGAAGGAGGTGGTTAATAAAGATAGTTAATTTTATAGATAAAATTTTTTAGAAACAGTATTTTAAAAAAATTTTAATGGAGGAAAATTATAATGAAAAAGCAAAAAGTAATACTCGCGATAGTTTTAGTCGCAATTCTTATGGCATCTGTGGTTTCTTTTTCAGCAGCAGAAACTACCACAAAAGAACCTGTAACACTCACAATTATGGCAAACCAGGATTGGGTGACAAAACCCTATATGAAGAAAGCTTGGGAAAACTATGAACAAGCTACAGGTAATACACTGGAATTTATAGTCGTACCCATTGATTCTGGTGAACAATTCATGATGACAAAATTTGCAACTGGTAACATACCTGATATTTTTATGCATTTTGGCGGCTATGGATTGGTGCCATACAATCCTGAAAAGAACTTTGTTGATTTTTCAGATGAAGAGTGGGTAAATGATATCCAGCCATATGTGAAGGATCAAGCAATCATCAATGGAAAAGTATATGGTCTTCCGTTCTGGGAAGCATCTATTTCCGGCATGCTTTACAATAAGGAAATATTTTCAGAGCTTGATATAGCAGTGCCAACAACTCAGACAGAGTTTGAAACGGCTTGTGAAACAATTAAAAATGCAGATATAACACCAATCTATCTGGCGTTTAAAGATGTATGGCCTTTGCTATATCAGTTTGCTGTTGACACGATGGTGGTAAACACAGATACACTGGATAAACTTAATAGCAACGAGATAACATATGCTGATATTCCTGAATTTACCGCTATGGTTGAATGGTATAAAAAAATGGCGGACAATGGCTATCTGGGAGATAAGTTCACTACCAATACCTGGGATGGTTGCCCCCAGGCAATGGGCGAAGGTGAATATGCGATGATATATATATGGGATGCATGGGTATCATCTGATCTTGAACCCAAGTACCCCGGAATATCTGATAAATTTGGATTGTGTCCTGCATTCCTGGGGACTCCCGAGCAGGGGACCTATGAAGGCCCCAACGTATGTCTCACGTTTGCAAATAAAAACAGCAAAAATGTTGATGCAGTAATAGATTTTGTAAACTTCATGGCAAATCCAGAAAACATCAACATAGCGTTTGAAGATTACGCTACGGCTCCTGTGTTTAAGAGCCAGACATCAAGTATTCCTACTCCACAATATACCGAATCAAAAGAAAGTATTGATAAGGTTGGAACCGCATCAATAGCATGGCCGAGTATCATTGGGTTTACACAAGTCGAAGCTGCCAAATATATACAAGACGTGATGATTGGCAACAAGACAGTAGAACAGTGTATTGAGGCGATGGACAAAGATAGAATCGAGAGTGCAAGGGCGCAGCAGGTTCCTGGATTCTAGAGAATAGTATAAAATGTAATGAGACGATAACGATAATAATAAAAAAACCTGAAAAGAACTCTGTAAATCTATGCAGAGTTCTTTTCAGAAAAAAATATTAACAAGGATGGTAATGTGCTATGAATGCAAGCAAAATATATCCTAATTACATGATGATTATTCCCATTGCTGTGTTTATTATTTTTTTTATATTGCCATCAACTGTGGGTTATATGTATGCATTTACTGATTGGAATCCCTATGTAGAGAAGATCAGCTTTGTTGGCTTAGCAAATTTTTTTGAAATAATTGAGAACGAGACACTGTCTATCGCCTTTATGAATACGATTATATTAACACTAGCAAAAACAATTATTGCTAATGTATTGGGTGTAGCAATTGGAGTGATATTAAATAAAAAAATCAGAACGGTTAATGCTCTTAGAACAATTTATTTTTTTCCAGTGATTTTATCAGCTTTGGTAGTTGGTCTTATTTTTGCAGCATTATTCGATGCAAACAATGGATTGGTCAATAAAACATTGGAAAGTTTAGCATTGGGTAACTGGACGCAGCCATGGTTGGGACAAAGAATACCCGCACTATTCGTTATTAGTCTAGCAGAGATATGGCGTTCACTGGGCTATGCAGTAGTAATAACTCTGGCTGCATTACAATCAATTCCATCTGAATGTATAGAGGCGTCCAGGATAGATGGAGCAACAGAATGGGATATATTTAAATGGATAAATCTTCCACTGATTATGTCAGCTATTAGTGTAAATATTATTTTCAGCCTGATATATGGCCTTAAAATGTTTGATCTCGTGCTTATTCTTACAAGTGGTGGTCCGGGTCATGATACCGAAACATTAGGCACACTGATTTTGAGTGAAATGTCAAGAAGTAGATGGGCACAGTCGGTAGCAATAAATATGTTATTTACGATATTTCTTGTTATTGTTGGTGTAGTATACTTTAAAATAAGTAACAGATTGGAGATAGACCGTTGAAAAAGAAAAGGAATATTCAATATTCTAAATATATGTTAATAATATTAATTTGGTTAGCAAGTCTAACAATAATCTATCCTATCGCCATGGTGTTGGTTACATCGTTTAAATCGTATGGCGAAGCTAATTTTTTGAGTATAAATCTACCAAAAAAGTTATTATTTGAAAACTATGTGCAGGTATTTAATGAAGGTAAAATATTAAGGTCATTCCTTAACAGCTTGGTGATAACCGTTTCAGCAGTGGCACTCATAGTAATTTTATCTTCGATGCTTAGCTTTATTCTTGCGCGAAATCGCAATAAGATAAATAAGGTTATATTTTTTCTTATGATGCTGGGTTTATGTGCTCCTTTTGCAGCTCTTCCCACGATTAAATTATTACAAGTACTACATATTTATGGGAGCAGAATTTCTTTAGTTTTTGTATATTCTGCGATGTTTATGCCCTTTTCAACAATGCTGATCACAAGATATATTACAACATTGCCTAAAGAATTGGATGAGGCTGCAGTTATTGATGGTTGTACAGGTTTTTCTTTGTTTTTTAGGATTATTTTTCCTCTGTTGAGGCCTATCACTATTACAGTAGGTGTGATAAATTTCATGTGGGTTTGGAACGACTTTCAATTACCATTGTATCTACTAAATTCCCCTTCGATGTATACTTTGCCATTATCTGTTTATAATTTCTTTGGACAATACAACAGAAGTTGGAACTTAGTGTGTGCGGATATGGTTTTGGTATCGTTACCTGTCGTAATTGTATATTTTCTTGCGCAAAAATATATCATAAGTGGTATGGTTGCTGGAGGAGTCAAGGGGTAATCTTATGAGTAAATAAGATTGTCGTAATGTGTATCTGTTCCGAAAATCTCCACTTGGCAAATACGTTTGTATTGTGATATTGATTGAAACCTCAATGGTAAAATAAATTCCATGTCAGTAGAATTTATCATCAGGTTGCTGGTTATTGTTTTTCTTCTTTTAGTGCAGCTCAAATTTATCCTGATAAAACTGCTAAGAGTTCTTCAGACTTTGTGGAAAATCATCTGGTGAAAAAATTTGCTCCGGTGAAGATAGAAAGAATCCTTACTGATTGCGGGGCAGAATATACAACATGGCATAAGGAGGCAATACCAAATCACAAATTTGAAAAGATATGCAAGAAGATTGGGACAAAACATACTACTACCAAGGTAAGGCATCCCTGGACCAATGGTTATGTGGAAAGATTAAACAAAACACTTTTAGATGAGTTTTACTCTTTAGCTTTCAAGAAGAAGAGGATATGGAAGCATAGAAGAGCTTCAAGTTGATTTAAATGGATTTATGGACTATTATAACTACAGGAGAACCCATCAGGGTTATAAGCTGAAAGAAAATGGTTATAATACACCAGCGGAGGCACATTTATCCAGGCCCATCAATGATGGCCTGGATTTATCAAAAAGCTTAAAAAAAGACTTGAAGAGAGAGTTAGTGAGTAACAAAATAAAAGCAGTGTCAACGAAAGACGGAAAGAAGGTGGAAGAAAGAACAAATTTAGGAGATGATTTTATTAAGAGAGGAAGTGAGAAAGAGGAGGTTCTAGTATGCCAGATTGTAACCACCTCTTAAAGCCAGGACAAATTAGCACTAAGTTTTTAGAAAAACGAAGAAAGCAAGAAAAAAGCCATATCGATAAACCAAAAAAAGGGAAGTGATTTTACGAGAAATCCTAAATTACCAAATAGAGAAATTCATTTAGATTTTCATACTTCAGGGTTAATTCCTGGAGTTGCATCAGATTTTAATCCCCAGGATTTTGCAAAGCAGATGAAGGATGCGGGAGTTACAGCTGTATGTCTATTTTCTCGAGGACATCATGGTTGGTGTTATTATCCAACAAAGGTAGGTGAAAAACATCCTAATTTGAAAAGAGAAAATTTACTTGGAGAGCAAATTGAAGCATTAAAGTCTGTTGGTATTGTCCCTTCAATTTATACGACCGTTTGTTGGGATGAATTGCAAGTTTCAAAACACCCAGAATGGGTGTGTTTACGAGAGAATGGTCAAATAATGAAAATGAATCCTTTAACAGGAGAATCTCTAAGCCCATTTGATCCTGGATGGACATTTTTGTGCTGGAATTCACCATATAGAGATTATGTACTATCTCAGAGTGTTGAAGTATGTTTCATGTATCCTGATGTGGACTATTTATTTGTCGATATTCTTTTCAATGATGAACCTTGTTGCTGTCCCTATTGTTTAGAGAGGATGAAAAAGCATGGTCTTGATTCCAATAATCCAAAGGATCGTGAAAAGAATTCATTAGATTCTGCGCGAGAATTTATGGAGTTTCTCAACAATGGTGTCCATTCTGTAGTTCCAGACATGCCTCTTTTTTACAATAGTCGTCTCCGAGTTACAGGAAGTATAGAGAAAGGGACAAAACCAGAATTGCAGTATCTTGGAGTAATCATTGTTGAATCTCTTCCTTCCGGACCATGGGGATATGAGTATTTTCCTCTATTTGCTAGGTATTTTCAAAATTTTCCTCAGAAGATGATGGGGCATACGGGTAAATTTCAAAAAATGTGGGGAGACTTTGGTGGTTTGAAGAACCAGGTAGCCCTCGATTACGAAGTGATTCGAATGATGGCCCTTGGAGTAGTTGCTTCCATTGGAGATCAATTGCCTCCTTCAGGGCAATTGGATTCAGCTACTTATGATTTGATTGGGCATACCTATAATCGTGTTTCTCGGGTGGAAGAACATCTGATTGGGTCAAAACCAATTGATGAAGTAGCTATAATGCTTTCGAACAAAGAGATAAGGGTTTTTAATAGTGAGCTTGATGCTGAGAAGGGTGCAATGAAAATGTTGTCCCAATTACATTATCAATTCTCTTTCGTTGACGAAGAGAGTGATTTGTCTTCTTATACAGTGTTGATTCTTCCAGATATTATCACAGTTGATGGGGATTTGGCTGAAAAGCTAAAGAAATATATGGAAAGGGGAGGTAAGATTCTGGCCTCCTATCAAAGTGGTCTGAATAGTGCAAGACAATGGGCAATTGATGGTCTTGATCTCGATATCAAGGGAGAATATCCCTATAAACCCTATTATGTATATCCAGGAGTCAAACTGCAGAGCGAAGGTATCATAGAAAAAACTGATCATATCCAATATCTTGGTGGTATGGAGATCTGTTTAGATAATGATACTGTTGCAAATAAAGGGATTGAGGTTTTGGCAACAATTACGAATCCTTATTTCAATAGAACCTGGGACCATTTTTGCTCGCATCTTCAAACTCCTCCTAATGAGAGAACGGATATTCCTGAGATGGTCTTTAATGGCGAAAACATTGTCTATTTCTCTAGTATGAAGTTTTCTTGTTACAATAAATTCTCTTCAAAATGTGATCGTAATATGGTGGAATATGGGCTTGACTTGTTAATGAGTAAAAAAATAATTGTGAGTGATCTTCCTAGTACTGCTGAAGTGACCTTGAGGCAATCTCCTGTTGAGAATGGACCGGTGGTTTTAACAGTTATTCATTATGTACCACAACGTAGAACAGATACTATCGATATTATTGAAGATGTTATTCCTCTGTACGACATACATTTTTCTGTAAAAGTTAATAGAGGCATTACGTCTGTTGCGGATGCTGATACAAAAACATCGATTGATTTTGTTCGAAAAGATGATCGTGTAGAATTTGTGTTGTCAAAAATTGAGGGATATCGAGTGATTTTGTTTATGTAATATTTTGTTAATGTAGTAACACCTTCTGTACAAAATTCATTTGTATCTATATACCCCGTTTCTTGTAGTAAGTTGATTTATCAGCTCTTATAAGAAGTGGTGTTTTTTCTAGCTAACGCTTGATGTCATCTTCCCAGCGGTTAGGGGGTGAATGTAGTAATTGAAGCAGTAGGCCTTCCAGAGACTTTTAAGAAGGCTATTGATTTGGTCTGTTTCTCAGGCAGAGTGGTTTATATCGGATATGCTAAAGAGCCAGTTGAGTATGATACGAGTCTTTTCGTAAAGAAAGAGATAGACATAAGAGGCTCGAGGAATGCATTGGATGATGAGATTAAAGACGTCATTAAAATGGTGGAAAGTCAAAAAATTAAGATAGAAAATTTAATTACCCAAAATTACCTTCTTAAAAATTTAGGAGAGGCCCTTAGATTTTGGGATAAACATACAGATAAAGTGACCAAAATAATTATTCACTTTTCTTAATTTAATTATAAAATATATACTATGAGTATTTATTTAAATTTGACTAATTAAAATTATTCTTATTTATCATTTTAAGAAATAGAAAAACGGAGAAAAAATTATGTTAAAGAATATTCCTCTCATTATTTCCCCAGAGCTAATGAAAACGCTTATGGAAATGGGCCACGGTGATGAAATAGTCATTGCTGATGGTAACTATCCTGCAGAATCTTCTGGAAATAAAGTTATTCGGGCTGATGGTCTCGGCATACCAGAATTGTTGGAAGCGATCCTTCAATTTTTCCCTCTGGATACTTATGCGGATATTAATGTAATCTATATGGATACTGGAAATGATGAAATACCCTCAATTTGGAATAAGTATCAAGAAATTTTAAAGAAATCTAAGGAAAATTTTAATATTGGAAAATTAGAAAGATTTACATTCTATGAAAGAGCTTCCCAATCGTATTGTGTAGTAGCAAGCAGTGAGCAAGCTTTATATGCTAATATAATTTTGAAAAAGGGAGTGATTAAATAGACTTCAATAGAAATTTGATTGTTCAGTCAATTAATCCATTTTAAGAGGAGTAATAATCTCGATATTCTTTTTTTTCAATATATCGTGATATTCATTTGGCAGTGGCTTGTCCGTTATAACCGCATCTAAGTTTTCAATACTCGTTGTCCGAAAAACTGAAGCCTTATTAAATTTACTGGAATCTACCAGAAGATAATGAAGCCTGGAATTTTCGAACATTTTTACTTTAATATTCCCTTCCATGACGTTAGATTCATAAATACCTTTTGTATCTAACATCGTGCAGGAGAAGAAGAATTTAGTAACCTTTATATTTGATAACATTTTTTCTGCGAGTGGACCAATCGTTGAGAAGTAGCCGTGTCTTATATTGCCTCCAACAAGAACCAAATC
>Ga0265595_1002463_pt1 | contig 12488 bp, 11 predicted proteins | sample saktaG_15_FD_190148 | JGI IMG/M metagenome (GOLD analysis project Ga0265595, IMG submission 190148) | Saline water microbial communities from Sakinaw Lake, British Columbia, Canada - sak_2013_06_06_50m | ecosystem: Environmental > Aquatic > Non-marine Saline and Alkaline > Saline ... | reverse complement strand
TTAAAGTAAGAAATAATTGATACAACATATAAAAATATTAGTGATGCTCGTATAATTTAATTTCCGTTCCAAATATCTGCTTCAACGTTTTTTGATTTAAGGTTTCTTTTGGAGCCCCGAAGCAATAATGTCCCTTACGGCTTAGACATAGTACATTTGTTGAATGTTTATACACGATACTCAAATCATGCGTTACTAAAAAAATAGTCAGCTTCTCTTTTTCCCATATATTGTGCAAAAGCGAATAAATTGTTTCACCGCCACCTATGTCTATGCCTGTTGTCGGCTCATCGAAAAAAATAACATCAGGGTGAGAAATTAGAACCCAAGCCACAAGCATCCTTTGAAATTGTCCCCCGGATAAACTTCCGGCCTTTTTGAAAAGAACACTCTCTTTTAACCCTACTAAAGATAAATATTTTTCAATTTCTTTGTTTGTTGGTAAAATATTTTTTAATGAAAAAAAATCCTGTACTGTTAATGGCAAATCTTTAGCTCTTAGTTGATTTAATCCTTGGGGCAAATATCCGATTTTTAGTTTCTGACTCCACTTAATAGCCCCTTTATGCGGCAAAAATCCTAAAAGAGTTTTTAATAATACACTTTTTCCGGCCCCATTCGGTCCCAAAATAGTCAAAATTTCCCCCTGCTTAACCTTAAAAGACAGGTTTTCTAAGATCTTTTCTCCATCCAAATCAACATCTAAATTTTCGACTTCTAAAATATTATCCATAAAAGCATTTTTTTATCCTACCAAAAAACCACCGAAAATAAAAGGTGGCTGGGACGGTGCGCGGGATCGAGACTACGTTTAGACGTGATAAGCATCTTTTTATTATTAGGAAGCACGCCTTCCATTTACAAAATTAAAACTAATCTAGCAATTCCAGTTTTACTTATAAATCCCTATCTTGGATTAACGAAGAGAAGAGTCAATATAATTATAAGAAAAAAATCGAAAATTAATTCTTTTCTTGTCCCATATTTGATGAATCCTTTAACAAGAAATTTTTTAGAAGGGTAGAATGGGTAAAAATTAACGCTATTCAAAGCATCAAAAATTAAATGTACAAAGTAACATAGTGAAAATATAATGCCAAAACTAAAATTTATTGAACAAAGAATAATCGAAATTACCATCCAGACAAAAACATTGTGCAAATAATTTCTTTGGTCCTTCCAAGGATCTTTTTCATCAAGAACTTCTTTGAGTAATTTTTTGGGATTGAAAAGAATGCCGTGGCGATAAAACGAAATTATGTGATCTAAATCCACTACCAAAGAACCCGTGATTGCCACCGTATAGTTTCCAGTCAGGTTTCCTATTATTAAACCTGCTAATAGATGCGTTGGTAATGTCATTTTATTTATCTATTTTTGCGCGAGTGAGAGAACTTGAACAGAAGCGTTTCTTCCACTTCTAAACTTTTACGTAGCTCTCTTCCTCCCCCGCCCAGTTCTTTTAGTGGGAGAGCAACCGCCTCTTCCTCTATTTGCCCTGACTCCTTTGCCAGAGCCATCTCTTTTTGGTGTTCCTTTTGTTGTCTTTGTTGCCATAGTTTTATTTTCTAATCATATTACTCATTATACCACTAACCAAAAACCCGAGCAATAAACTCGGTCGCTAGAACGCGCACTAACTGGCAGGCACTTTTAGAGGATTTCCGAACATTAGATTGGGCAAAAGAAGTGCCATATCCGGAAGCTATGCTGGCCCAAATTAAAGAGTTCTTATGATCCCCCACTTAGTTTATAATGCCTTTCTATTCCTTATCTTGTGTTATATTATCACAAATCAAATAATTTTTGAAGTCTAAATCAGCTGAAATCAGTAATTTTATTCTCTTTTAATTTCAACAGATCCTCATCGTGTTCATATCCTCGTAATCTACCCGAAAGGATTCCGAGTCTATAATGTATTCCATCGCTCATGAGCCGCCAGTTTGTTTTAGCAAGCAATGCCTTAAATATTTTCTTCAGATTACTAACACTATCGTATTCTGCACGATTAGCAATTTTGTCTTGGACCGTAAAGCTGATTATAATATCCCCGGACATTTCCGGCTGAGAAAATTCAAATTTTATGTAACCATCTTTTTTCATGGCTGGATTTAAGACCTCAAGCAGGCCTCCAATGGTTAGTCTTTTAATGTCGGATATCTTTTTCCGTATAGCCTCCTTTTTAAACATCCCAGCTATCGCATCAGTGGCGCCCTTTAATCTATATGCACCATCAATATATTCTTCACCTTCCGCTCTTGAAAGGCAAAACCTCTGTCGATCCTTCTCAAATTTCGGATCGGGTTTTTCTCTTTCTGGTTTTTCGTCCAAATCTAAAACGCTTTGTTCTTTGTGTCCGCACGATTGGCAAGCATAAACAGTTGTAATTGTGTTTCCCGTTCGGCTCATACCTTCTTTTACAGAGTTACCCTTACATTTTTCACATGTATATTTTGCACTCCATTCTCTACCGTCTTCCCACAAAAGCTTTCTCTTCCTGCAATTTTGACATTCAAAAAAGAACAGTACATTATCTTCTCCATTACGATATGAATCAGATTGCAGATCTCTGCCAGTGGGTTGCATTTCAGCCCCACAACTTTGGCAGTAAACATTTAATGGCAGTATCGCCCTTTCAATCCTTTCATCCACTTCCCTATCCCTATGCATCCAATTAGCTATTGTCGTGGATTTGTTTGCATACCTTTCTCCTTTTTTAAAATAAAGAGCTGTAGGCGCAATAACCGTGACCTTAAAATCATTTTTTATTTTCTTCAATTTCGGATCTTCTTTTTTTCCCTCCAACTCAACTGGAGCATGATCTTCCTTTATTCCAATCTTCTCAAGACGCCTACACTCTTCAATGGTCATGCGGTCATAGAGATCGTTATAATGCGACTCGGGCTTTAAATGTTTAAAACTATTTTCCATACTTTGATATTATATCCATAAAATATCGAAGTCAATAAATATCTGCAATTTGGAAAACCTAAATATTCCCATATACAGTGTGCAGGTTTTGGTAACAGAAACCTTGACAAGCATTGATTAATTTGGTATGATAATATATCAGAATAGCTCTTTGAAATTATGGTTCAGAAATATGAGACGAGCGTTTTGTTCCGTTTAAAACGGGGTAAAACTCTCGTCTCATGCGAGACAGACGTATTATCCGGAAACGTATGTCCGGCACAGGTCGCTCTGAGATTACATCAAAGAGCTAACAGTGAAGGAGTGCGAGTATGAAATGGACGGATGTGCCTACGGGCGAAACCCACAGTGCGTTTCAGCACTTCATGGTGGCGCTCGGCGAAAACGCCGAGGTTGCCGTGAGGCGCCTCAATGCCGAACCCGTGTTTGCGGAGCGCCTTGCGGCCTTCGCAGTGAACGGTGGCGTTGAGCCGACAACCAGCCAGAAGCGAGCCCGGGAGATCATGGGCAGAATCTTCGGCATCGAAGAGGCGATCAAGCACTTCCGTATCAACCCGAACCGCCAGCAGTTGGCCAGCCTTTCGGAGGTTCCGTTCTCCGAAGCCGTGCTCGAGCAGTGCAAGGACACCCACGTCCTCGTGGCAGTCCTCCCGATCTCGATTCTCGAGATCCGTGGCAAGGTGCAGGACAAGGGACTGTTCTACGGCCAAGACTGGTACGACAAGGAACAGTTCGCCAACGAGCGTGGCGAAGTCACTTGGCAGCTCGTCCGCAAGACGCCCGTGGACAACTCGTTCTCGAAAAACTGGCAGGAACAGCAGGCGCTACTCGGCGAGGACGACGAAGTCCCGACCGCCCAGGTGATGGTCTACACCATCATCGGCCACTTCCTGGCCACAGGCGAACGCCTGTTCGAGAAGGTCTACGTCCGCACGTCGGGCGTCAATTCGGACGGCAGCCCTGTCTATGTCGGCTACTTCGACTCCAATGGTCTCAATGTCAACGACTACTGGGATGACTATCGTGTTGGCAGCATCGGCGTGTCGTCCTCCCGGAAGTTCTGATCCTGAACCTTGAGGTCTTGAGGACTTGTTTCTCTTGAACCCTTGAGCCTTCGGCGATATTTTTCTGCCCAACAGCAGAGAGATATTCGCCGAGGGCTCTTTTCTTTTATTCAATTATCTTATAAACTACAAATGTCTGCTAATGCAGGTGCGGTTACGGCTTCACCTCGCAGGCGTCTCATCTTTGAGGCTTCACCAGAGTATCGTTGTTTACGGATAACGGTAGAGTGTGAAAAAGATAGAGATAGAACTTCTTGCTTATCTTTGGTGGAGATGGTTAGATAACCTGCTCCCACATAAAATTCAGGAAAAAGAGGACATAGTCTCGCCTTTAGCGGGAAGTAAACCTCAATTTCCGGTGATCTGGATGAAGATTAGCAAAGAGCGTTAACTCGGATGGCAACCATGTCAACCTTGGCAACTTCGATGCCAATGGTCTCAACTTCAACAACAACTGGGATGACAATACCAATGACATCTTGGGCGTCTCCCGTGCTCGGAACTTCTATTTCTTTTCTGAATTTAAAACGCTCTCCTTTTTTAGAGAGCGTTTTACTTAGCGGTCTTTGGTTGACTTAATCCATCCGCCAAGCATTCTGCCTATTTCGTCCACATCCTCTTCAAACAAAATATAGCGATAAATATCCATAATATGATTTTTCTTTTAGGTTTTTCCATGTTTTTATTAAATTAATTATATTTAGTTATTCTCGTTTTTATCTAATTCTTTTTTAGTGGTACTAAATAAAAGAATACCGAGACAATGATGCAGTGCTTCTCTTTTTTCTTTTTCCGGCGCGTCAGAAATTTTAACTGTTATTTTGAAATCTTTTTCTTTAGATTTGGCCATATTTATTTTTGACCTCTGATTTAGGAATAAAAATATTTTCGCCCAGCTCAATTTTTTTACCACATTTATGACATTCGTAATGAGAATTAACGTTTCTCATAATATGGTAATTATTTTTTCCACTGTTAATGCAATCTTCGCAAAATTTTGAAAGGCCAATCGGCTCAAATGGTAATTCGATAGATCTTTCAACAATTTCAATCTCATCCTTTGTTAGTGTATAAAACTGATAAATCTCCTCATCTATTTTCTTATCAAGATTTTCGATCTCATATTTTATTGATTTCCATTTTTCTGAATTTTCTGTAATCCCTTTGATATTTCCGCTGAGTTTTAACATTTTTTCTGATAATTCTACTAATTCTTTGTGAACTATCTTTTCTGTTTTATTTAAGAAATCAATCTTATGTATCGGCAGTTGTTTAACATCGTCCGGATAAACATGCAATCCGCCACCCAATTTAGATGAAAAATAATAATTTACAAGCTTTGAATTGATTAAAGCTAAAACAAAATACAAATCGTATTTTTTTGATAAATTAGATTGATCTTCCGTTACGGACAACCCTCGCCTTTCTACGTTTTTTATAAAGTGGTATGGCACAGCTAAACTTACTGTGTGTTCTGTGTAATATTTTTTATCATCTAGCGTTGCTTTTAAGCGAGACTTGCCAGAAATATCTCTAATTATAATTTTGGGTGATTCGAATAACTCCTCGAACATCGGGTTATATAATTCTTCTTTTTTATAGATAAGATAATCATCTGTATATTGAATACTATATCTATCAATATTCCTCGCGTTGACCATCTTTTTACAAAAATCATTTATTGGCTCTTTCACCACATATTTTTTAATATCTCCTGTCCTTGCACCCCAATTTACATAACAAATATCGCCTACTTTAATACTTTGATTTTCTATTTTCTCTAATAAAACATTCTTATCTTTGTCTAAATCAACCCGATACATTGACTTAGGTAAGGATAAAAAGAATGACGGGCTAAAATTGGTTACAGGCAAATTGTTAAGGGAATACCCTTGTTCTAAATTTAAAACTTTTTTAACTTTTATTTTAACCTGATTTTTTTCTCCTGCTAATGGTTTTCTTATAAATATCACACAATTTCTGACAACGGCTTCCCCAAAAACTTTAATATTTGATAGGTCTACAATTTCCAATAAATTAAAATCTTTTAATATTTTTCTCCTAAGTTTCTCTGCGTAATTTTGATTTAAAAATGGATAAGGTATTATAAAGCTTAAAAGACCACCTTGATTTAAGACATCCAATCCTTTTTCAATAAAAGTTACGTAAATATCAAATCTCTTAACAGCTGTTTCATATGTTTGCATTAAATAGCTACGATCCTCAGCGGGTAGATTCTCGACCATTACATATGGCGGATTTCCAATAACTACGTCAAAACCGCCCTGCTTAAAAACCTCCGGAAATTGTTCCTGCCAATTGAATGGTCTTTTATCTCGGAAGTTTTTGCCGAAGTATTTTTGCAACTCTTCATCGGTGCCGGACACTAATGAATTTCCATTTTTAATGTTGTCTAATAAAGGAAGTTTTTCTCGTTTACTCAATGCACTTATTAATAAGTTTAATCTTGTTATTTCAACTGCCTGTTGGTCTAAATCAACGCCGTAAATATTTTCTTGAAGAATTTGGATTTTTAATAAGTCCTCTGGACCCCTAAACCCAAATTCTTTATACTTCTCGAAAATAACATCAAATGCTTTGATCAAAAAAGAACCGGAACCGCAAGCTGGATCCAAAACCTTAATTTTTTTAATGTCTTCTATACTTTTACATTTGTCTAAAACAGGCCCTAATGAATTTTTTACAATATAGTCAACAATATAGCTGGGAGTATAATAAATGCCCTGTTCTTTTCTCTTGCCAGCATCTTTGGAAACAGTGGTTCCTTTTCTTGATTTTGATAATCTGTGGCTCAGATAATTTTCATAGACTGTGCCCAAGACATCAGCCGGCATAGCCTTGAAATCATATTCGTAATAACCCTCTCTACCATATAGAATACTAATGACTCTTTCAGTAGCCCCACTGTATTCTTCCCATCCTTCAAAAGGATGTTCGGAAAACAGATTAGAATTGTAAAAACTATCAAATTCTCGAAACTTTTCAGTCATCGACCGATAGAGGTGTTTTCCAGTAGTATCTCTGGCCTGCCTGATCATTGGGATCAAGGTTTGAGGTTCAATCCCTCTGTCTTCTGCTACTCTAATAAAAAGAAGGCGATCAAGAAGTTTTTGCACACCTTCGTCTAATAAATCAGGGTCAACTGTATTATTCCACTGGCTAAGGTCTTTAGTTAAAATATCTCTGCAGGTTTGCAGGTCTTTATATAGTAAATTACTTACTGATACTTTTTGGACTTTCTTTCCTACTTTTTCAGCCTCCTTGTCTAAAAGGTCGTTTTTAAATGCTTCTTTAGATAAAAGTCCTAATTGGTCGATTCTTTCTGCAAACTGATCACAAGTTATTTCAAAAAATCTTTTATCCGAAAGTTTCCCATCAATATCCTGGGCATTAAAAACAACAAGCGTTTCAAAATTGGTGAGTACTGCCCAAGTTGCACCTTTGTTAAAGGAATACTTTATTGCTTGGTTGGCAAACTTTTCGTCGTGAATATCGGCGTTGAATTTTTTGGCTTCTAAATAAAACTTGATCCTATCGTTGAGATAGAACCCATAGTCTACTCGCTCTGAAGATATAGTTTCTTCAGCAGATACTTCTGACCTACTGTAAACATCCCAGCCGAGTATTTCAAAAAGAGGCAGAATAAAATCCTTCTTGGTCTGCTCTTCTGAGTAGAGTTTTAATTTTCCTGAATTTTTAATATCCTCGTATTTCTTAACGAGACTTTTTACCTTTTCTTTTTGCATAGCAGGGATGGGTTTAACCTATGCTTACTCTGGTGGCGGAAACACAAAGCTCCCCACCAGCTATGTAGCCTTGCGGCCACCGTATATCCTTTCGGATATACGACCCATCCCTGAGTTCGCTGAGCGAGGAGCTTAATATCAGGGATGGGAGATTTCTTGCCATGCTCATAGAGTGTCTATGGGTTTAGGCGGATTATTAAATTGTTAATTCTATATTACAATATCTAGACCTATTAGTCCACCACCCTATCTTAGTTATATAAATTTGTAAAGCAAGTTACCAACAGATTACTTTCAAAAAAATTTTCTGGCGTTCTTGTTGTTGACATAAACTCATCTGTTTGATATAATATAGGCATACTGGACAGAGTGTCCGGTGGCCCGGTTGCGAGGCATCTTCGCAACAGCACCTTGTGAAACCCCGCCTAGCGGGGAGAAAGGATGGCTCCGATGTCTGTGCCGACATTGGCTCCGTCCGTCGTGACCAGCCGGGACCCAAAGGGGGTCAAGTTTCTTTCCATTGTGGCAGCGGCCTATGACAAGGCTCGCCTCCCCGAAGACGAGGCTCAGCTCGTCAACGAGGCGGCCGGCCTTGCCGAAATCGTCGCCAGCCACATCGAGAAGAACCGGCGGCCCAATCTGTACCCCGATGAGGAGGTCAGAACTAGCTACTCATACCCTCGCGGGTACACAGGCCCCAAACCCATCGCAGACCAGATCAAGGCGATCGCCGAGATCTTCGGCCTCGATCCGGCTTCGGCGATGACATTCGTCAAGAGCCTGCCAGCACACCCGGAAGGCACCGAAGGATGGTTTGCCATCCCGTCGGTGGACGCCTTGGCAGCCAAGCACTTCCCCGAGGTCACTGACCCGGCCGAGAAGTACTGCCGCGCCGTCCAGCTCGTCCATCAGAAGATCGCGAAGTCGCGACCGTTCTACAACTGGCGCGACGGTCAGATCGACGCGGCCCATCTGCGGGTTTCCGCCCGCACGTCAGAAGCGATGGACAGAATCGCCGAACAGCAAAAGGGCGACATTCTGATCGTCGCGGTCCAACTCGGAAAGCACCATGGTGGACGTTCCGTCCGCCGAGCCCGCGGGCTCTTCGCCAACAACGAGTTCGGGCTTACGAGCGTTGCTGTCGGGGCGATCATTCTGGTCCACCCCGAACGCATCGCCTGCTACGAGGAGCTGGACATCGACTGCTCCGGAGACGAGTTCTCCGATGCCGGCGGTGATGTCTTCGGCCACGCTCCGTACTTCAGCTTCTACGACGACGAGGTCAAGTTCGTCACGCTCGTCGTCTCCAGTGCCAGCGCCTACTATGGCTCGGCCTCGGGCTTCGCTCCGCAGTAAGTCATGAGCTTTGAGCTCTTGAGTTCTGGATTCTTTCGAATCCTCTACCCTTGAACTCGACGTTCGCGACATCAGGCTATCCTCCCGCGAGGATAGCCTGCTTTTAATATTTTTAATATAAATGTGCACACTACCAAATTAAAACTTGACATAAGCTTATCTGTTTGATATAATATAGGCATAGGATTAAGTAGCACATTAAAATCTAAAAAAACAAGGCTTTAGTCATATGAGACAAGTATTTAGGGCGATAAAAATATTTCCTTTAATACTTGTCTCATATCGAGACAGACTGCGCCAGACAGGTTTCTTTTCTGGCAGAGAGAAAGGAGGGTGATGACGATGAGAACATCGATCACACCCGGACAGGTTGATCAGGCAGCAGCCCTGGTCAGGGCCAGGCTCGGGAAGATGACGGATGTCTCTCCCGAGAAGTTCCAGGATGGGGTTCTCGCAATGGGCGGGAAGTTCCAGGACGGAGTCGAAGAGTTGATCAGGAAACTGGCGTTCGGCCAGTTCGCAGACGAAGAGGTCGCGTCAAGCTACGGCTATTTCTCGGGCTACGATAAGCCCAAGAGCATCGCCGAGCAGACCTCTACCCTGCGTCAGCTCTTCCCGGAGCTCGGTTCCGTTGACGAGCAAATCGCCACCGGAACGCTTCCCCCGAACGCCGAAGGATGGTTCGCCATTCCGAGGTGGCAGAAGGTCGCCAAGACCTACACGGAAGCAGTTCAGAAGGTCCTCGACCTGATCAAGAAGGCCCGCAACAACAGGTTCTACAACTACCGCGAGGGCCAGATTGATCAGCAACATCTCCGTTTGTCTGCCAAGACAGCGAGGATGCTCGAGACCATCGGCGAGCAGCAGAAGGATCACGACATCCTCGTGGTTCCCTGCCAGTTCGGCAAGCGTCATGCAGGTCGTTCCGTCCGTCGGGCACTGGAGGTCATGAGTGCCGAGTTCGGCCTCGATCCCTTCAGCGTCGGGATCATGCTCCTGACGCACCCGGAGCGCCTCCAGCACTACAATGATCTCTGGATCGATTGTGCTGGCGCAGAGTTCTCCGGTGCCGGCGATGATGTCTTCGACCACGCTCCGTACTTCGGCTTCAGCGACGACGAGGTCGAGTTCGACGCGAGCGACGTCTCCGATGCCAACGGCAGCTATGGCTCGGCCTCGGGCTTCGCTCCGCAGTAAGTCATGAGCTTTGAGCTCTTGAGTTCTGGATTCTTTCGAATCCTCTACCCTTGAACTCGACGTTCGCGACATCAGGCTATCCTCCCGCGAGGATAGCCTGCTTTTAATACAAGAAGATATTTTATGCATACGTTACTCAATAAAAGTAAATAAGCTGTGGCTTGTTTACTTTTTCTTCACTTACGATTATAATCAATTTGAGATTAGGTTAATGAACAATCGTTTACGGATGGCTGTCACCAAACTCTCTTTTCATAAAACAACCAGAGTCTTTAAGATTACGGTTTTAAAGAGTGTGTTGTCTTGAGGAGATACTGCTTGCCTTATCTGTGGCGGGTTTTCTTTTTTATAGAAATGCCGTCGAATAAAATACAGGATTGAGAGGATATAGTCTTTAACGGGAAGTAACCCTCTATGTCCGGTGAATATAGATGGATAAAGGCAAATTCTCCGATGCCGGCGATGATGTCTTCGACCACGCTCCGTACTTCAACTTCAACGACGACAAGGTCAAGTTCGACACGAACGACGTCTCCAATGCCAACGACAACTATGGCTCGGCCTCGGGCTTCGCTCCGAAGTCTCTCCTCCGCCAATTACAAAAGGCATTCATTCTTTGAATGCCTTTTGTCTTATTGGATTTATCTACTTGTGGTGGATTTCAACCACCCACCAAGCATTCTTCCAATTTCATCTATGCTTTCTTCTAACAAACAATACTTTTTATTGTCAATTGCCTTAATGTCCTTCATTAGTCTAACAAGAACACGAAGGACGTTAAGTTTTAAGCTGGTTTTCTCTAAAATAGGAGTTTTCTCAAATTTCTGTTTGTAACTTGCCGACAATATTCCTTCCAATATTTCCAAAATAATATTTTCAGATTTTTGCCAAATGGTATATTTATCCTGCTTTGGAACGGTTGTCCTGAATAAATAAAATATTTTATACAAATCATAGCCTTTCTTAAATATTGGTATATCAAATTCTTCTGTCATATTTTTTACTTTTTAATTATTAATTTTATGAAGATTTACAAAAATCTATTTAACGACATTATTTCTGCAGAGAACCTGTTTTTAGCTTGGGATAAATTCAAAAAAGGCAAAAGAAATAAAAAAGATGTTCAGCGTTTTGAATGGAATCTTGAAGAGAATATATTCAAACTGCATAGAGAATTAAAAACTAAAACCTACAAACATTCAGAATATGCCTCTTTTAACATTTCTGATCCCAAGCCAAGGAACATCAGCAAAGCACAGGTTAGGGATCGCATTTTGCACCATGCTCTTTTCCAAATTTTAAATCCTATCTTTGAAGCTGGTTTTATCTCCGCATCTTTTTCATGCCGGGAGGGCTACGGCACGCACAAAGGAGTTGAATTTTTACAAAGAACACTAAGAAAAGCGAGCAAAAATGGTAAAATTCCATGTTTTGCTTTAAAGTGCGACATTAAAAAGTTCTTTGATACCATAGACCATAATGTTTTACTCGCCACATTAAAAAAGAAAATAAGGGATGATGCTACACTTTGGCTTTTAGGGCAGATAATATCAAGCTTCGCGTCTAATTATTCTGTCTTGGGTATTAATAAAGGAGTTCCGATCGGCAACTTAACCTCTCAGCTTTTTGCTAATATTTATCTAAATGAGCTTGATAGGTTTATAAAACAAGAACTAAAAATAAAATATTATCTTCGCTACACCGATGACTTTTTAATAATCTCTGAAAGCAAGGAATATCTAGAAAATATCGTACCCAAGATTGTCAATTTTTTAGAAGAAAACCTTTTACTTAGAATTCACAAAGAGAAGACAAAAATACGGAAAACTAATCAAGGAGTGGACTTTCTTGGATACGTAGTTTTTCAAAAACACAGATTAGTCAGAACAAAAACAAAAAAGAGGATTATGAAAAAGTTTAAGATAAGAATAAAAGAATACAACCGAGGGATTATTTCTAGAAATTCACTTCTGCAATCTTTACAATCGTATCTTGGTTTTTTATCCCACGCTGATACACAAAAAATTCAACGCTATTTTAAAAATAGATTCTGGTCTTCTACCGAATCTGTATAAGTTTTTACCTTTTCTTTTTGCATAGCAGGGATGGGTTTAACCTATGCTTACTCTGGTGGCGGAAACACAAAGCTCCCCACCAGCTATGTAGCCTTGCG
>Ga0265595_1002462_pt1 | contig 12493 bp, 9 predicted proteins | sample saktaG_15_FD_190148 | JGI IMG/M metagenome (GOLD analysis project Ga0265595, IMG submission 190148) | Saline water microbial communities from Sakinaw Lake, British Columbia, Canada - sak_2013_06_06_50m | ecosystem: Environmental > Aquatic > Non-marine Saline and Alkaline > Saline ... | reverse complement strand
ACACTCACAGCCTGCACCGTATCACCCTTCTTTGCAACAGGTGTAAATTCCCATTCTTCTTTAAAATCCAAAGCATCCAGGATCACCCCACGCTTCAGAAAAAATCCGTGCAGCTCCGCCAATTCATTCAAGGGATTCTGCAGACCGTCATAAACCATGCCCAGAATACCAGGGCCGAGTTGTACGGAAAGCATCTCGCCGGAAAACTCCACCGCGTCGCCCACTCTCATGCCCTTGGTAATTTCAAAGACCTGCATATAAGCAATATTACCCTGAATCTTGACCACTTCGGATTTCAGGCGATCGTCGCCGATAATCGCATAGCCAACTTCATTCTGGATGATGTTGCCATCAAATTCCACGGAAATCATGTTTCCGTTAATACCAATAATTGTACCTTTAGTCTTGTTCATAAGCCAATTCTGTATAGGTTAAAAATTTGTCTTTGCCCTGTTCCTTGTCAAACTGCTGCAAGCGTTGCAGAATCTGCAGTTTGAGATAGTAAATTATGAAAAACTCGATGTCCGAGTAGTGCCCGAACTCCAACTCGCCGAGTATGTTCCATCGCAGAAGTAATAATTTCTTTTCCACATCCAGCGGATTGCCCTCTTTCAACACCATCGGAGAAAACAACTGAGGTTTGTGCTCCTGCCGCGCTTTTAGGGATTGGCGGTACTGCATTAATTCCGTGCGAAGTACAAATTCATAAAGTTTATATTCCCGCAGCGCTGCCGGATCGGCTTTGCCGGATTCGGTCTCATTAATGGAAACATTACTAAGCAGATCGTAATCAGAATCGCTCAGCCACTTCTGCCCTTCGCCCAAAAACGCATCAATACCCGTGACTGGTTCTTTATCAAAAACCAGCATTGGCAGTTGGGCGGCGAAGTAGATGTACTTGTCCATCAGGCCTTGTCTAATATCTCTCTAATGCCGGGATTCAGGAACTCGCCCAGGAATTCCGCAATACTCTCCTCGGTGAAATCGTAATAGACGTCATCGTCTTTGAGACCGACACGAAAGCCTTTGGAAATGCCCCGATCGACCTTGATCGTCACGGTATCCTGCAACTCTTTGCGGCCCTTTGAAAAGACGATCTCCTGGAGATGTTTCAAGTCCTTATCGGAAACCAGCACTTCCAGGTTTTTGTCCTTGCCCCAGCTGTCCACGATTTTCATGATCAGTTCTTTGACAAATTCCGGCGACAGCGCCTGGCCCAGTTCTTTCTTGAACGCCGCGCTAAAAAGTTTCAGCAATTTTTCCTTGGTTACCAATACGGTGTCACGGGAAGCCTGTTTCAGGGCCGATTCGGCATTGGCTTTCAGTTTGTCGGCCTCTTTACCGGCGTCGGCAATTAGCTGCTCTCCGTCAGTTTTGGACTTTTTGATAATGCCGTCGGCTTCTTTTTTAGCAGTATTGATAATCTCGGCCGCGGATTTTTTTGCCTCTTCGATCCCGTCGGATTTTATCTTTTCAATTAAATGTTCGAGTTTTGATTCCATCAAACTCTCCTTTATCAAAATGTCTGATTATGTAAAGAAATCCCTCTAGTCCTATGACTACGATTCCCGGTGAAATTGTTTGCTCTGTAACGTGTTTTCCGGACAATAGCTGCCCGGGAATATATACCATCCATGAGGCAGGACGCCGGTTTATTATCTGATTTTTGAAGAATCTCCACAATCACGTCCTATTCTTAAAAAGCGCCTAAAATTACACCCTTTGCTCAGGATTGTCAAGGTCGTAAATGTAACCGGACGGTATTAATCAATACTGACGATATTACGAAAGATTCCACAGTTTCTGCGTAAAAATGTCAAAGAGCTTTTATTATGATCGACGGTTCCGACACTTTCTTTAATTCACAATAATTGCAAAATACCTGAGAGTGTATATCGTCCAAATAGAGCAAGTGAAGGTGTCTGACTATGGATATTTTCATTACTTTTAAAATGGTACCACAAGCGGATAAAATCATTTCGCCATAAAGGAAAATAACCCCGCGACAGGGGAAAATGGTATATCAAGTGGCGGAAACGATATATCAACAGGGGAAAACGGTATATCAAGTCAAAGAAGTGATAGATCAGCAGTAGAAAATGGCTCAGGAAGCCAAAGAAATGACATATCAACAGGGGAAAACGGTATATCAATTGGAGAAAAGGATATATCAAGCCAAAAAAATGGTCAAGGAAGCAGGGAATGTCATTGCGCCGCTGGCAAAAATGGCTGTACAGCATAAACCAATAACAACTTCGACTCCCATTCATTCAATTCTTGTTTGTTCGCCGATAATCCTGCAGATTTTGGCATGTTCAATGTCTGCCTGATCCAGCCGCCAATCGAAGATTTTTACGCGACAACCATTCGCAATATCCCGCTGGGGCTACTTTCCATCGGCGCAACATTAAAAGCAAAACACAATGTTCAATTGCTGGATTTACGGCAGCAAAAAGCCCACCGGACAGCAATTCCACAAGAACTCCGCGCGGTCATAAAATTCTACCGCCCTAATGATGCTTCGCCATTCGCGCTTTACAAACACTATTCCCGGTTCGGAATACGACCGGAGAATATCGCTGCGGCCATTCCGAAAAATTGTGACATATTCCTGATTTCAGCACTTTTCAGCACCTATATTTATGAAGCCCTTGAGATCATTAAAATCATTCACCTGAAAAAGCCCGGGGCAATCATCGTCGCCGGTGGTTCCGGGGCAATGTTTCACGCAAAGGAATTCTTCAACAGCGGCTGCGATTTCATTATTCAGGGCGAAGGCGAAATTGCCTGTGTTCGGTTATTGGACGAGTTGGAAATGGCCAGGCCAGACCTCTCAATTGTACCTAATTTGATCTGGCAAAATGCGAACACAATTATCATAAGTTCCGCCCAGATCATCGAAAATTTAGACGATTTGCCCGGCACGGATTATTCGATACCCGGCACACCGGAATATATGTTAAATGGAAAACGACATGCCATGCTCATGGCCAGCCGCGGCTGTCCACATCGCTGCGAGTTTTGCTCCATTCACCGGGTATTTGGAACAAAATACCGGTTACGGTCTGTGGATAATGTTTTAGCAGAGTTAGATCATAAAACCCGGCAGGGCTTCCGGTCTTTCGATTTTGAGGATGATCACTTCGGCGGAAACAGCCGCTGGCTGAATGATCTTCTTGATGGTATTATCGAAAGGTTTACACAACACGAATTATCCTTCCATGCCATGAACGGCATCACTGCCAGTAATCTCAATGCAATGCTCCTTGAAAAAATGAAGCTGGGCGGTTTTTCAGGAATCAACCTGTCCCTGGTCACACCGGACCAGACTCGCCAGGACGCCCTGAAACGGCCTTTCGATACTCAGTATTTTACAGATGTTGTAAAAAGTGCTCATGAAATTGGACTGCAAATAACCGCTTACCTGATTATCGGCCTGCCTGGAGATACTCCAGAAGATAACCTGAAATCCATTCTCTTTCTTGCTGATCTGCCGGTTCTGATCGGCCCATCACTTTTTTACCTCGTCCCCGGCACATCGGTTTTTGATAAATTAACGGAAGAATCTAAAATTCCCGCCTCGCCTCGTTGTTACCGGTCCAGTTATTTTCCTTACGAACAATTTGAATTTTCCAGAACAGCAGCTCTGACACTATTTCGTATTTGCCGGATTATCAATTTTCTTAAAGCAATCAGGGAATACAATTACCAGCCATCGGACTATAGAATTGAAAATGATAGAGTGGTCCTTCCGCCCAATCTATCGGGAAAACAGAGCCAGATCACTCTGGGATTTGCACTATTGGAATTATTAAGACAGACCGGGAAGATATACGGAACCGGTAAAAAGCAGGGCAATTTTTATCCTCTCGTACAAGAAAAGTATGATCGGACAATTCTTAAAACATTTGTTGATTGGTTATTAAATCCGAAACCGGACTAGATCGTTTCGTAATGGCAGCTGCGTTTTCTGCGGGATTCTACTGATCAGAATTATGAAATATAAACAGTGTTTTCTTTGGAATAATTCGTTGTCTAAATTGTGATTTCCAGACGCAGCCCCGGCACCAGAGCGTGCGCAAATCCAGGATTGATTCCCGGGTTGATAATATATTGCAAATCCGGCTGCATCATTATCCACTGGTTCATCCGCAACCGGCAGATCAGTTCAATTGCGATTTCCACTTTATCAGGTTCTCGATTATTAACCGCCATTTTCTCTCGATAGTCATCACTCACACGGGCCACGGCAACCGCCAGCCCCAGCTGATGATATCGGGAGCGACTTGAAGGCCCGGTATAAACCAACCCGCAACCACAGTACAGGCTGACCGGATTCACCACCGGATTCGCATATCCGGCCCGGAAAAAACCACTAATAAATCTCTCCGAAACCGACCAAAGTACTTTTTCTCCCAGCAGGTAAGCACCCCAGCTTTGTGTATATTCGGGACCCTCATTATTAATTAAATAGTTTTCAATTTCAGAAGTGTAAAACCAGATACCGACAGCCAATTTACAATATTTTCTGCAGGGACAACCTATATCCGCCAAAGACAAATCATGCCGGCTATGTCTGGGGTGTTGGCGCTTATGCCAACGGTTGCCTGCCCCCAGATAAAATCGCCGAATATGCTGCCGTTCATACTTGAACGTAGATTTCCTTAATCGTTCAAGATGTGTCTGAAGGCCAAATTCAGTGCAAATCAACGCGCCGTCATCAGCTGATAGTTTTATGTTTAATCCCTTTTCATTGAGATTTCCGGGAACGCCATCCGCAACCGCCATCAGCCAGTAAAATTGCTCGTTAAGATCATAGCGAAAACGCAATGTCAGAGCCGGGTTGGGATACGTTGGGACCCCGTTAACTCCACTCTGGGAAAAGTCGGGCCCCATCCCAAAGGAACCGTTAAGAAAAGCACCGCTGAATTCGTTAACATCAAATTCACTATTAAGGTCGTAAATGCCTATCAGGACTGACCCGGTCTCTTTCCAGAGTGATTGGCACAACCAACATTCATACAGCTTCAGCATGGGCTCACTGGCAATATTACTGACCCCCTGAATATCTCCGGCAAAATCACTGGGATTTTTTCCGTAGGCAAACACCCCGTCACAGAATATTGACGTTCCTCTCACACTAAGCAATTGCTCCAGATCAGCACTTAACATACAATCCAGCAGGCCCAGATTGGCAGTGCCGCGCTCCTGTCCACCGGCAATATTGCTGAAAATATCGTGAGTGCAAATAAGGTTCGCCTCAAGCCCGTCTATTGCCAGGGGGTTTGGCTTATCCCCTTCATTGCCCCAACCATCTGCATAAATGAATGTGAAAACGATCATCCAAATGATTACTGAAGTAAAAAAAGTCCTATGCATTTTTCAATTCAATCCCTAGCCTGATTAACTACTTTTCATTTCCCCACAGCTTCGGGTCATTGCCCTTGCTTTGCCGCCATTCATGCCGCCAGCGGTGAATATCTGATTGGTTGATAAAGCGTTTGGGCTGACGGTCTTTTTTTGGAATCAGAGGCGGCAATTCAGCAAGGGGCGGTTGCTGGTACCAGTATACCACGCTGGCCAAATCCAGGGTCAGGCAGTTATTGTGACCGTGTTCAATAGTAAAGCGAAATGAATCTTCAAAGTGGATTGGGTCGCTGATTTGAAACCGATACACATGCGTCCGGCCGAGCCAGCCGATATCATCATTGACCCGGGCATAGCCGAAGTAGGGATGGGAAAAATTTGACTTTGGGCACCATGACGAATTGAAATAGTCTTCCGTACCGGTCCCAAACAATACCGGCCGATCATCAGAATCGATACAGATCATATCATCGCCCTCGCCGTACCACATGGGTGTCGGCGAGTGAACATAATAATTAACTCCGACAAAATGACCTTTTCCCTTAACATCAAGAAACAGATAGTTATCTTCACCATTCAGATTTTGACCTGGTTCACCGAGTGTTCCCCATTCATTTTCACCATCCGGTAGCGCTTCGGTTAATTCATGGTTATACCAGGCACAGAAGCGCCCCATATCTTTTGGCAATTTTTTCAATTCATAATAGTCTACAAAGAAATAAAAACAATTGATCTCTTTCCCGGACTGGTTTTCAATCTCGACCCGCGCTCCGTCGCTGAAAGGCATGGCAAAATAGGAAATCAGTGCCCGGCCGGATTGCGGTCCGGCCGCCAACGGCAAACTGGCAAAGTCGTAACTTTCATCCCAGCCCTGGCCAAAAAAGGGACCGATCGGCGATTCCACCGAGGGAAATTCATTCCCGTCCCAGTACATTCTCAGAATGACATCATTCCGGCTCAGCAACTCCGGATAGGGTGCGATTGTAATCCAGATATGATTGATAATTCCCGCGCCCGGCACATTAAAGATCGTCCGGGTTTCACCGTCTTTAATTTCACGAAAAAAATCATTATTACCACCGGTTATATCGGAGCTGCTGACCCGTTTGGAAACCATCCCATTTTGAATCTGCGCCAGGCCCATCAAATCATTATTGAACGATTGAGCAAATCCAATTTGTCCAAAAGCCAAAATCCCGGTCACCATAATTCCCATAATAAACTTCATTATTTGATTCTCCATTAATTTATTTTATAATCTAAAAGAAATTGCCTATAAGTGAAAAGGGACGTACCGAAATGCGCCCCTTAGATTTCCATCAAATATAATAACCAAAATCTACAAACCCAGTTCTATCATGGCCTGTTCAATCAGTTTATCACTGACTTTCTGGATCGCGCGTACTCCGGCGGTTTCTTCAGAATTGCCAGCGTTTTTATCTTCAACCAGATAGTTACCGACAATGGTTTTCTGCTGAATGTTATAGACTTTCAGAGTGCCCCTGGCCCGGGCGAAATAGAACCCATCCTGAATTTTATTGGTCTGCCCCGAAGAAATTGTCCCCAGAACGACCAAGTCAGCGCCGGAGCTGCCCAACATTTCGGCAATTATTTCAGGCTTTGCACTTATATCGGTCTCGCTTAACTGGTCGAAGGGATTGTTCTCCTGAACTGTAAAACCGACAGCTGCCATCTTTTCCAACAATGCATTTTCCAGGTAGGAGATTTCTACTGGTTGATCAAGATTCTTTTCAATAATTTTTACCATGATTCGGTTGTCCGGAAGCAGTGAAAAAGTGTATTGATTTTTCCTTATGTTCAGCTCTTCCGGGAAATGGACAGTTGCACGAATATCCACGTTGCCGGCAGATGCCAGTTTTTTAACGTTGCATTTTGCGATGCCCGTCGGATCAGTTTTTTGCTGGAGATCCAGAACGGCTTTTCCGCGCAACAGTTCAAAATCCACATTCAGATCAGGCAACGGAAAGCGCTGATCACCATCCAGCCAGTAGACCGACAGAACCAGTGGCTCCGGCAGCGGTAAACCCAATTTGGCCGGTTGGTCGGCGCCGTTGCCTTCAATTCGAATACTGGCCGGTATCTGTTGCATGATCGCTGACATTTTTTCTTTAAAACCATTCAGCAAGGACATTTCCTGGGGTGATAATCCGGTAAACCGGGTCATCGGGAGGACGTTAGACTGAACGGTTTTAATCTGATCCAGGGCCAGCATTATCTGCCCTTTTCTGGCCAAATCCATACACTCATTAAAACGACTTTCGCCCAGTGTTACCGTTTCGTTCACTATCTCTGTCATAAATTGCCTGTGCCGTTCTTCGGAAAAAGGCACTGCTACAAAAACCTGATACTCAATCCGGGATTTGAATCCTTCCTTGGTTTTCCACTCCTCTACAAATACCTCGTCCGGAGTCACGGAAATGATATTGCGAGAAACAACTTTGATCCGTGAACTGGTAAACGCATCATCGGTGTTCACCTCGCCGGACTGCTCGACAATCTGATCAATAAATTCACTCTCAATGATACCGCCCAGGGTTTCAATGATCTGGCGTTTGGCATCGGCCAAGGCATCGGAACGGGCATCGGTTTCATTGGTAAAACGATGAGATATTCCCACATACATCCCCGGGATGATTTTATCGACCCATATCGGACGCGGCTCTTTGGTAATACGCTTCTGGGCGAATAACTGAACACTCAATATCAAAATAGAAAATACGAGAACGATTTGAAAAAAGTGTGTGCGAAATTTTTGAGTCTGGAAATCAGGGCTGTTTTTCATAGATTCTCCCGTCATGAATGGCATTTGCATAAAGAATACTCACAAAATCCCAGAAATTCAATTAAAAGATTAACTTTCTGCTCGATTGATAGTTTTATCTATCTTTTGAATTTAGTATATTCATAGCACATGTTGTTACGAAATAAAATACACCCTTTATCTTTTCCGTGATGTGAGGAGAATCATACCATGAACACAGGCAAAATTTTATTCATACTTTGTATAATTCTCTTGCTGTCATTGCTCGCCGACGCTCAATTCTACGATGTGTCTGCCGAAATATCTATTGACCGGATGCCGGAAAAAGAACGCATGGACCTGAAAACACTTGAGCAGATGATTCCCTACTATTTTGAAAGCTACGACTGGTTTGAAAATACCTACGGAATTGAAATTCCACTTAAAATCAGCATGTTCCCCGAAGCCGTCAGCTCCGGCGGGTTTGAACGGGTGTTCACCAGCCAGTTCTTAATTTCCAATGAAAATGCAGACCAGCGCTTTTTTGAAAAAGGTTTCAAGTTCGTGTACAATTCCAACGATCCGCTCATGCATTCAGAAATGATCCACCCGCTCACCAGCACGTTTGATTTCTATGCCTATATGTTTATCGCCGGAGAACTGGATACCTACGACCCACTCGGCGGAAACAATGTTTATGATAAGGCCCGTGACATTGCCACTCGCGGACAGGTCTCAGAACGATCATGGAACTGGAAATCCCGACTGCAGGATCTGGATGAAATTCAGCGACTCCGGGATTATCGCATGACAAAATATTATTATTGGCTTGCGATTGATAGTATTGACAAGGAAAAGGCCAAAGACGCCCGGGAAGCCATTAATACAATGCTCATGCACCTGAATCGTATGTTTGACATTAACGCCCGAGAGCGCTATACCCATATTTTTCTGGATGTACATGCCCGCGATATCGCCGAAATAATCCGGGGCTTCGGAACACCTGGCCAACTCGATAAAATCATCGCACTGGACCCGGATAACGAGGCCATTTATAAAGCACTTGGCGTATCAAAATAATTCTTCCGGATTCGTACAATTTATTTCAGGATGTCCACATAGCGCCGTTTGCCGAAGAGGTAAAAACTCAGTGCAATAGATCCGTGGTACATACGGTCCATTATCTTTTTATCAAATACTTTACGTAACGAACGGACATGCTTTCGTTTGTGGTAGATTAATCCCGGATGAAATAATATCCAGAAATGCGCTTTGACAATAGCCCCGACACGCCCCCGGTCTCTTTTAATCAGTGATAATCCAAGGGCCATATAATCCAGCAAAATTCTGATTGGGAAGATGTACAATGTTATCAAAAACCTGTAATTCGCCAGCAACATCAACAGGCTGTTGCGGTGATTCAGGTACTTTTTGAACGGAGATTCTGCACCTAGGGTAAACCCCGAACGATGCCAGATCACCGCCTGCGGTTCCACGGCGATATCATAGCCCATCAACTGAATCCGCCACTGCAGATCCACCTCTTCCATGTGGGCAAAAAAGGATTCGTCGAACAGGCCAGCCTTTTTTAAAATCTCTGTCCGGGCCAGAAATGCTGTCCCTGAAGCCCAGAATATCCGGTCATAAAACTGGTCGTACTGGCCCAAGTCTTTCTCCACATGTTCCACAATTCGGCCATGGGCGAAGGGAAATCCAAAAATATCCATCTCTCCACCACAAGCCCCGGAATAGTCAAAATAGTCATGGTTCTGATAGGAAAGCAATTTTGGTTGTACCACGGCGATTTTTTCATCAGACCTGAGTTTAGCCAGTAGCAGATCGATCCAGCCTGGTTGATGGATTGTGTCATTATTTAAAATTAAGACATACTTTGTTCTGGCCGCATTCACACCGACATTACAGCCCCCGGCAAAACCACGGTTTTGCTCCAGTTGAATAATTTCCACAGCGGAAAATTCTGCTTTGACCATCGCCACACTGCCGTCAGTAGAGGCATTGTCCACCAGGATCGTGTGAATCGCAAGACGGGTTGAGACAAAGAGAGAAGCGAGGCAATCCCGCAGGATTTCCTCGCCATTATAATGGGGTATAATTACGGTTATTTCTGTATCAATACGATTCAATCAAATCCGCTATTAATCCGTGTTTTCGGGAGCAACGAGAGAATCTGCCGTTATTTTCGGAATCCTGGAGCGATACTGATCCCGCATCGCCTCGGCCCCTTTGTCAGTGGGATGGAGTGCCAGCCAGTTGTCCAGAAGTCGTGTCGCCGCTTCGTAATCTTCCGAGTCTTCATACAGACGCACCATCAGACTAATCAGTTCCACGTCTTCCTGGTTTTTGGAATATACCGGCTCGATAATTTGCAGTGATTTCTTCGCATCTTTCAGATACTGATAATAAATCGTGGCATATTTGATTTTATCTTTATCTCCAACTCCCGTTTGTTCCATCAGACGCTCAAGCCTGCGTTCCAGTTCTTCCGGACGACCGCCTTCATTATACAGCATACCGAGCTGCAGGTACGTTTCTTCATTTCCGATTGGCAGGATGTCTTCGGGCATATGAACTTCCATAGAATCCAGCAGGGCCAGCATTTTTTCTTTGTCACCAGCATAAAATCGGTCAACCGCCACCTGAAAGAAAGCCGCACGGTAGTTCCCGATCAACTTTGTGATTGTATCGTTAAAGAATACTTTCGGATTATTCAGATTCCGGTAACGATAGACATTCAGCAAATTATACTCAATCTTGGCGGCATCGGTCCGCTTCACCTGTTCCGGATACACCTGGAATGTCAGACCCTGCATCTGCAGGTATTTGTCCATTCCCAGACGATTACTCGGTGACACGGTAGTGGCAAAATAGACCGGCCGTTCCCACTTATTGGCTTCCAGAATTTTTAAAATCATCAAATCCTGAACCCGGATACCCTGACCCATAATTGTTGGTTTCATTTCCCATTCCATGGGTTTCAGATCCGATCCCGGTGGCGGAGATACCTGCACTTTTTGTTTCTTGAACTGCATTACCTGTAGATTCTCAATAACTTCATCAGACAGTCCGACTTTTATTTTCGGCTCATTTTCCTTCAATTGTTTGATATACCAGGGGGTGTTCAACAGCGAGAGGTTCACAACGCGGACGTCCTTGCGGACACCTTCAACCTCCTGCATGTACCAGACCGGGAATGTATCATTATCGCCATTTGTAAAAATGATACCGTTAGGCTCACAACTTTGCAACAGATTCCAGGAGTAATCCCAGGCCACATAATTGCCCTTACGACTGTGCTCATGGTAATTCGCCACCAACAGATTGACCGGCAGCACGATCAATAATAAAACTGTTGCTGCAAAAACCAGCGGCTTTCGCAATTTTTCGCTCTTTAACTCTGTCAGATGGGAAATCAGGGCTGTTGCACCGATACCGATCCAGATAGAAAATGCGAAAAATGACCCCACGTAAGAATAATCACGCTCCCTGGGTTGCGGATCGTCCTGGTTCAGATACAGCACAATCATAAGGCCCGTAAATATAAACAGGGCCAGGACGGAAAGTGCTTTATTTTTATCCCGGTTAAAATGCGTCAGCAGCCCGTACAGTCCGATAAGAAACGGAAAAGGCAGAAAAAACTGAAAGGGATCAACATTCACTCCATTCCTGCCCACAAACTGCCAGTTGAAATAGCGGACATACATTTTCTTGATCTGGTAATTCCAGAAATAATTCCAACCACTTTTGCCCTTCCATTTGCTGTCTGCTTCCGGTTTCCAAACTTTACGGTCAAATATATCGGTAAATTCCCGCCGACCGTACTGCTCGCGCTCCAGATAAGCAACCGCCTGATGAGTGGTCTCGGGATCGTTTTCATCAATAGTCGGGTTCTGATTGCTGCGGATAAAAATAGTCGAATAAGATGAATAGCCAACCAAAATCAGGATCAGCGACATTAAGCCCAGCGAAACAATATAGTGCTTGTTCCGAATCGCCCAGATAGTTGCAATAAATATCAACAATATAACAACAATTATCGCTACAATACCCTTTGCTCCCGAATCAAAACTATCCGCAATTTTGGGGATACCCCGAATCACGCCGCCGTTAATTACCAGAAAAACGCCCGATGCTGTCATTGCCATCAGTACCGTTTTACTGTGTTCTTTGATGCGCGCACTTTCAGATTTCAGGTACAATGGAATATAAACACCGGCAAAGGAAAGAAGGGTCATAACTGCCTGAAACGGAAAGGATTTGGGGACCAACGCCCGCCAGAAAATAAACATGATCGATATCACGGCCACACCGATGATCACATCAGCGACCAACCAGCCGATATTGGAT
>Ga0265595_1002458_pt1 | contig 12521 bp, 10 predicted proteins | sample saktaG_15_FD_190148 | JGI IMG/M metagenome (GOLD analysis project Ga0265595, IMG submission 190148) | Saline water microbial communities from Sakinaw Lake, British Columbia, Canada - sak_2013_06_06_50m | ecosystem: Environmental > Aquatic > Non-marine Saline and Alkaline > Saline ... | reverse complement strand
AATTCCTTCTTGATTTTTTCAGCTACAGGCGGTTTTATTATTTTCTCTTCCTTATTAATTCTAGAACATCCAGAGCCAATAAAAGAGAGCAGCAAAACAATGGCAGACAAGAAAACACATTGTTTGTACCATAAAAGAATTTTTAATCTTTTCATTTATTCCTCCATTTTTTTTAAAAGAGACAGCCCTGTCTTTGAACTGACATAGCTACCTGCTTCTTTCTTACAGGTTATCATCTTCTCCTATATTATTTAGCTTAATATCACATGAAAATACCAAAGTCAAAAATAAAAAAGCCCGTAAAGAAAACACCCGTCTCAAAAGGTATAATAACGGAAATTTCAACACATCCTCGTAGAACCGAACTGCCCCGGCCAAATCCTTATAATATAGAAAAGTTATCTGCGATTGTATGTTAAGTTCATTCATAGATCTTTCTCCCCCTTACCAATTCTTCATAATCTCAGCAAAACACTGCAGCCCGCTCGAGAGGACAGCACTATAACCAGCTCCAGGAGTTGTCCATGCTCCGGAAAGATAAAGATTTTTTATCGGTGTTCTTTGAGCAAGACGTCGTGGAGGAGAGTTTTCAAGAGTCTGATCCCATCCATATATTGCTCCGCGATAATTACCGGTAAACCGGACATTCGTCAAAGGTGTGCCAATTTCCTTAACCTCAACAGCCTTCGAAAGCCCGGGAAGCAACGTTTTCTCCACCCGTTTTATCAAGACATCGGCCATCCGTTCCTTTTCCGCAAAATACTCTGCCTTATTTCCTTTCCAGTAATCAGCCTCATATTTTCTCCAGTGCTCAAATCCCTGGAGCGTCAGAATATTGACAGTATTTTTTCCCTCAGGAGAATATCCTTTATAGACATTGTCGTAAAGCATAAGACCAAAGCCGGCCTTTTCCACATCTGCTTTTAGATTGGCTTTATAATCTGCTTCTATATCATATCCGGTTTCATAAAAGATCTCAGCATCTTTAATCCCGATTTCACCAATCAGGTCTTTATTCAATCCGAGAAATACCTGAAAAGACGAAAGACTGGCTGTAAAACTATCCATTCTTGCCAGATAACTCTTCAGATGCTCTTCCTCATTCATCATGTTATGAAAAGTATCATATGCGTTGGCATTCGATACCACGACTTTCCCTGTGTATTCTTTTCCGCCTTCGACTTTTACTCCATATGCAGAATGGCCTTCTATTAAAATCTTTTCCACTCTGGTCTGAAGCATAACTTTACCCCCACGTTCTTCTATAAATTTAACCATGCTGCTGCTTATTTTCTGGGATCTGCCCAATGGATAACACCCGCCTTCCTGAAGGTATCCCATCGTTGGAAGGACATAATAAATACAGGCAAGTTTGGAAGGAGGAAGTCCATAATAACCCCAAAGAGACGAAACAATAGTTCTCAGTTTGGGATTATTGATCCACATATTTACTAAATCCCCCCAGGTTTTATTGAAACACTTGAATAAATAAGGAAATTCGGAAGGGAAACGGGTCATATCTATACTGCCCTCTGCGCTGGAATACTTGTTAATATCACCTGTTAACCCCATCATGTCCTCAAATAATCCTTCAATCCCCTGCTTTTCATCCGGAAAGATTTCCGAAACTTTTGCAATATAACCTTTAAGATTTTTTGCAGGCACATTTAAATCATAATCAGGATAAATTACTCGGTAAAGGTGCTTATAAGGGATAAATTCCACATCTTTAATTTCAGGAAAGCCCGGAATGAGATTGTGAATTCCATTTCGTTCTCCGATAGTTGTTGAATGCAGAGACACATCGAAAACAAACCCTCCACGCCGTTTGAATGTAGTTGCATACCCGCCAGCCTGATAATGCTGCTCCAGAACTAAAGGTTTAAATCCCTGCCTTGCAAAAGCGGCTGCACAACTCAATCCTCCAAGGCCAGATCCAATGATGACTGCATCAAATGCATTTTCATCTTCCAATCCTGTGGGCTTTCCTCTTGGAAAAGAGCTCCACTCTAGAGCCAGTGCCGGCACCCCAACCAATAATGACTTTAAAAAATCTCTTCTTTCAATCTTTTTTCCTGACATCATCCCCCCTTATTTGACTGGATTTACTCCTCCACATCCTAACCAAAGATAGAGATAAAAATCTATAGCACGAGGAAAATTAGAAGTCAAATCTTTTCCGACATCACAATGGAGAAGGTCTCCTCGCCTGACGATTTCATTCGAAATGCTGAATTCTGAGTTTCCATGTCTAATGCTGTTTATTCTTTACAACAGTAAGCTTCTTATCGGGCGAATTTTTAATAACATGTTTTGCCATTAATTCTATTAGTTCAGGCCCTCTAGGACCCCAGCAGTGAGGTTTTCCGTCTCCATATTCAACAACACCTTCATAATATGGATGCTTTGTTTTTTCGAGAAAATTCTCAAGCAATCGAACAGCATTGTTTAAATAAAAAGTATCCATATCTCCCACATAGACATGAAGTTTCCCTACAAGCTTAGGCCCGAGCCATGACCAGTTTTTCTCAAGATAATAGCGGAGATCAAAATGTTCTTTCCAGTATTCAGCAACAGAAGGATCGATCCCGCCAGTTTTTTTATTAAAAAGCGGCTTAACATATCCATCCGGACCAACTGGCCCAAAAACAGCTTCAAATATATCGATCTGCTCTCCTGAGCGGTTTCTGGTCCCCATGACAAGCTCCATGTGATTCCTCTGTTTAGAAGTTAACCTGACAATTCCATCCGGACTACGGTTACTTGCCGTAGGGACTCTAATCCAGCCCGATTCCTTAAAGAAGGCATTTTTATCCTTATAGATATCAATACACTGAAAGTACCTGAAATCAAGAGGGTCCGGACAAAGAGACCACGTGCCTCCAAAAAAATCGGGATGAAATACCTGAAGGGCAAATGACTCCCATCCGCCCGTAGAACCTCCGGATAATACCCTTGCATACGGCCTCCTGATAATCCGGAAATGTTCTTCCAGATAAAGAATAAGCTCTTCTATTATTGCATCCCCGTAAGGCCCAACATTCTCCGAATTAACAGCATAAGAATCATCATAATACGGGCATGGATGTTGAAAGGTTACTGCTATCATCCTGGGGCAAGCGTCCGATGTCCAGTATTTGAAAAAATCATTCCCCCTCTTCAGCCATGGGTTATTCCTGCCCGGCTCTTCAGAACTGAAACCATAGGGGGCTCTCAGAGAAAAATGGCCCTGAACATAATTTGCAGGGTAATACATGTCAGGACTACTGTCATATCCTTCAGGCAGCAGGATAACAGCCCCCAAAAAGATAGGCTGGCCCCAGAATTCGGTCAGAATCTTGCTCTGGAATTTTATGCGTTTGACCCATTTTGTATCGGGAGGGATTATTACCGGCGGGACAACATCATCGCAGATTATCTTTATAGTTTTTCCTGCTGACGGGTCAAGTTTAATTTTCTTCACTTCGCTGTAAATATTGCCTGGTGATATGTTCCACCTCTGCCCCTCCCATTGGTCATTATGCGTCCAGATTGTATATCCGTCCGATCGTTTAAACTCGGTGTAAATATTTACAAAGCCCTGTACATAATATTCTCCAGGCGGGAGATCTTTTATACTTTCCAAAGGATATCCGAAGACATCTTCATCAATTATAACTCTCTCTTCAGGCTTTAAATCTTTGATGTCTTTTCCAAAGAACGGCACACCACTCCCTACCTGAAGCCTAGGCTCCCTTCTCTCATTTTTTGAAATCATGACGTACACACGGCCCGTTACAGGTTCTGAATGGGCTTCTAAAGAAAAAGAAATTTCAAATTGAAGTTTAGATGAAGTGGTTTTTTTACAGGAGATATCTATAAAAAGTCCGGAAATGATGATTGCATATATAAGAATGCGAGCAACAACACCTTTCTTGAATTTCATATGTCTCTCCGTTTTAAATAAATTGATTTGAGGTTTGTTTCATCTTTGTGGAGAAGTGGATAATATAATAGAGAGGTGAAAATTTCAAATATTAAAGCCCTTGCCGGAGAATATCCACATTGAATTCGAGGTTTAAACTCTACAATCTCCACAGAAAAGATGCTTTAAAGAAAAAACCCCTCTCGGTCTCAAGAAACCTATCGGAACTTCTATATTCGCCTTCCATCCATTCAATTTTCTCATAGAGAGAACCGTAGCCGACGTGGATAACTGTCCCGGGAATATATGTAAAGGAAATAAGAAAATCGGTCATCAACCGTTTCCGGAAGGAATTGTATTCAACGATTCCTCTGAAAAAGATATATTTGTTCATCTGAAATGTATTTCCGCTTCTTATAATCGTATAGTCGTACTCTTTTGCAGAATCAGAATCGCGATAAAAATCGGAATATATCAAACTCAAGTTCAGATGAAGCTTCTTAAATGGCAGGTAGGTCACAACAGCGGAAGCATCATTCCCACTTCCCTGGTATGGGTCAGCTGTATAGCGAATTTTTTTTCCGTAATTATAAGCCAGGTTGAAAAAAAATTGCTTTGTGAACTGGCTGCCGACAATAACGCTTGCACCGCTTGTTTTAAACCTTTCATCCAAAAAAATCTCTGTAGCATAGCGGCCGCCAAATAGAACAAATGTATCTCTAGGAAAAAGCAGCCTCAGGTCAAAAGAATCATATGTTTCATAAAGACCGCTTAACTTGTCTCTTATCTGCACGCTGTGGACCATTGGGTCAATTCTCCGGATAATCTTTGAATTCGGATAAAACATCCGTAACAGTCCTGCCCTGAACCTGGTAATACCTGTCCGTGTAATATATCCTGCCTCAGTACGGAAATCTTCTGCAATATCCTGAAGTCCAAACGCCATAATCATGTCTCTTGTATTGTAGAGATAGTGAAGCCCTAATGCATACCCGTCACTTCCCGGAGATTCCTTACTCAATTTGCTCTGGGACTCGAAAATATGATACCCGAAGAGGCTTGATGGGTTTAATCTTAGCTGGCCGTCCAGCCCGAATACCCTGTTAAATCCATTTACTCGTTCTCTTCCCGTATAGAACCCTCCGATAAAGCCGTCATTTTCCAATGCCCGTTTATAACGAAAAATTGAAAAATGAGCATAATCACCCTCTTCTTCCTCTGGAAGCTCATCCATTGCATATATCATGGCTAACGTATTTTTATTCCCGATTCTGCCGTTTAATTTCAACCCGATTAAGGGATTGACTATAATCCTTGTATGTACTATTTCCCCCAGGGGGTCTCCAGAATAATAACCGCCGTAATTAAATTTCTCCAGGCCTTCCAGGAAAAACGGCCTTTTTTCAGGATAAAAGAGGGCATAACGCTGATTGAAGTCAATCTGTCCTGCGTCCGATTCAACCTGACTGAAGTCAGGGTTATAAGTTCCATCAAGGATAAAATTAGACGTGATGCCGTACTTAGCGGTTAAGCTGAGATCGCCTATTCCTCCAGCCGGCGACAATTTTCCTGCATCCATTAAGCTTTTCTGGCTGTAAGTTACTGCAGGAAGCACTTCAAGAAGAGTATAGTGTTTTAAACCGCGAAAAATGAGGGGCCTCGTCTGGGTTAAAAAATTCGGGCCTTGTGCAGGGTCCAGCGAAGGAAATGTCCCGGCTTCAGAGAGGCGGCTTATCTTTCGTTCAAAAATTACTCCCATCTCTACTACCTCTTTATGAGAAAAACGGATGCTCTTTAAAGGGATTTTAAGTTCAATAGAATATCCCATGTCATCTATCCGTCCTTCGCTGTACCATACAACATCGACACTGTAATCTTCCTGCCCACCCTCAAATCTGGAGTCTCCCTGAATACCCATTGGATTACAGTAGAAGACATAGAGAGACTGCTGGTCGTTAAAGGAATCCAGGTTGACGCAAATCCAGTCATCACTGTATATATTATCCCGGTTTGTTACCGAAGCTTTTATCTTGTCCGGCTGGCTGTCAAAACATCTGTACGCGAAATAAAGATTCTCCATGTCATAAGCATAATAGACCACTGTGTTCTCGACCATTTCTATACCGTAATCAGGATAATATGTCTTAAAACCTGTCTCATGTGGAGCCTTCTGCCACACAGGGTCATTCAATATTCCATCGATCACCGGAGGAGTATCCGTTTTATACGGTATGAGCAGCGGCAGATGTTCTTTTGCAGCCGCAAATATTCCTGTAAGGAAAAGTGCAAAAATCAATATGAGCAGCCTTACTTTTTTACTTATCCACAATTTCTTATATGCTTTGATCATTATTTTTCTCTGCACCAGAATAAGAGCTTATATCATAATAAAAATCCTAAAGTCAAAAATTGAATACTACTTGGAATATAACCTGATACTCTAAATTTGAATTATTGTATAATAAGGCAGAAAGCCAAGGACAATTCAATTGCTGGAAAAAATTCTTGATTCAGCTACTCAAACAGATAAACTTCTATGAGGCCCATGGACAATCATTTTCATTGCATCTGTCTACCTGTACTTGACGGTAAAATCCAGATTCTTCCAGGCAAGAAAATTCTTATTTATTCAACTTAAAAGTAAATGCCTGCTCTTAATTCAACTCCGTTAATCCACTTGTTTGCATCGGAATTTTTCCAGTGCCATTGATACCCTGCAAATCCTACTACTCCCACTATTAAAGGCTTTAAACACACATTAAATCCCACTTCTCCTAAAGGAGTTACAGTATTAACCTCAGGCCGGTTATTAAATCCAACCCCAATAAAAAAAAGGTTAGGAGCCGTGTCCGCAATAAAATATCTCCATCTGCCTCCTAATTCCCATTTTCTTGTATCTCCCTCGTATTCCTCAGATGAAGCCTCAAGATGCCTAAAATAACCCAGCCTGGCGGAAAAAGTAGATTTGGAGGTAAGAATATACGAAAATTCTCCCTGGTAATCTTGATCGAATAACATCAGAAAATCTGTTGTAAGAGCAAAATTACCAGAGAACAGACTTGCCGCATAAGTCGAATTTGCAGCAAAAAGAAAAGTTAGTACAAGCATCAGTACACATAATTTTTTCATTTTTTTCACCTCTTTATTATACCTAAACTATTCATAAAAAATGTTTTTTCATTATAAAAAAATCATACTAGAATCTCAACCAATTAAGCTCGTTCTCTATAAAAGGCTCAAAACTACTTTAAATCTTTCCTGGAAGGCATTATTTTCAATATTAAATTTAGGAGGTAATAATACTTTCTTTATAATATCAGGTCAAGAGGCAAGAGATAAAAAAAAGGAGGAGAACAGGTGTTCTCCTCCTTTTTTTGCTGATAAGTTTCTGCTTAACTTTTCTTCAGATAAACGTCACCGCTGAAAGTCTTGATGACTATTTCCGCTCCTCCTCCATTTACGCTGCCACTGAGTTTTTTCCTGCTGATCTTCCCGGAAACAGTGATATCGAAATCCGTCTCTATATCTCCGCTGAAGGTATTGGCTTCGAAGTCAAAAGCCGAATCCGAAGGAATTATCATATTAATAGATCCGCTGTGTGATTTCAGATAATATCTACCATCAGCATAGATTTTTCCTACATATTTGACTGAACCGCTTACTGTTTCTGCTTTTATAACTTTTGCATCCGTTACATCCAGTAATTCAATCTCCCCGCTAACAGTCTCTGCTTCGATAGAACCCTTTATACGTTCAACAGTAACATCGCCCGAAACAGAACTTGCGTCCACATCGCCTATAACATCGTGAATTTCTAAATCTCCACTAATAGAACTACAATTTGCTCCTTTGTCCGCCTTGAAGACTTCCACGTCTCCGCTGACAGATTCTGCCTTCATTGTGCCGGCGATATCTTTAAGAGACACATCTCCGCTAACGGTTTCTGCTTTCACAGCACCTCCGATTTTTTCAAGGATCAGATCGCCGCTAACCGAATTAACATTTGCAGATGCCATGGACGGAATGAACAGCCAGTATTTTACAGAGACATTCAAAGACCTGATTCTCGTCTTCGGATATTTTGTCTCAATCCTGAGCGTATTTCCTTCCTCTGTTATCTCGATTTTAACCTTAGCTACATTCTCTTTTGCTTTCTCTAGAGAAGAAGCCTTTGAGATTTTAAGGGCGTCGATTTTTACTTCAGCCTTGTCCCAGGTTTTGACCTCGATATCTCCTGCAATATTGCTTAAAAATAACTTTCCATCCTTCGTGAGTGGGACTGTCTTCTGGAATTTTTCCTCATATTTCTCCTTTTCCGCTGATATCCCAGGATAAAATCCAAGCATGAGAAACAAAAAACTTATAGCAGCCAGTGAACTAACAACTTTTTTGGTTTTCATAACATACCTCCTTTTTTATTTATAAAGTTGTCTCCGATTCCCTTTTATGGGAATAAATATCTTTAACTTCAATCATTTCAGTTAACAAATCCGCCTTGTCCTTGTAAGCAGCCAACAAATAATTCCGGGTTTCAACATTATCCGGCTCGCTGAGTACAGCCTGTTTGCATGCAGCAATCGACGTATTTATGATCTCAAGATTTGTCCGGAAGACTTCAGCCACTTCTTGGTCAAAGTTTTTTTCTTGATATGAGACAGCCTCTCCAAGAGCCTTTATTGCCAGCTGATAATGGTGCTCTGCTTCCTCCAATTTTGCAAAAGCGATGTTTTTACTGTCAACACCAGGCAGAGTTCCTCTCTGCTTCAAGGAGTGAATTCCCAAAATCCCTGCCCCAACTACAATAACTAATAGAAATGCGGCACTCAAAGCAAAGCGAAGCCTCGGGGCGTTTAACCACTCCCATCTTCCAGGCGCCAAGACATGTACTGGTTGTGTTTCTGTATTTAATCTTGCTTCTATCTTGGACCATGTTTCATCAGGGGGAGAAAATATTTTAAATTCCTTTGCGTCCTTAGTGATTTTCCGCAAGTCTTTTAAAAATTTCTGACAGTCAGAGCATACATAAAGATGTTCCTCGAGAGAAGAGACATGCCCCGAATCCAGATTGCCGTCTATATAATCACTAATTAACCTTTTTGCTTTTGCACATTTCATTTCTCTCTCCTTATATCATTTGTTTACATTCAAGCTGTTTTCTTATCTTCATTCTCGCCTTGAAAAGCTGGGATTTGGATGTTCCCACCGAGCATCTCATGATCTGAGCTATCTCTCTATGTTTAAAACCCTGAACATCATGAAGAAGCAATATGCTTTTCAGCTTGGTCGATAAGCTCTGTATTGCGTCCTCAAGCGGCTTGTTCTCCACTCTATCCGGCACAGAGTTTTCTGATAACTTTCCTTCCACCTCATTTAACGGGACAGTTTTTCTAAGCCGCACATTCCTGCTCCGTAAATGAGTGAGGCATGTGTTTACAGCAACACGATAAAGCCAACCTACAAAAGCTTCATCATTATCCAGTTCCTTAAATCTGGTATAAACCTTAAGAAAGATATCCTGAAGTAAATCTTCGGCAGCAGCAGTATTATATGTATACCGGTAGGCCAGGTTGAAAATTGAAGTCTTGAAGCGCTCGAATATAGATTCCATGGCCTCTGAATTTCCTTCACGGCTGCGCTTTATCAAATCGAGAAGAATGCTGTCAGTACCGAATCTTTCTCCTGCGGTATTCTTTTTTTCTTCTTCCATAATTTGTCCCTCATTGTTTTTTCCTATTCTAGCACAATATTCTCTTCCAATTCTTCCTTCAAAAAGGACAAATACCGATAATGGATAGCTCATTTATTTCTTTCCTCACATATATAGATGAAACAGAGGCCAAAAAGGTTGCCTGTAAGAAAGGTGCCTGGTACTTTTTTCAATTAGAGGGGATAGAGGAAGCGGCTTCAGTTTGGGAAAAAGTCTGGATTTTCTGTGATTAAAACCTGATTATTTCGTCCAGGCATATCCAACTTTCATAAAGAATGTTCTGTCGGTCTGGGTGACATCGATTCCCGTCATGCCAAGATAATTATCAGAATAACCCAGAAACAGCACTGTCTGAGGGTTAATCTTGTAGGAAAACAGGAATTGAGTGAAGAATGTCTGCGTTTTCGGCAGCACAGGGAAGAGATAGAGATCAGTGTTTCTTGAAAGATCCATGTATTGTACGATAGCGCGGATAAAAGTACGGACGGAAAAATTATATATCAAACGCACCTGGGATAGATTGGCTGTGAAAATCTTATCTCTTTTGAGGCTGAGAGTTTGAAGTGTGTGCATGATATTGACATTAATATGGCGTCCCAGATTGAATTCAGCAAAAGGCTCGAGATAAAATTGATTGGCTTTCCTTTCGTTTTGATAATCAACAGTCCCACCGTATACTCCTGTTACATTAAAGCGCAAACCACTCATAGGCTTCATCTCTACAAACAGTACTCCCGAGTTTAAATCATAGTTCTCTCCTACATAAAACTGTCGTCCCTGGCTGATCTGAATTAAAGCCGTAGTCTGTAATGGACCCATATAGAGTGTACTAAGCGTAAATGTCCCATCAGTCAGTCTCCCTTCATAGTCATATAATACGGAGCCGAGAAACCTCACATCGATCCGATTAAACCAGCTTCCTCTTTTCCCCCAGAACACTCTGTCAATCTGGCCGTTTACCGATCTAATATCCACTTGCGGAATATAGCCGTAGTCAGCCCGGAATCCGGGGGAGAAATCCTCATAACCAACAGCATAAATCCAATTGCGGCCCATATGATTAAAATCAACTTTCAAGGCGTCTCCGCCGAAAGCATCTATATCCTGATCGTAAGAAGAAGCCGTATGTAAAGGATAATCTGTTTCAGAGTGAAGATACTGGAAACTCAGCGTCTTAGTCCTGGAAAGGCGCAAGAAACCATCGAAACCCATAACATGGTTGTAATAGTCATCGTCACCATTTGCTGCACGTCCTGTATAAAGAAATCCAAGAGCGGAATTTTTCCCAACATCCCTCCGGAAACGGAATACTCCGCCCGTTACATCCTCTTCCAAAGAGGTTGAAAAAGAGCCCTGGTTTGAAGGAAAGAGAAGGTTGTTTATACTATCAACAGCCCCGAAAAAACCGATGGCGTTTTTCCCTATCTTCCCTGTAAACTTTACTCCTCCCGCAGGGTCAGCAACAGTTCGGGTAAATACAGCTTCCATGGGAGTAAGAAAGAAATCAGCGCCTTCGAGGAAGAAAGGCCGTTTTTCAGGATACCTGATAGCAAATCTTGTATTGACTTCCAGTTGGGCAATATCGGCCTCGATCTGGGAAAAATCGGGATTGACTGCGGCATTCAGGATCATATTCGGAGTGACCCCCCAACGGACAGAAATGCCTGGATCAGCCATTACTTTGCCATTCTCCATTGCCCCTTGAGGGAATTCGTCCATTTTATCCGTACGGTTAGCCATCAAAGTTGGATCAACTTCCAGGTTTAACCCGGTTTTCACCCCCTGGAAACCTGTAATTTTGTTAAACTGACAGAAAATACAGTTAATATCCCGCCTTCGTTTATGCGATGTCATCCGGTGGCGGACATTTCGCGGATAAGAGCGTTCAGCAGAAAAACTCCATGTTTGAACCTCACCCCCCTTTGGAAAACGGAGCTGGTTAAAAGGTATAGCAATCTCAATTGAATATCCCCAATCAGTGATTTTCCCGCCTGAATTCCATATGGCGTCCCACGAGAAATCTTCGTATCCCTCCATCTCGCTGAAATTTGCATCGGCTTGAACTCCAAGGGGGTTAACCCTGAACTGGAATCCTCTACGTTCATCATTAAAAGGGTCTACCATTATACAGATGTGGTCATCCTGGATAAGAATATCGGTAGCATCACGGTCCATGAGATGGGCACGAATCTTCGAAGGCTCCGGGTCAAAACATCTGAATGCAATAAATAAATTGTTCGCATCAAATGTAACCATGCAGTCCGTATCAACCGGAGCAGGAATATTATCCCCGGGATTCCATTCATAAGGAAGCCTTATAACCACAGCGTCAGACCAGGCCTTTTCATTTACCACTCCGTCTAGTTTTATCTGCGAAGTAGCACGTGAAACCGTGTAATTTCTGCCGCTGAGTTTTCTCTTTTCCTGCTTCTGGCCCGCCTGACCAGCATCAAGAGCGAATCCGTTCAAAGCCGAAATTATCATTACAATTGTGATTATAATCCTCCAGAAAAATCCATGTCCTTTCATTCTTACTGCCTCCGATTGATATATGCTATATATATAGCTTCAATTTTCACAATACAATTGTGTTCACTAATTAAAACGAAATATATCCAAATTAGTTTACTATTATAAATCAAATGGAAACGCAAACCATACTTTCGTAGCATCAGATCAGCTGCTTCTAAAACACGCAGAATTTGCCCCAGCGAGTCAAATTCAGCTCGCCTTCCGGCTTCGCTCTCTTCTCCTTTCAGTAGAAGAACCGTGCCCGCTCAGCCTCCAAACGGTTTTCTCAATCAGCCGATCCGATCCATTAGGTACTAATGAAAAAAAATATTAAAAAATTGGGGGAATTTCCAAGAAGCTTTATCCTTGACAAATAGAGGAAAAAATTTTAACTTGCAT
>Ga0265595_1002457_pt1 | contig 12522 bp, 6 predicted proteins | sample saktaG_15_FD_190148 | JGI IMG/M metagenome (GOLD analysis project Ga0265595, IMG submission 190148) | Saline water microbial communities from Sakinaw Lake, British Columbia, Canada - sak_2013_06_06_50m | ecosystem: Environmental > Aquatic > Non-marine Saline and Alkaline > Saline ... | reverse complement strand
TTACATGTTCGCCGAAACGAGATATATCTTCCCTGAAACCCGCACCTTTGACAGTGGCAAAGGTTTTACCATCCAGCGAAAATCCAAGCCATGCGGCATCGTAGCCTCTTGCCTCTGTCAGAATATTACAAGCTTTCTGGAACAGACTGTCTCTATCTTTCTCCACTACTATCATCTGATTGATGTTTCTGACGGCCATGAGGATGCTGTTCAGGCGTTTGATATGCTCCTTCGCTTGCCTGTCCTTTTGAATATCCTCAAATGTCCTGACACGCATGTTATTAAATGCCTCTGCAAGCTGATCAAGTTCATCCGGCTTATGTGCTTTATCTGTTCTACGATCCAGAAGCAGTTCCTGATCTAATTTATTAAGATCCAGTTCCTGTGTATATTGGGCCATTCTGGTAATGTGGCGTGTAATCAGGAACTGAATAATCAGGAAGATGAAAAATGATGCAAGAAAGATCTGTACGGCATTCGACACCAGGATAATCCATGCCTTTGCCCAGAGGCGTTGATGCACTCCTTCCAGACTGGCGGTTACCCGCAGTTTTGCGATATGAATTGTCCCCTCAGGAGCATTGAGATATTGCAGTGAAAATTCGTGAACGATGTCCTTTTTAGAGTTCGGGTTTCCCTGAGCAGCTATGATAACTTCTCCGGCTGTTCTTGTCTCAATGATTTCTAAATATTCTATGTCCTGTAATTTCAAAGCGCCTTGCAACTGCAATCTTATTTGTTCCTCATCCATGTCCCAGGCGCTGGCCGCAATGGATTTAAGGTAGCTTTTCTCGATAAAGTGAATGCTCTCATGAACAGCAGCCAGGTCCCTTCGATAATCCATATACAATTGAAAGGCGGTAGCCAGCAATGTAAAGAATGCGCTGCACAATACGATATAAAATAGCAGTTTTTTGGTTAATCTATTTTTCATCATTTCTCAAAATCCTTTGGATATTGACAAATCGCTGTTATCTTTTATTTTATCCACTTATCAAGGATTTTCTTAAATGTTCCGTCCTGCTTCATTTCGTCTAATACATACTGCCATTTCTGAACAATCTCATCGGGTACCTGTTTCGAGAAAGCAATGTATTTATGTTGATCCTTAATGATAACGTAGACAATCTTCATATCTTCCGGATTGATTCCCTGCAATTTGGCATTGTAGATTCCCACCAGGTCGACAGTCGCCCACAGGTCAATCCGGCCTTTCATGAGTTTCAGGGGATTAGTCTTCTCGCTGGCGCCCATAGTATCGATATTAGTGAAACCCCGTTGACGAAGATGTTTTTCCACGGAGTACCCTTGAACCAGACCAATCCTGTCAACTTTTTTGGCGTCTTCCAGACTTTTGATCTCTATTTTTGAATCCTTCCTGGCAAAAAATACCAGAGGCGCATTTACTACCGGTCCCGCCCATTTAAAAAGATCTTCACGGGCTTTTGTTCGCGTAGCTATAACCATCATAACATTCGGCTCTTCTAACAGGTATTTGTATACCCTTTTCCATGGCAACGATTTAATATCATAAGATACGTCAAGGCGTTTAATGATCTCACGGACTATTTCCGTTGCAATACCTGTTACTTTTCCATCTTTTGTGAACATAAAAGGCGGATATTCAGAAATATACACCTGTGCTATTTCTTCAAACCTTTTTTTTTCTGCCGACACGTTGCTGGCGGTTAATGTAATTAATATACAGGCAGACAAAATTACTAAAAAAATATTCCTTGCCATTTCATGCCCTCCTTTGAACTGAACAGCGAGCGCATTATTTCTTCAAATTACTTCGTTCCCCGCTGCTTGCGGCGGGGAGCTTCAATCCACCCTCGTTGCGTGCCATCTGTGTTAAAATAATGACAGCCACTATTTTTTCCACGAGATTGTGGGTCTTCTTCGCACGGACAAACAATACCGGATCAAGGTCCGGCACATGGTTTGAGAGCTTTGAAAAATGCCCTCTTCCCGTCATTCCCGCGAAAGCGGGAATCTATAACTAATTGAGAATACTGGATTCCCGTTTTCACGGGAATGACAATTTAGACTATTTCTGGCAAAATTCAAAGGTCTTGGTTTGTCCATGCCACCCTTTAGTTCGTTAGTAGCGTTGTCCCCTCTGGTGGCAACATCCCGGCGGTTTACAGAGCCCCAGCGTTCACTATACAGCCACCGGGAATCATCTGTATCATTGAAGGAACTGACTACCCTTACCACTGCTAAAAAGTCTCAGTGTGGCATCAACCACTTGAGGATCATAAAGAATGCCTCTGTTCCGTGAGATTTCTTCCAACGCATCTTCTATCTTCCCGGCGGGGCGGTAAGGCCTGTGAGAAGCCATAGCCTCAACAACATCAGCTACTGCTATGACCCTTGCTTCAAAAAGAATATCCTCACCTTTAAGACCTTGAGGATATCCGGAACCATCCATCCTTTCATGATGCTGAAGCACGATCTGCGCAATTGGCCAGGGGAAATCTATCTTCTTCAATATGTTGTGGCCTGCCTCCGGATGAGTCTTTATCATATCAAACTCAATGTCTGTTAACTGTGAGGGCTTGCTGAGGATTTCGGAAGGAATATTTATCTTGCCAATATCATGAACGATTGCAGCTATTCGGATTCTCTGGATCTGATCCTCTGAAGACCCATGCTCTCTGGCTATGCCACAGGAAAGCCTGGCCACCCGCTGTTGATGACCGGCAGTATAGGGATCCCTCGTTTCAACTGCTGACGCGAGGGCATTAATCGCTCCATCCAGGATACTTTTCAGCTTTTCGTAACTTTGCTTCAGTTCCTCTTTTGACCGCCTGCGTTCGGTGATGTCGCGCGATACCCCCACAAAAGCAATCGGACGACCATCCGGGGAGCGTATGAATGAAACCTTTACCTCGGTCCAGAAGGTTGAACCGTTCTTGTGTACCTGTTCCAGTTCCATTACCAGTGCTCGAGACGGATCCTCAGAACCTGAAGCCTCGATGGCCATTTCTTCTTTGAGATTTTTGCAGGTGACCTCGAAAGAATCGGGAGTTAATATTTTATCGAGAGTCAGGTTTGTTCGCTCCGCAACCGTATAACCTGAAAGATTTGTAATAGAAGGGCTGACATAGGTAGTCCTCATGTCCATATCCATGGTCCAGATGACGTCTGATATATTTTCGGTAAGCAGACGATAGCGACTTTCATTTTCTACTAATATCTTTTCCATTTTATGTTTGTAGAGTGCCATCTCAACGGAGGCGTACAGCTCTCTTCCCTCGAACGGCTTGAGTATATAACCGAACGGTCCCGTCTGCTTTGCCCTCTGCAACCTCTCGTCATCCGCATAGGCAGTAATATAAACAACAGGGATACCAAAACGGGAATATATCTGATCGGTAGCTTCTATACCATTCAGTTCACCTTCCAGCATGATGTCCATCAATACTAAATCAGGGAGTTTTTCCTCCGCTATCTTAACCGCAGCTTCACCGGAAGAAACAATAGCAAGAACATCATATCCAAAATTTCGCAAAATCCTCGCTATGTCTTCGGCAACAACCTGCTCGTCCTCAACAACTAAAATCCTTGCCTTTCCCCCCATTTTTTAGCTCCTTCTTTTCGAATCTAAATATCGGAATTTACCCTGATCCGTAAACCACCACTCTGTTCCTGCCCGCGTTCTTTGCCTTATAGAGGGCGTCGTCAGCAGTCTTTATCATAGCTTCCAGGAGGTCATTTGTGTCACCATCTGTTGATGGTACAATGCTGGTCACCCCCAGGCTTATGCTAACATTAAATCTTTTATCATCAATCTCAAAAGGCTTTTTGCAGATGCAGGTACGAACCCTTTCCGCAATTTTCCTGCCTGCTTCGGGGTTTACCCCGGGGAAACAAAGCAGGAACTCCTCACCACCATACCTTCCCATTGTATCGTAGGGTCTCAGTTGAAAATTTATCCTGTTTACGACTTTGATCAGGGTCTGATCACCCACGGTATGCCCGTGCTCATCGTTAACCCTTTTGAAGTGATCAATATCGAGTATCATCAGACAAAGCTGGCTTTTTTCGCGGCCTGCACGGGAAATCTCATTTCTTAAACGTTCCAAAATGGCCCTTCTGTTAAAAATCCCGGTGAGACTATCCGTAACAGCCATTTCGTGGAGCTTCTGGTTCGACTCCTTCAGGGCCTTTTCAAGCTCAACAATCCTCTGTCCCACCTCTACTCTGTAAGATAACTCTCTTTTGTCAAATGGCTTTGTCAGATAGTCATCCGCACCTGTTTTAAGCCCTTCAACAATATCTTCTATGTCTTTTTTCCCCGTCAGGAATATAACATAAACATAGTGAGAAGTAGCGGCCTCTTTTATCCGCCTGCACAATTCCAGCCCGTTTATCCCCGGCATCATCCAGTCAAGGATGGCAATAGAGATATTTCCTTTTTCTTTCTGGAATATCTCCCATCCCTCCTGCCCGTCCCGTGCCGATAAAACCTCATACCCTCGCTTCTCCAATGTTCTTATCAGGACCATGCGAGAGACTTTGTCGTCTTCTGCAATCAGGATTTTCATTCTTTCTCCCACCCGGGTCTTGAAACAAATTCCTTAAATCCGTCTAACTCTTTTCCAAGCTCTCCGTAAAGTTTCTCTACGTCTTCAATCTTCTCTTCTTTCGCAAGCCTTTCTATCTCGGAAGAGAGTTCATAAACACGTGTCAGACCCAGATTACCGGATGACCCTTTTAAACTATGCGCGGTCTCACCGATGGTCTTAAAATCTTTTTCCTTTATTGCCCGGGCAATAAAGGCTAATTTTTCAGGATACCCGGAGGTGAATATCTCCACCAGCTCTTTTAAGAATTCTATGTCCCCGTCAGTTATTTCTAATGCATAATCCATGTCAAATATCGGTTCCGGTTTATCTTCCTTCATGTCCATCCCACCCATAGTATGTTTATAAACCGTCTCCATAAGTTTTACCTTCCTTATAGGTTTTGTCAGGTGATCGGTGCACCCTGCGTCGAGACTTTTTTTAGCATCTTCCGCCATGGCATGGGCGGTGAGTGCGATAATCGGGGTTTGACTTCTCCCGCTTTCACGCTCCCATTTTCTGATCTCACGGGTGGCAGTATGGCCGTCCATCACTGGCATCTGTACATCCATCAGCACAAGATCATACTTTCCTGACTTAAACTTTTCAACGGCAATCTTGCCATTTTCCGCTATGTCTATATGGTCTGAAGTCCTCTTGAAGTATGACCGGATAAGAAGACGGTTATCCTCGGAATCCTCAACGAGCAAAATGTTGAAGGGGCGGGTTTTACTGAAGTCCACAGGTTTTACACCGGGAACCATGCCAATGGCAGAAGCCGTCTTGCGACCGAGGACGGCAGCGATAGCATCCAGCAGATTAGCTTTTTTCACGGGTTTTACAAGATAAAATGATATACCGAGTTCCTTGCATCGGCTAATATCACCGTATCGATTGTCTGAGGTGAGCATCATAACGGCCGTATCCTTAACATCTTCCACCTCTTCTTTTATACGTTTGGCCAACTCGAATCCGTCCATAACAGGCATACGCCCGTCGATCAGAGCTAATTGAAACGGAGCGCCTGCATCGGCGGCGCGCTTAAATTCGGCAAGTGCATGCTTGCCATCATTCGTCTCGGTCACCAGGGCGCCCAATCTGGAAAGCATCTTGTTCAATATCATACGATTTGTTTTGTTGTCATCAACCACAAGCACTTTCAACCCCTTTAAATCCACTGGGAGTCTTTCGAACCGTTCTTCCGGCACGGAGCCAATCGGAAACTTTGCAGTAAACGAAAAGGTACTTCCCTTACCCGGCTTGCTTTCCACCCGGACCTGCCCACCCATGAGTTCCACCAGTTGTTTTGAGATGGTCAGTCCAAGACCCGTCCCACCATATTTACGGGTGGTCGATGAATCGGCCTGCGTGAAAACGTCAAAGATTGTGTCGATTTTTTCCGGAGGTATTCCGATCCCCGTGTCGGTTACGAAAAAGAGCAATTCCACTTTGTCATTCCCTGATCCCTGACTCCTGATCCCTGACTCCTGGTTTTCGACATCTGACCCCTGCCTCTCGACCTGAACGATAACCTCTCCCTTCTCGGTGAACTTTATCGCATTCCCTATAAGGTTCATCAGTATTTGTTGCAAGCGGACGGGATCGCCAAGAAGGGCTGTCGGGACATCCGGTAGAATATTGATGGCCAGTTCCAGGCCTTTTCCATGGGCGCGGACGGCCATTACTTCGCCTGTTTTTTCAATCACATCGTTAAGGTCAAAGTCGATCGTTTCGAGATAAACGTGGCCGGCTTCCACTTTTGAAATATCAAGAATATTGTTAATGATGCTTAAAAGGTTTTCACCGGCTGCCTGGAATGTTCGTACAAATTGTTTTTGTTCGTGGTCCAGCGGGGTTTCCAACAGAAGATCGGCCATCCCGATGATGGCGTTCATTGGTGTCCTTATCTCATGGCTCATACTGGCCAGAAAATCGGACTTGGCAATGTTGGCGGATTCAGCCTCCTCCTTGGCCCGTTGCAGTTCCTCTTCCGTAATCTTTCGGTCGGTAATATCCTTTGCGACAACCGTTACGGCGGTTATTTTACCATTTTTGTCTTTAACAGGACTCAATGTCTTAAGATAATATCTGCCATCCTCGATGCTTTTCACTTCCTTTTGTATAGAGTCGCCCGTTTCGAATACCCTTGCCACCACTGCGGAAAAATCTTTCACTTGATCCTCGGAGTGGAAATCGGCGTAGGTCTTTTCTGTAACTTCATTCAGGTCAAGCCCGTACCGTTCTCTATATCCCTCGTTCATAAAAAGATATCTGCAATCTCTGTCTACGAGGTACATGAAATCTTTTGTAAAAGATACCAGAGAATGGTATTTTTCTTCACTCTCCCGCAGCGCCTCCTCAGTTTGCTTCCGTTCAGTGATATCTGTGGCGTTACCCAATACAGCCGGCTTTCCTTCGTACTGGATGGGAGAGACTATCTGCATTATCCACCTTATCCGACCCTCCTTGGTCACCATTCTGAATTCGTACGGCGAAGAGGACTTTCCCAGGAGCATCTCCTGCCCCTTTTTCTTTACCATCTCCCTGTCTTCCGGATGAACGATGATGTCGGAGTATTGATCTATGAGCTCCTCCGCCGTATAACCGGCATATTCGACGGCGCTGGTATTAATATATCGGAACTTCCCGTCCTGCACGATAAAGACGGCTGCAAGAGAGCTTTCTGCCAGAGATTTATAGAGTTCTTCGGTTTGCTTACGTTCAGTGATATCGATAGCGTTACCCAATACGGCCGGTTTTCCTTCGTACTGTATGGGAGAGACTATCTGCATTATCCACCTTATCCGACCCTCCTTGGTCACCATTCTGAATTCGTACGGCGAAGAGGACTTTCCCAGGAGCATCTCCTGCCCCTTCTTTTTTACCATCTCCCTGTCTTCCGGATGAACGATGATGTCGGAGTATTGATCTATGAGCTCCTCCGCCGTATAGCCGGCATATTCGACGGCGCTGGTGTTGATGTATCGAAACTTCCCGTCCCGCACGATAAAGACGGCTGCAAGAGAACTTTCCGCAAGAGATTTATAGAGATCTTCAGTTTGCTTGCGCTCGGTGATATCGCGACCCTCGGGGATAAGATACTGTACGCTCCCGTCTTCCCCCAAAATCGGATGCGTATTAAAATCGATCCAGGTATGCCCGTCCTGAGTCTGGACCTGAACTTCGAGATAGACATTTTCTCCCGATGCACAACGTTCCAAAGCTCCCTTGATCAATTGTTGTATGTCCTTAGAATATGTCCACCAGTCCATGTCATAGAACTTCATCCCCCTGACCTGTTCAAGTGACTTTCCGATAACCTTCAGAGGTGCATTGTTTACAAAGACAATTTCACCATCAGGCTTCAATACGGCCAAAAACGTGATCATTTCATCAAGTATGGATGTAAAGAAATGCTCTTTCTCTCTGATTGCCTCCTCTGCCTGCTTCCGTTCGGTGATATCTGTGGCGTTACCCAATACAGCCGGCTTTCCTTCGTACTGGATGGGAGAGACTATCTGCATTATCCACCTTATCCGACCCTCCTTGGTCACCATTCTGAATTCGTACGGCGAAGAGGACTTTCCCAGGAGCATCTCCTGCCCCTTTTTCTTTACCATCTCCCTGTCTTCCGGATGAACGATGATGTCGGAGTATTGATCTATGAGCTCCTCCGCCGTATAACCGGCATATTCGACGGCGCTGGTATTAATATATCGGAACTTCCCGTCCTGCACGATAAAGACGGCTGCAAGAGAGCTTTCTGCCAGAGATTTATAGAGATCTTCAGTTTGCTTGCGTCGTATAATCTCTTTGTCGGGATCATTTGTTTTCATTCTTTACCTCCGTTATTTATCTTGCATTGAAGCAAGTAGGAACTGATATCCTCATCGGCCTGTTCGGGGGACAGGCCATATCTTTTTTCTTTCCGATGAGCTTCGAGACACTTGCAGTGTTTTGCAAACGTCTTGCATTATAAGTACATGAAATTTCGCTATCATATTCACATCTTGGATATTTATCAAGTAAAAACAAAGTTTTTACAACTTTACCAGTAAATATATCCATGAAGAATCCATGAAAACTTTCTTAATCAATCCCCTCGTCACTGCAAAAACGGAGTTGATATTTGACACCCTATTTGATACACAGATGATACCTTTCTTTTAGTGGAACTTGCCTTTGCTATGGGGTGAGTAGTGCAACCTGTTAGCTGATTTATATACGTTGTAAAGAGCTTTCAGAAAAAAACAGATACGTCAATTTCTTAAAAAACAGCAGTATTCTGGTAAAAAGAATTGAAACGGGCAATAAATAGGTCCCTAAATTTTGACGGAAAAATCGGGGACAACATTATACCGATTTTAGAGCCGAAGGTAAAGTGGATATAAGGAAAAGGAAAGAAGGTTTTTCTGCCGATAGGGAAACACTGCTGTCTCCGCAGCTGTTTCGGCACCGGGATATTATTAACCATCTTGAATCTTCACCCAGAGCGGGTCAGAAAGAATTAATCAATATCCTCAATTACATCCACTTTATGAATGATCATATCTTTTTCTATCTCAACCACCCAAAATACGAAGAAGGGATTCTGTTAAAGGCATCACCCGAGCCTTGTATGGAAAGTGAAGTTACCTGTAGATGGTCAGGTGGAATCCCGCCAGAACTAAAACTGGAAGACTATCAATTTCGATACCTTATTGTCATAGACGGTCAGTCGATCATCCTGGCGCCCGTAAGTCTTCTGAGTGCCGACGGTGAAGGTTGTACAGTCCAGTTATCCCAGGCAGGCTATATTTTGAACCAGCGTCAAAGCCGACGGTTTATCTGTAGCGATGTCACGGCCGAGGTGAGTCAAGCAGGCTTTATGGCAAACGGCGAACTTATCGATTTCAGTTCCGAGGGATTTCGTGTCAGGGTGGATTCCGATTACTTTAAGTGGTTCAACCCCGGTCGCCAGGCCATAATTAATTTGTATAACAATAAAAAAATTGTCTTTTCAGGCCCCTGTGCCATTATTCGCCAGACCGATGGTCATCTGGAAAGGGAAATCGTCCTGGTGCCCGTGGATGATCAGATAAGCCGTTTTAAAAAGGAGGAGATCCGTAACACCCGTCAGCGGCTGGCGCCGCCGCCCGTAGTTGTGTTCGAACACCCCTTTTCCAAAAAAAAGATCAAGCGTGAAATTTTCGATATCTCCACATCGGGATTTTCCGTTTTTGAAACGGAAAGTGAAGGTGTGCTGATGCCGGGCATGATTATTCCTGAAATGGTGATCACCCATGCAGGCGCTTTGAAAATGGTGTGTACGGCACAGGTGATCTATCGCCGTCGGGATGAAGCAAAAAAGAAAAAAATTTGCTGGGGCATTGCCATTCTGGATATGGACATCCACACTTACAGCCGTCTTAATCACCTGCTGAGCGTGAGCAGGGATTCGCATGCGTGTGTCTCGACGGAGGTGGATATGGATGCCCTGTGGAAGTTCTTCTTCGAGACGGGCTTTATCTATCCAAAGAAATACATTCAAATACAATCTCATCGAGAAAACCTCAAGGAAACCTATAGGAAGCTCTATCAGGACAATCTGGAGATTGCCCGGCACTTCACGTACGAGAGGGACGGGCAGATTTATGGCCACCTCTCCATGGTAAGGGCATATGAGCGGGCGTGGTTGATACATCACCATTCAGCCAGACGTATGGGTAAAAGACCTGCTGGTGTCAAGGTTTTGAATGAGATCGCGATTTTCCTCCATGGCATCTATAACCTGCCTTCGGCAAATATGGATTATGCAATGACTTATTTCCAGCCGGAAAACGAATTCCCCAATCTTGTATTTGGTGACTTTGCAAGGGAACTGAATAATCCAAAGGACTGTTCACTTGACCTTTTTGCTTATCTGACATATCCGGTCGGTCCCCCACAGACATCTCTCCCGGAAGGATGGTCATTGAAGAAAATGTCTCCCTTTGCACGGCAGGAGTTGGAATATTTTTATAACCATAAATCCGGAGGTCTATTGCTGAATTCCCTTGGTCTTGGGCAGAGGGACCTGCAAGATAAAACTCTTGAGAAAGATTACGAAAAGCTCGGTTTTACGAGGAAAATGGAAGTCTTTTCCCTCATCCACAGGAATAACCTGACAGCTGTTCTGATTGTAAATCAATCGGAGCTGGGATTGAATCTGTCAGAACTTTTAAATGGCATAATTGCTATTGTGACTGATCCGGAAGGGCTGCCCTGGGAAGCGCTCTCCCTTGCCGTGGGGCAGTTGGCAGATGTCTATCATCTCGACAAAATACCCCTTCTAATCTATCCTTCTGATTATCTTGAAGTCAGGAATATACCTTACGACAAACAATACCAGCTGTGGATTGGAAATATGCGCTATACAGAAAAACTCTTGGGATATATGCAACGAAAATTCGGGATAATTTATGAGTAGCAACCCAGCAAAACCAGACTTGACAGAAATGGGGGAAGTACCCCTTGTATAACAGTAGAACAACAAAAAATTACATAGAATATCTAAAAAGATATTATCCTGAGGTTGATATTGATTCTATTATTCATGATGCAGGAATTACAAGTTATCAACTTGATGACCAGGGGCACTGGTTCAGTCAGAAGCAGGTAGATCTCTTTCAGGAGGCCATAATTCGAAGGACCGGCAACCCGGACATTGCCCGTGAAGTTGGACGCTATGGAACTTCTTCCAAGGCGATTGGAGCTATTTTACCCTACATTAAGGGTTTTATCACTCCAGTAACTGCCTATATGATGCTGGAAAAACTCTACCATCTCCTGAGCCGTGCCTGTACAATTCATGTTAAAAAGCTTAAACGCAATGAAATCGAGGTTATTGTCAAGCCAAAACCAAATGTTGATGAGAAACCCTATCAGTGTAAGAACCGGTGGGGGGCATTTGAAGGTATGACCAAACCGTTCACAAACAAACTCGCTGCAGTCGGGCATCCTACATGCATACACAAGGGCGGAGACTGCTGCCGCTACATCATTACCTGGGAAAAGAGTCCGGCCTTTATTTGGAGGCAAATCCGTAGCTACGCCATCCCTATAGGTATCGCTGTGTATTTGATGCTCTTTTTTGCCTTGCCGGGAAAATACTGGTCGATCTCCATGCTGTCATGCGCCCTGATTGTGGTTGCTGTCTCGCTTTATTCAGAATATCTGGAAAAAAAAGAACTGGTGGTAGACCTCGAGAATCAGGGTTACCTGGCAAGCAGTATTTTGGATCAGACCGAGATTAGCTACAACAATGCCATGCTTATTCAGGAGCTTGGTCAGGCATTTTCCAGTATCCTGGACATAGATGAACTTCTCAAAATTACAATGAAAACGATGGAGAAGCGTCTCGATTTTGACAGAGGAATGATCATGCTTGCCAATAAAGAAAGGATCCGTCTTATTTATACGGCCGGTTTTGGATATAAAACCATAGAGGAGGAATTCTTGAAACAGACGGAGTTTAGTCTTAATAACCCCGAGTCTAAAGGGCAGTTTGTAGTAGCCTTTAAGAAACAAAAATCCTTTCTGGTCAGCGACATCAAGGAAACTGAAAAAGATCTTTCGAAAAGAAGTCTCGAATTTGCAAAAAGGTTGGGGGCCCAATCGTTTATTTGTGTGCCGATAGTCTACGAAGGGCGTTCAGAAGGAATCCTGGCAGTCGATAACATACAATCTAAGAGAAAACTCACCCAGAGTGATATGAGTCTCTTGACGGGAATATCTAATCAGATCGGAATTAACATTAATAATGCAAAAGTTTACGGGAAAATCAGGGAGAGTGAGGAACGATTTAAGGCCCTCAGTAGTAATGCTCCTGACATCATCTATACATTGGGAACAGATGGATTGTTCACATATGTAAACCCTGCCTGGGAAAAGATATTAGGGCACAAAAGAGAAGAGGTCATCGGGAAATATT
>Ga0265595_1002456_pt1 | contig 12524 bp, 6 predicted proteins | sample saktaG_15_FD_190148 | JGI IMG/M metagenome (GOLD analysis project Ga0265595, IMG submission 190148) | Saline water microbial communities from Sakinaw Lake, British Columbia, Canada - sak_2013_06_06_50m | ecosystem: Environmental > Aquatic > Non-marine Saline and Alkaline > Saline ... | reverse complement strand
ACGGAGATTGTAGCATAGGCGCCGGTCATGATCCGCCCGTCCATCGCCCAGCCGGGGTACGCGATAAACGAGAACATACCGATTACAACGCCGCCGCCGGCATCAACGTAGTCGGCCAGTACGTTGCCGAACCCTGTCGGGTCCGCGTACGCGTAGTTCGACATCGCGCCGACTGCGTTGTACGCCTGCAGTTCGTTCAAGCTCGGCGTGTAATTCATCACGTTTAGCAGCGTAACGCTGTCGCCCATCGCCACCAGGCCCGCAACCAGGGAGTCCGGTGTCTCCAAGTCCGCGTAGCACATCAGGATTCTGGACCGGTCGGACGCGGTTGCATTGACGGTCAGGGAATCGTTGGTCCGATTCTGGTCCGGACCGCAGTTGTGGTACATGGTGACGGCGTAGGCGGCCCCGACCGGTCCGACGTTCCAGTCCCGGAACGCCACCGTGTCGGTCTCCGCGCTGTCCAGTTGCGACAGCGTCGCCTGCGTGCTTTCTGGTGGCATCACGATGGCCCCATGCACTAGCTGGGCGATCACCTCTCTGCCAATGTACTCAGGTGGTGTCTGCGCGGCTGCTACCGTCAACGCCGCAACGACGGCGATCACACCGCCGAGCACCATCTTGTTCCATACCTGCATCTTTACCTCCTGTTAGAACTCACCTGGTAAGCTGCCTAGCATTGCTTCCATCCCGGTCCATCACCCATAACTTACAGCTCGACCAACCTTCGTTCAGAGAGTCGGTGTCATACTTGGCGAAGCAGATTCGGTCCCCGGATGGGGACCATGTGGGCGACATCGCCCGAGCCGGGTCGAGCCACTCCCATGTGCGATCGGTGACGTTGATGAGTCGGATGCGATACTCGTGGCTTTCGCCCGAAGACACCGCGACAACGGAACCGTCTGGAGACCAGTCCGGCTTGTCGTCGTAGAGTGTGTCAGTGGTGAGCCTAACGACACCGCGCCCAGCCGAGTCCATCACGGCCAGCTCAGGCCAGTGAAGTCCGTCGTAGTACCGATAGAATACAAGACGGGAACCGTCAGGAGACCAACTGGGCGAACGGCACTCCCCGATGTCCTTTGGACAAATGCATCGTCCGTTCTTGCCGTCGGAGTCCATGACCCACACAAGGTTGCCCTGGCCAGGGTTGTCTTTGTTCGAATCGTACGCAATCCGGTCCGTTACCGACCAATCGGGGAGGAAGTTCTCGCCTTCATCCGTCAGGAGTGTTAGGCTGTCACCGTCAGCCTTGACTTTGTACATCGCCCCGGCATAGGCCACGGAAAACACGAGCCACCTGCTATCGGGCGACCAGGCGGGAGTCGTCCATTGGACCGCCAGCAGCAGTCGGTTGTCTCGCCCTTCTGGACTGACCAGGTACAGACCGGGGTTGTCGGAGTGGTATCGGATGTAGGCTATCGTGCGGCCGTCGGGTGACCACGCGGGCCAGTCATCGAACGCATTCGGGTCCGGGTTGTCTAAAGGACTACAGGCCAGCACAAGCAGCAGTTGCCCCTGCGCCAGCCGTCGAGATTGGGTGAACAACGCCGAACTCATGTCTTCCGCTTCAGATGGTTTAGCATTCGCGGGATGCCTTGTCAAGCAGAACCTGCGCCCGCGATAAGCGTCGGGGCGGCAGAGCCGCCCCGACTGATGTTGCGGACTGAGACCTATCTGACCACGAGCTTGCGGGAGAGGTCCGCACCGCCGGTCTGGAGCCGGCAGAAGTAGACACCACATGCGACCTGCCTGCCCGCGTCGTCGGTACGATTCCAGGTGACCTGCCCGGGCCCGGCCGGCAGGTTTCCGGTCGCGAGCGTCTTCACCAGCTTGCCTGCGATATCATAAACCACGAGCCTGGCCCGGCCTGCTGCCGGGAGGCTGTAGTTGATGGTAGTCCGGAACCGGAACGGGCTGGGAACGGCCCCGCGCAGTTCGGCCCGGAGCGCCGGCCTTGCGTCCGGCCCGCTGATGCCGGAAGTACCCCACGCCGCCCATTCGATGGCCTGCTTGAGGAGCCGCATGGCGTCCGCGTCGTCGTAGTAGGGCTCGTTGCTATAGCCCTGGAACGCAGCGAAGTAGATCGGGCCGATGTAGACCGAGCGGCCCGCTTCGACCTCGCGCACCGCGATTGACGCCTGGCCGTGCGCGGCCGTGTAGTCGCCGAGCATCGTCGCCCCGGGCTGCAGCCCCGCATTGGCGTACTCGCCGTGGCTCTGGATGTTGAAGTCGTTCACGTCCTGGGTCACCGGATGGGTGTTGTCAATGACGCGCACCTGGCCCGACGTCAGAAAGCTGTAGTTCTGGACGCAACTGACCGCCATTATCGAGTCCATCTGCCAGGCGGCCTTGCCGGCAACTCCGTACACGATCCAGCCCGCGCCGACGAACCCGCCGCCGTTCCGCACCCAGTCTTTAAGCGCGCCTTCGTAGGTGTTGAAGTCGTTGTCGCTGTACCCGACGTCGCCGGTCACGACCACGCTGTAGTCGGCCAGTTCCGAAGGCTCGTCGATGTCGGTGCCGGTGACAATCGAGTCGTCCCAGCCCTGGGCCGCACATAGCGAGTCAATCCGGTAGCACGCGTTCGGCGGGGTACGCCCACCTGAACCGGACGCGATTTCAATCGCCACCTTCATGACGGTGGACGAGGACAGCGTCGTGCGGCTCAGGGTGTCGTTCGCGCGATTCTGGTCCGGACCGCAGTCGTGGTACATGATCACCGTGTAGGTGACGCTGTCCGGACCGACGTTCCAATTCGGGAACGTCACATTCCTGGTCCCGCCCAGCGGAACGCTGTCCACCGGCACGGTCTGCAGGTATACCTGAGTTCCGGCCGACTCGACCTTGCAGGTCGCGTCAAACGATACCTCGGTGTAGTCGCCGACGTTGCGAATGAACCCGACTGGCGTGAAAGGCTGGTTGGCCCGCACGCGCGAGCCGACGTTCATTCCGTTCATCGCCACGTCGTGGCCCCGGGTCACGGTCGTCTTCATGCAGGTGTCGTTGTGGTGGTTGGTGTCGGGCAGGTAGGTGTGCCAGAAGGTCAGGTCATAGGTCTGGCTGCCCGGGCCCACGTTCCAGTTCGGGAAGGTCACCGTGTCGGTCTGCGCGCTGTCCAAAGACGAGAGAACGTACTGGTCGCTGTAGACCTGCGTGCCCAGAGACTCGACCTTGCAGTAGAAGGTGATGCTCGTCTCGTGGTACGTGCCACGGTTCCTGACCACCACCATCGGCGCCAGCGGCGTCATCGGGTCGATCTTGTCCGCCGGGGCCAGCACCGCGCCCATCGCGATGTCGTGTGTCGGGCCTGCCGGCGGCGTGTTCGCAATGCAGAGCATCGCGTCAATCCGGCCCGTGCCGAAGCTGTCGTTCTTCGGCTGCCCGCCCTTCGGCAGCACCGCGCCCTGCATTATCTCGTCGACTTCCTCAGGCAGCAGGTTCGGGTTCTTCTCGAGCATCAGCGCGCACACGCCCGCCGCGCACGGCGTCGCCATCGAGGTGCCCGACATCTGGGTGTAGCCGCCGCCCAGGAGGCAGGACGTCACGTCCACACCCGGCGCCGAGAAGTCCGGCTTGTACAGTCCCGGCGGATACGGGTAGTCGAAATACGGAGTCACCGTGTCCCAGGCTACCGGCCCGATGGACGAGAAGTTGGCCAGGTTGTCCAGGTTGTCGGTCGCCCCGATTGATATCGCGCCGCTCTGGCCCCCGGCCGGCTCAGCCGGGTGCTTCCACGGCCCCGGGCAGTCCCCGGGCGTCCGCACGTTGTCCGGCGGGCTCCCGCCGGCCTCGTTGCCGTTGGCGATGAAGAAGGGCAGGCCCGCAGCCGCCACGTTCGTCACGCTCGCGCGCCACAGCCCCCGCCGCGGGTTCCAGGAGTGGTACCAGCCGAGGCTCATCGTCAGGAGGTGCGCGTGGTCCGTCGGCGAAAGGGGCGGCGCCACGCAGAACTGCATCGAGTTCATTACCGTGTTCTCCGCCACCGTGTCCGGGTACGGCGTGCCGATACTCGTCTTGGTCCGGCAGATCATTATCTGCGCCATCGGCGCCATGCCGCAGGTGTCCCCGGCCGTCCCGTTCGACGCCACCGTGCCCGCGGTATGGGTCCCGTGGCCCTGCGCATCCATTGGGTCGTTGTCGTTGTTCTCAAAGTCCCAGCCGTGGTACGGGTAGTTTGCGTCGGTCCACATGTGGCCCGCGAGGTCCGGGTGCGTGTAGTCGCAGCCGGTGTCGATGTGCCCGACAATCACGTTCTCGCCCATGTACCCGTAGACGTGCCAGACCGAGTCCGCTTTCACGATATGGACGTTCCATTCCGGATTGTCGGTCCCGTCCGCCGGGGCTGTCGCCGCACCGGCCAGGGCCAGCGCGTTCTCGGTCGGTATCAGGTTCCATTCTACGAACCAGACGTCCGCCCGGTCCGCTACCGCCTGGATCACCGCCGGCGTCGCCTTGCAGTACACCGCGTTCACAATCCAGAACGACTGGACGTCCGATACCTTGCCGTCGGCTTCGTACGCCGCCAGCTCGGACAAGAGCCCGGCCTGGGTCGAAGTCGCCAGCGACTGAAGCCCGCTGACCGTTGTCGCCCAGCGCTCTTGTTTGTTCTTGATGGTCCGGATAACCTGCGCGCCGTCAAACTGCTCCGCCAGCGCAATCATCACGCCAATCTGCTCACGCCCGTCCTTCTGCACCATCCGCTCCTGCAGCGCGGGCTCAAGCAGCCCGGCCGAGGCCACGGCCGCGACCAGCATGAGCGGCAGTACCAATGCTCTCATCTCTCGGTCCTCCCTGGTTTACGGATAATCTATGACAGCCACGCTTCCTCCAAGTCCGGTGCCCCTCGGGCCGGACCAGGAGCTCGGTCCTCGGCATCTCCGGCTGAGACCTGAGTGTAGTATTCTCTCGCGCTGGCGCACGCTTGTCAAGCGTAGCTGAATCCTGCAGGGCGTTCACCAAGAAAAGCTGACCCCGCGCAAGGCGGGGTCAGGAATAGTGCGGTTCGGAACGCGGGTCTACTTTTTGGTCGGAGCCTTCGGTTCGGTCTTCTTGGTCTCTTCCGGCTTCGACTCCTCTGCCTTCTTTATGGTGTCGGCCGGCGGGGCGACCGGCTTCACGACCGCGCCGATCTTGGACTGCAGCGACTCGGGCTTGACCTTGGACGGGTCGCTCAAGTACCACTCAATCATCGGTCCGGCCGCTTCGTACTTGTTCTCACCAACCCAGTTGTAGAGCTTCTCGTAGGTCGGGGTCACCATGTCGTACGGACCCATGTACTCGGTCGCCGCGACCATCATCTCCGGCGCGTCCTTGACGGCGAAGCCGGTCTTCCCTTCGGTCATGTTCTTGGCTGTAGGCGCGACCTGAACGCAGATCTCGTACCGGGTGCTTTCCGGCTTCACCTTCGCCGGGTTGTCGAAGTACAGGCCAAACGGCATGCCGGTCGCGCTCAACTTCTCCTGCTTGACGATAGCCATCAGGTCGCTGACGCTCTTGCCGACGTCGGCATACGGCCCGATCTTGGCAATCGAGGCGACCTTCATCGCCGGCACGGTCATCATCTGCGCTACGAACACCGGCTGGGCCGGCGCCTCGGTCTTGGCCGGCTGTTCGCCGCCGCCGCAACCGACGATGACTGCTGCCACCATCAGTACCGCGGCTGCTCTCACGATATTTCTCATCTTAACTCCTTTTGGGACTGTTTGGTTGTGCTGCGGAGTGACGCAATTATAGAGCCGGCCGGCCGCTTGTCAAGCGTCTGGGTCCGGCAGCGCCCGAGCGGCCTTCCGCGCCGCCTGCAGGTGCTTGGCCGTAAGCACCTTCTCCTGGGCCCGCCGGGACCGCTTCTGCTTCTGCTTTCTGAGCCTCGCGACCCGGGCGGCTTCCGCGTTTCGCGCTCCCTGCAGCCGGGCCTCCAGCTTGTCCGCCAGCACCCGCCTTGCCAGGAACCGGTTCAGGGCCTGCGACCGTTCCTGCTGCATCTTGACCTCGATACCGGTAGGCAGGTGCTTGAGGTAGACGGCGGTCGACGTCTTGTTGACGTTCTGGCCGCCCGGCCCGCCGGCCCGGATGAACTTCTCAACCAGGTCTTCAGGCCTCACGCCCAGACTCAGCAGCCGCGCCGCGAGCGCCGCTTCCTTGTCCGAACCCGCGCCGAGCCCCGGCACCTAAGCCTTCCCGTCCTCGACCTGGTCCGCTTTGCGCGCCTGCAGTTCGCCCTCAAGGTACTTCCGTTCGTCGGTCAGCTCGCGCACCCGGTTGAAGTCCATCGCCTGCCGCGCCGCCTCATGCTCGGTCTCAATCTGCCGCAGCCGCTGCTCGATTACGGACACCGGGTCAGCCGGCTGGCGATTGACGGTAGGCGAGTGACGATTCGGGACTTTGGGCTTCAGACTTTGGACTTTGGACTTCTGACTTCGAGCTTCAGACTTCGTCCCTTGTCCGCTTTGCTTAGTCCTTAGTCCTTTGTCCTTTGTCCTTGCGGTTGCGGGCTTCTGCCCGCGACCCGCCGCGTAGCTGTAGTTCCCCGGGAACAGGGCCGCGTGCCCGCCTTCGACCCGCACCGTCTTGTCCGCCAGTTCGTCGAGCATGAACCGGTCGTGCGCGGCAAATATCACGGTCCGCTGGTACCGGCGGATGGCCTCGAATAGAATCTCCCGCGACTGGATGTCGAGGTGGTTCGTCGGCTCGTCGAGAATCAGGAGATTCGAAGGCGTCAGCAGCGCCCGGATAATGGCCAGCCTGCTCCGCTCCCCGCCGGATAGCACCGACACCTTCTTGTCGATGGTATCCCCGGGGAAGAGGAACGTCCCGAGTATGCCCTTCATCTCGTTCTCGGTGAAGCAGGCCCCGGCTTCGGATGCGGCCTGCAGCACGGTCAAATCAGGGTCAATCGTCTCCTCCGCACCCTGCTCGTAGTAGGCCACCTGCGTCTTCTGGCTGGTCCACGCCTCGCCCGAATCGGGACTCAACTTGCCGGCGATGATACGAAGCATCGTAGTCTTGCCCTGCCCGTTCGCGCCAAAGAGCCCGATCTTCTCGCCTCCACCCACCACGAGGCTTACGTCCTTCAGCACCTGCTTCGGCCCGAAGCTCTTGGACACGGACCGGAGGTCAACCGCCTTGCCATAGACCACGTCCGATTCCGGGAACCGGATGCGGATTGCCGGCGCGGTCTCCGGCGCCTCCACCCGCTCCAGCTTATCGAGCATCTTCTGGCGGCTCATCGCCCGCGGCGCGGTATCCTTGCGCCCCTTGTATTGGGCGATGAACTGCTCGGTGCGCTTGATGAACTGCTGCTGCTCCTCGAACTTCTTGAGCTGCCGCTCATCCCGCTGGACCCTGTCGCTCAAGTACTTCGAATAGTTCCCGGGAAAGATAAACACCTTGTGCGACTCGATTGCCCAGACCTTCTGCACCAGCGCATCGAGGAGATACCGGTCGTGCACAATCAAGACCACCGCGCCTTTGAACGCGGTCAGGTACTCCTGCAGCCATTCGATGGAACGGATGTCGAGGTAGTTGGTCGGCTCGTCGAGCAGCAGCACGTCCGGCTCTTCGAGCAGCATCCGCGCCAGGGCCAGCCGCACCTGGAACCCGCCGCTCTGGGTCCGGCACTGCTTGTGGAAGTCCTCCTCGGCGAACCCGAGACTCATCAGCATCTTCTCGGCCCGGGACTCACGGTCGTAGGCCTCGTGACCGAAGTGATGTTGCAGGACGGAATAACGGTCCAGCACCTCCTGCAGTTCGGCGGGCGGCATGTCCGCGTCCTTCATCCGGTGCTCAAGCTCGATCATCTCCGCCTGCACGTCATCCAGATGCTTGAAGGCGGTCAGCGCCTCCTCCAGCACGGTCCGCTCCCCTACTACCGCGCCGGTCTGGGGCAGGTAAGCGATGCACGTGCCCCGTCGCCGGTCGACCGACCCGCGGGTCGGGTCCAGCTCCCCGGACATCAACTTCAAGATTGTGGACTTGCCCGACCCGTTCGCGCCGGCCAGCCCGATGCGGTCCTCAGGCCCGACGAACAGGTTCACATCGCGACAGAGTTCCTGCGTGCCGAACTCCATCGTGACATTGGAAAGGGAAATCACAAGCCAAGACTACCCGGAAACGGACGCGGTTCAAGAACGGCGGGCTCAGGTTCCAGTTACCAGTTACCGGATGCCAGTTTCCAGTCACTACTTGTCGGACGGCGGTCTTTGGACTGCGGGAGCGGAGCTCCCGCTCTTCTTTCTCCCGGGGCCCGAAGAGCGGCAGCCTTGCTGCCGCACTCCAAGGCGGCCACCGCTGCACTACGACCTTGCGGACCGCTTGCGACTTGTGGCTGGAAGCTTGTCGCTTGCCGTCGACTGTTGCGGTCCTGCCGGCCTTTGCGCAAGCACTCACCTGCTCGGGACACACGCAAGAAGAAGCGGGGACGGCAGATGCCGTCCCCGCAGGTGTCTTGATGCGCTGCGCTAGCGCTGGACGATGAGCTTCCGGGACTCCATGTAGTCGTCGGCAGCAAACCTGACTATGTATGTGCCTTGCGCGAGGCTGGCCGCGCCCAGGGCGATTTCGTGGCGGCCGGCCTGCTGCCAGCCATTCACGAGCACGCGCGCGACCCGGCCGGTCATGTCGTACAGTTTCAGGCTAACGGTGCCCGGTCTCGGCAGCGCAAAGGAAACGCGGTCCCGGCCCGGTACCAGCGCGGATGCCGTGGCCAGGCCATAGGTATCCACCCCTGCCAACTGCACCGCGGCGACCCCGTCGGGTGACTGGGGCCCGTAGTTCGATAGCTTGCCATAGGACCAGAACTCCGGGCTGCTGCCCTTGGTCGCGAACAGGTAGCGGGAGTCGCGGCAGTAGACGAGCGCGCCGCCGTCCTGTACACGGGACTTCTTCGGGCCGAGCGGGACATCAGATCCCTGGGCCCAGGTATTGTCGTCGCAGTTGTAGGTCCAGAACTCCTGGGTGTTGCCACCCTTGAGGGTGTAGACCCTGCGCATGTGGTAGCAGATGGCCGCGCCCGCCTTGGCCTGCTTGCCATTCGGGCCAAGGGGCAGGTCCGACCTCGCAAGCCACGTGTTGGTGGAAACGACATAGACGTAGAACTTGTCCAAGGTGCCCTTGAGCGCGAAGATGGTGTCGGTCCCGTCGCAGGAGATGGAAGAGCCCTGTCCGAACTCCTCGCCGGGCTGGCCGGGCGCGGCGGACATCGTCTGCCAGGCGTTGCTCGCGACGTCGTAGCTGTAGAACTCGAAGGTCCCTGAGGCCTTAAGCAGGTAGACGTGGCCGCTGCCGTTGATTGTCAGGCCTGCGGCCGATGCACCGGCTTGTACGCCGGCAGCGCCGGCCGGCACGTCCGCCATCTGGGTCCAGCGGGACCCCGGCCCAGCAGCCGGGTTGTATTCCCAGAAATCAAGAGAGTTTCCGCCCTTGGTTGCGTAAAACTTGCCGTCGACCTGGGCCATGGTGCCGCCTGCCTCCACACCGCGCTTCTTGTGGTCGCGTCCCTTGTCCGGGATCGGGTCGAGTACTGCCCAGGCTCCGATCTCCGGTTCGTAGCGGTAGAAATCGCAGCTCTTGTTACCCTTGAGCAGGAAAGCATAGAGACCATCGGGATCGGTCGCCATCGCCGCGCCCTCACCGATGTCGCGGTGCGGATTCTTGCCCGGTGCATCGGGCCACTGGGCCCAGGCGGCCGGCGCCTCGATGATGGTCGAGAAACTGAACGGCCCGTTGGACGAGGCCGTGCTGCCGCCGTCATTGAACGCCGTCACGTCCCAGTCATACTTGGTGCCATTGCTCAACCCGCTGTAATGGTAGCTGTTGGTCGCTGCCTGGTAGACGATGCCGCCCAGCGAGACCTCGTAGCGGTCGGCGCCGGTTGAGGCCTCCCACGTCAGGTTTCCCTCAATCGGCACATCAGTCGCAGCGTCGGCCGGGTCCGTGAGATTAAACGCAGCCGGCTTCCCCGACTCCCGTTCCCCGATGTAACCGATGGTCACGATGTTCTCGAACTGGTTATAGTCGGTGCAGTAGCCGGTGACGTAAACGTGGCCGGCAGGCCCGGACGCAATCGAGAGCGAAAGGTCGTAGCTTCCATACGGGCCCGCGTACCGCGCGGCTCCAAGCTCTGCGCCGTCGTCCGCGTCGTACCAGACCGTTGCGTAGTCGTCATTTGTGCCCTCGCCGGTGCTGAACCCGGTCACATAGACTCCCGAGCTGTTCACGGTAATCGCGTACGCGTCATCGTAGAGGTGGTCCGGGCCGTCGTAGCGTGCCGGGCTGGCCCAGCCCTCCATGCCGTCGGCGTTGTACTTGATAGTTGTGTAGTCTGTGCATTCACCCGAACTGGAACCGGTCACGTAGACCGCGCCCGAGGCGTCCACGGCAATCGCGTTCGCAAAGGCATTCCCGCTCTCCTCGTAGCGGCACGTCCAGATCGCCAGACCGTTGGACGGATCGTACTTGATAGTCGCCCAGTCGTTGTCGCATACGCCGGAGCCGGCGCTGGTCCCGGTTACGTAGACCGCGCCCGACGCAGCGTCCACGGCAACCGCGCTTGCATAGGCGCTGCCGTACCCGCCGTCGTAGCGCGCGGCACCACCGGGGAGCGCCCCCCAGCCGAGCGTGCCGTCGGTGTTGTACTTGACCGTCGCGTAGTGGGACATCCAGTCTGAGCCGGCACTCTTCCCGGTCACGTAGACCGCGCCCGAGGCGTCCACGGCAATCGCGCTTGCTTCGTCGTAGCCGTGCCCGTCGTCGTAGCGCGCCGCGCCAGACTGGTCGATGCCGGTGCCGGACCAGACCGGACTGCCGGTGAACGCATCGTACTTGATCGTCGCGTAGTCGTCGCACGTGCCCGAGCCATTGCTGCACCCGGTCACGTAGACGGCGTTGCCGGATACAACAATCGCGCGCGCCACGTCACTGCCGCACCCTCCGTCATAGTGAGAATGCCACAGCAGGTTTCCGTCTAAGTCGTACTTAATTGTCGCGTAGTCGTTGTCGTAGTCCAAGTCGGTACAGTACCCGGTCACATAGATTCCCGAGGCGTCCACGGCAATCGCGTTCGCCTCGTCAAGACCTCCATCCGGGCCGTCGTAGTAGCGCGTCCAACACTCACTGCCGTCGGAGCCGTACTTGACGGTGATGAAGTCAGTACTCCCGGTTAGACCTCGGCCGCCCCAGCACACGTAGACGTTGCCGTCCGCGTCACACGCGACCCTCTGACCAAAATCGTCGGTTGTCCAAGCGCACGGGCCGCTGTGTGTACCGACCCATTCCTGCATGAGCTGGGCCGTCAGGATTGCCGGAATGATGACCCCAGCGATAAGTACCACGAGTTTCCTCATGTCGCATCTCCTTCTTCGCGTTGGCGGACGCCTGTTTGCACCCTCCCGGACCCGCCCTAGCCGAGAGTGTGGACGTTCTATTGAGAGCCGTTCCGCGACGTCCATGGAAAGCGGCCTTAATGAAACCTCGACCGGCCGCTGTCGATGCAGGAGTACAACGTACCCCTCTGGCCGGCATCGCGCCCATCACTATGCCGAAGGACATGAGTGCGGATTGGTCCGGAACCCCGTTCCAAACCAAACCAGCGTCTTGACCGGGCAATGCCACAGCAAACGTTGGACGCAATGCTCTCCAGTAAGCCAATGCAACATATGTGCCACTTGGCCGGACTCAACCCAGCGGTGCAAGTGCAGTATTTTCAAGAGGTAACAGCCTGTGCTGGAAATGGTGTCCGCACGCAGTTTCGTGACCCGACCCGAGTCTGTTCCTGTAAACGCTCAGTCTGCGAGAGTTATCAGGTGCGACAACCGTCGTAGTCGCAGCTCGGTGCCGAACTAGAGAGAATGCGGGTTCCCGTGTCCGTCCGGGGACACGCACCTTGCGCGAATGCCCGGATCTACGGACTGCTGCTGCTCTTGCGGCACTTCCACCGACATTCCCGAGGTCTCCAGGGAGACGACAGGGCTCGCGAGGGACACCGGATTGGGCGGGAGGCTCGGCAGGCCGGCGTGAGTGAACGTGATGTGGCTGTCTGCGCCGGCGGAGACTGAATCGACCCGATGTCCTACTGCGAAAGTGGCCGGCGCGAAGACCGAAGCGCTGCTGTTCCCCGCAATGCTCCTCTACCTCTGAATCACGACCTTGCGGACGCGAACCGCACTCCGTGCACCGTCATCCGTCACGAAAAAGACCCCTGGCTTCGGGTCCACGACCCTTCGCCCCATCGCATCAAACGCTACCGCGCCTGCGGGCAGACTGCGGATGACCGTGGCTGCGGGCCGCAAGGCGCAGGCTGTCGGCCGTTGCCCCTCCTCTACTCCCGGCGGGTCGAAGTCAAGGTTGATGTCCGGTACGGTCTGGCTGTAGCCTACGTCCACCGAGTCCCGGTAGAATACGCACTCGCCGCTGGACCAGTCGCGCGCGTAGACTTCGTACCTGCCCGCGCCCAGGCCAGTCGCTTCATAGGTATCGCCTGACGCGACAACCAGGGAGTACGCGTTGCCCATCGGACCGGACACGGCCAC
>Ga0265595_1002454_pt1 | contig 12537 bp, 13 predicted proteins | sample saktaG_15_FD_190148 | JGI IMG/M metagenome (GOLD analysis project Ga0265595, IMG submission 190148) | Saline water microbial communities from Sakinaw Lake, British Columbia, Canada - sak_2013_06_06_50m | ecosystem: Environmental > Aquatic > Non-marine Saline and Alkaline > Saline ... | reverse complement strand
CCTCAGCATCATAGCACAAAGCGTTGTCAACCCAATCAGGCTGACGCTGCACCAACTCACTGTCATGATCGCGCATGTATTCGAGCACAGTCGCGCTCCAGCCGGTGTCCCTGCCGTGCTTCACAACGTACCGAGTCGAATCATGGTGGAGATAGATGTGGATCACGCGAGTTCTGAAAGCATCAGGAAGTTCCAGAGTGCCGATATCGGTCACGCCGTTGCACGCAAAAACGTCCCACCACCCCTTCTTGAGGGGAACATCGCCAACCTTGCGAGCAGACAACTGCGTAAGCATATCATTTACCATCGCAAGGTCTTGAACGCGATCGGCCTCATCGTTGAAGCGGACTCCCTCATCAGGCATGAACTCGTTGCCTTCAAAGGGACAATCGCGAGGCATGAAGTACATCGTGGTATTCGTTTTGCGGTCTGGAAAGCCGAGACCCCTGCTCTCTGCCGGGTCTTTCTGAGCCAAGAGGTTGAGCTGAAACCCGAACGGAACATCTCTTGATGTGCGTGTAGCTGCAACCATCTGCTCAACCATCGCGCTTTTACCGGAACCAGGCGCTCCCGTGATGCACGGGAACAAACCGGCATCCTTGCATCCCTTCAGAACCATCGGCAACTGAAGGGGCGATGTCGTCAAAAGTCTCATGATTCACCTCCATCGTTTCATCCATGCACCACCACCACCACAAAACACGCGCACCTTGCGCTCTGAAAACGCAACGGCGCACAAGGCTCAGTCAAGAACCCCGTGCGCCGTAACACACTCAGAACGAAAACGCGACGATCAGGACGATCAGGACGATCAGACGGTAAGCCTGTGAGGCCATTGTGTACCGTCAGGACCAACCCACCAGGAGCCGGAAGGCAAACAACGTGTGATTTCCGCGATGGTAACGCCAACAGGGAACCACGTTGCCTCGAACCAGCGACACGCATCGGGCCTGACAGCGATCATGCCGCCATGAACCCGGGCAAACGCGTCGGCATCGTCAAGACTGCGGAACATCAAGCCGTAATGCAAATCTGTATCAAAGGTCATGTGAAGCTTCATAACGCACCTCAAAGTACGAATTACGACCATGGCATAGAGCCTGCGGCAGGCAAAGGATCAACATCAACATGATCAATGAAAACGGCACCTTCAGGGCTGGCCTGAGCCTCGATCCATGCACGCCTCGGCCCAACGAAGTAGTCGCCATCAGGCAACAGACGCTCGTATTGCCTCGATAGGCAGGAGCCGTTCATTCCGTAGAACCACCACGCAGGACCGAAATCAGGATTCACGCTGTTGATCCGAGCGCTCGCGATCTTACCGCCGAACAGTGCGGAAAACGCCAACGCATCGCCAATGCTCTCGAAGCAGATGCAACGAGTCCGGTCAAGGTCTACTTCACGCATTTCCATCGCAACGCTCCTCGAAGTACTCGAACAGGGTATCAGCCAAGGCGAACTCATCGTGGCCGTAAAGATCTTCATCGTCATTCGGAATCCACTCGTCTTCGATCAGCAATGCCTCGAACAAGTCGAGGCGCTCGCGACGGGAGGTCCCATCTGCGCACGCCTGTCTCGCGTGCTTCGCAATCCGGTGGATCAGTCCTGGGCTCAACATCGTAAAGACTCCTTTCTCGTCAACTCGCGCAATTCGCGCAATCAAGGATCAACCACGAACATACGGGACCATATCGAACCAGCCCCAAAAACGTGCGACAAACGCGGCACCAAGACGCAGTTCGGGAGGGTCGCTCTTGAGAATCGCTTGGCTGAGGCAGCACGAGCCACGCCACGGGGTCATGATGCCGCTGCGGGCCTCAAGCTGCATCAGACCAGTACGCAGGCAAGCATTCGTACCATGCAGAGGACCGACCCAGCAGCTCGCAAGAGACTCATCGCAAGGACCAAGCGAACGGTCGATCAGCGAAGGGCCAGTAACCATACGACCCTCTGTTCCGTTCAAAACCTCTTCATACCACTGGCGAGTCTTACGAACCTGACGAGTCAGGCTAACCAGAACCATGTACTCAGAACCAGCACACTTGAACATGTACCTACCCCTCAGAACCTTCGGGATCAGACGCTCGCCAGCACTCTCGGGATGGCCAACGAAGCGAAGGGCACAGCCAGAGCCGGACACAGAAACACACACACCATCACTCATCACACACCTCCATTCACTTGCACATCACTTGCACACAATACAACACCAACGGCAACACACAAAGGGAAACCTTTGCACCAGATACAGATGCACCAGGTACAGATCAAGACATGCAGGCGAGAACAACCAAAAACCGCCACAAACAACGCGCAGGGACGAACAACACTCGCAAGCAAAGGGGACTGCCTTCTCGTGCTGTGTTCTGTCACAGTGCCAGCGCATCGTGCGCGTGGTTGTGTCCATCGTGACGACGCTGGATGCCTCATGCAGCGGTGGGACTCCCCTCTTCTACGGTGATCGCCATTGTCGAGGACTTTTGCCCGCCCCCCTTACCTAAAGTAACCATTTGGGAGTGGGTTTGTCAAGCCCAATTCTGTATCAGCGGTCATAATCCGTTGCTATTCGTGCTTGGGAACTATTTCTTTCCGTTGCGTTTTGAATCTCGCTGTGGTTTGCAAGAAACATTATGCGACGTTGGGCTCGGTGCTCTCGCGACGCCCCGTTGCGTTGTGTGCATCCGGGGCGATGGGCGAGGTCATCAGGTCCAGTAGGACAACGTGTTGTCCTCGATAAACACCAGCCCCCTGCGGGACTCGCCTTCGATGCGAGTGGTTACTGGAGGCCCATCAAAGGCCACTCTGTGCACCTTGACGGGGATCTCGCCGTCGCGCTCGTCCCAAAACGTTGTCTTGGCGATGACCTCGCGATCCAAGACTTCCGCAAAGAGCACCTTCAGTATCTCAGCCCTCTTCGGCCTGTGCCAACGTTCAAACATGTGGGCTACGGTGTTGTACGTGTTGTCCATGCCACAACCTCCTTCAAGCATCGTATCGATGCACTCGAGGGCGTCAAATGTCAGGCGCGCCCTCTTTTGCCTGTGTGCGCTTGTCGCACGGTGTGAACATCGAGCTGGTGTTACGCTCGGCGCTCACATCGGGGGAAAAGCATCGGACCAGGGGCAGGACCAGGGGCAGGACGGGAAAAGCACCGCGGCCCGGCTGTGTGTGGTCCAGCCAAGCCGCGGTGTGGCACCGGGTCAGTCGCCTGTTACTTCGTTGCGGCCGTTGCGGCAGCGAGCTCGGCCGCCGCCTTTTCGGCCGCGGCGTGCGCCCGACCATAGGACGCGTGCCAGTCGGGCACGTCCCGGACCCGTTCGGCAACGGCGGTAATTTCGGCCGCAGACACGTTCGGCCGTCGGGCCATTACGGACAGGTCCGCCATTGCGGACAGGCGTTCGGCTTCGCACGTTGCGCACGCCGCCGCCAACGCCGCCGCATCCGCCACGTACTGGTGACGCCGGATTTCGGAAAATAGACTGGCCAGGCGACCAAGGTCCGACATACGACATTGGACCGGGAGGCCCTGGGGAATCACCAGGTCCACCATGGGGTCTTTTACCATGGCCGCAAAGACACAGGCATCGACCGTAGCGAACGCCGGGGTCACGGCCGCTTCCGCGGCGTCCAGGGCAGCGTTCGCCGCCCCGGCGTCGAACGGTTCGGCCTGGTCGTCCACCGCGTCCACCGCGTCCACCGCGTCCACCGCGTCCGCCCGAACGTGCACCGTCACAGGGCCAACGCCGTCGGCCGTCGCGGCCCGGCGCAGGCGGTTACAGTCAGCCATGGCCGACACGGTATAGGTGCCGTCATCCTCCACCAGGACGGGCCGACCAGCGGCCCGCAGCACCTCGATCGCTTTGTCCAGTGTCGCATTCATTTCGCAAGCACCTCATGCATTGCATCGCATCGCGGATCGGCCGCGCCCGTTGGCGGATTTCTTCCGCCTGCCCATACCATACACCTACGCGAACCACATTGCAAGCACCAGCCGCACACAGCACCGAGGGGGGCGGGGGTGAGAGCTGCCTTCAGTTGGCGTTTTTTGTCCTGTGCGCTGTTATTGTTTGGTTAGTGGTTTGTTATTGGTTCATGTATATGTTGTGTATTATGGTTGTTTTTTTTTGTTATTTGGTGTATTTGTTATTTGGTTGTGTTCAGTTTTTGGTAGTTATTTTGGGGTTTAGTTCGATGAGTGGTAGCATTCGTATAATCAGCGGTGGTGGGATTCGTGGTAATGGGAGCGGTGTTTTGCGTGATGGTGTTGATGGTTTCGGTGGTGGTGGTTCTGGCTCTGGTGGTGGTTCTGGTGGTGGTGGCAATCGTGGTGGTGTAGTGAATGTAGGTGGGATGAATGTATCTCGTGGTGGTCGTTGCGTAGTCGGTGGGAGTGGTGGGAGTCACGTTCCATCTCGTCGTCATGTTGTTGAGTGTTGTACTGGTGACGGTCGTCGTTGGGACTGCTTTTCTGCTCCTGTTGGTGGTCCTGTTCGGAAATCTGGTCATGGTAGTTGTGAGAGCGGTACTCACATAATGTTGCGTTCTGACTATGCGAAATACGATCCATTGAAGTACTGCTGTCCGAAATGCCGTAGCGGTTCTGGTCATCATCGTTTGTCGTATCATGTTCGTTGTGACTATCGTGACACGTCTTTATACGACTACCTGATAGTTTCGTGCCTTGTTTGCGGTTACAACGAGGGTGTTTTGTGCGCTGACAGCTCTGTTTCTCGTACTCCTGTTTGTTCTTCTGTTCGTGGTGGTGCTCGTGTTGTAAAAAAGAAGTCTGTGAAGGGTTGTTGATTTACTGAGTGAGGGGTGAAATGTCATCTTCAAATGGCGTTGGTTTGCGTGGTCGTGGGAAGGTGAAAACTCCGAAGCCTGATCGTGACGTTTTGCCTGAGGAATCTATCGGCCCTGCTCCGTCGTTGGACGAGCTTGCGTCTCGTCTTGACGTTTCCTTGGACAGCGATGATGGTCATGGTGGGACTCGTGACTCGAATCTTTGGCGTCGTCGTCGTGTTGCTGTCCTTCGTATAGCGAAGGCGACTCCTGAGACGATTGCCTCGACGTTGGGCGTTTCTGTTGGTGTTGTAGAGAAGGATCTGACGTTCATCCGTGCGACTTGGCGTAAGGACTTGGACGATCGTTCTGAGGGTCTTCGGAGTGAAATGCTTGCGACTCTGGATGCGTTGGAGCTTTCGCTTCAGCAGAAGTTGGCTCAGTACATCGACAGCAAGCACATTGGTACTGCGATGATGATCATCGACCGTATCATTGCGATTCAGGATCGTCGGATACGGATGTTTGCTTTGGACAGTCCGATGAGTGGAAGCACCGACGGGAGTCTGATCATTCAGCAGTACGAGGATGAGGCAAGCTATGTCACCGGCTCGCAGAGCAATTCACCGGGTGGATCGAACCAACGTCCAGAACAAGGGCGGGTTGAAGCGTTACAGTCCGACTCAGAAACAGCGTGATGCGTACCCCGCTCTTGTTGACCCGTCGTCGACCTACGTTCTGTTTGAGGGTGGTGCTGGTGCCGGGAAGACGTTCATGATAGCCGGTCGGTACATGACGAACCGGGCGCTCCAGTTTCCTGGCCTTCCTCAACTTGCGTGCCGCCATGAGTTGCGTGCTGCCCGTCAGAGCGTGTGGTCATCGATCAAGAAGTACCTGCACGACTACGTTCCTCAGAAGGAATGGCGGGTGTACGAAGGGGACTTGGAGATTCACTTTGCGAATGGGAGCTTCATCCGTGTTGACGGCTTGGACAAAAAGGAGCGGCGGGAGAAGATTCTCGGTCAGGAGTGGGGTACGATCTTCATCAATCAGGTTGAACAGTGCCAGTATGAAGCGCTGAACATTCTGAAGACCCGCGCCCGTGTTTCGGTTCCTCATTTCCGCACCCCGAATGTTCGTAGCGCAGTTAAGGTTATCATGGACTGCAACCCGAAGCACCGGAAGCATTGGGTGAACGTGCTTTGCAATCAGGGGCTTGACCCTATCACCGAGCGTCCTGTTGCTGCGTCTGAGCAATGGCGTGTTGTCCACTGGACCCCCTACGACAATCTGGATAATCTTCCGAATAACTACGTTCAGATTCTTTCCGGTCTTCCGAAGGTTCTTCGCGAACGTATGCTGAATGGCATTTGGGCTGACAACTCGGGTGCTGTGTATGAGGAGTTCGACGAGGACGTTCACGTTGTCGATGAGTTCGACATTCCGAGCAACTGGCGCATTTACAGGGGCATCGACTTCGGGTATCGCGCCCCGTTCTGCTGCCTGTGGATCGCCATCGACCTCGACGATCGCATGTGGGTGTTTGACGAGCACTTTGCGCCCGGGCTGACCATCGACCAGCACATGCCATACATCACGTCCAAGACGGGCGGCCGGGCGGTCATGGAGACGGTGTGTGATTGGGAGGCCGAGCCACGGGCGCGACTGGAGGAACTCGGGATCGACTGCACCCAGGCCGACAAATCGATCCAGCTTGGCATCCTGCGCGTCCATAACAGGTTGAAGATTCGAGCGGACGGCAGGCCTGGCATGTACATCTTCCGGCGCTGCAAGAGCCTCATCACCGAAATGTACGACTACCACTACCCGGAGGGGGTGAAGGCATCTACGGGAGTGCCATCTGAAGACCCAATCGATTCGCACAATCACGCACTCGACCCGCTTCGGTACGTGATCAGTCATGTGGACGGGTGCGGCACGTCCCTTGAGGCATACGATCTTCTTGGCCAGCATGATGGAAACATAACGGGGGTTACAAATGGAGTCCACGGATACCGCGAGAACGACCCGTCCCGAGGATGGGGCTACTACCGATGAAAACGTGTCTGATCCTGAAGTCGCGCTTGCTCAGGAAAGCCCCGACGGAATCCCGGTTTACTGCGCGTTTCGGCGTTTTGTGAAACTGGCCGATTTAAGGCCGAACCCCGAAAACCCGAACACACACCCGGCCCAGCAGATAGAGCTGCTTGCGAACGTCCTGCGGTCCTATGGGTGGCGTGCCCCCATAACGGTCAGCCTGCGGTCGGGGCTTATTGTCCGTGGCCATGGGCGGCTGGAAGCGGCCCGCAAGGCGGGGCTTTCATGGGCACCCGTGGACGAACAGCACTACGCCAGCAAGGCCGACGAAGACCGCGACCTTGTAGCCGACAACCGCCTTGCGGAACTGGCCCACGTTGACGACAGAAAGCTGTTGTCCATGCTCAAGACGCTCGACGAACCGCTTCGGCTCGGGGCCGGGTTCACAGACCGATCCATGCTGGCCATGTTGCGCATTGCAGGTGAAACAACCGGGTCGAGCGGAAGGGGAACACATGCAGAAAAGAAGGTGTTTTCAGCAACAGCATCAGGAACATGCTGCACGGTCCTCATCGGAAGCTGCATTGATACCCTGCCGACCATCCCGCCGGAATCCGTTGACCTAGTATTTACCAGCCCACCCTACTACGCCAAGGTGCCATACGATGGGGTTTGCGACTGGCCGAAAATCACCTACGACAGCCTGCCTGGAGTGACCGAAACGGTCGAAGCGATGCGTGTGACGCTCGGAATGGAAAAGCAGCCTGAAGACTACATCGGTCACATGGTCCACGTCTTCAGGCTCATACGTCCGGCGCTCAGACCAGGCGCGTCGGCCTTTCTGAATATCACAGACACATACGCAGAAACGACAAAGTTTGGACAACGGTCCGCAGAGATAAGCGAAGAAGGAAACCGCATCGTAGATACATCGCATGGCGGGTCCGTGATGACAATCGAGCATGGGCAGAAAAACGGCGATATGATGATGATTCCTGCACGTGTTGCCATGGCGCTCTCGCTTGATGGATGGTATCTCAAAAGTGAGATTATCTGGCACTGCGGAAAGCGAACCCCAAGGGTATGGCAAAACCGCGTTCAAACTGTTCATGAGACGATCTACCACCTTACGCTACAAACTGATTACTGCTTCAATGCAAACGCTGCAAATGACGCAGAAGGCCGACTGCGCTCAACGGTCTGGCACGTTCAGGCACGTCGCGATGCTCCTGTACGAGCGGCATTTCCGGCAAAACTCCCGGAGATCGCCATCGACCTTGCATGTCCGGAAGGAGGCACGGTGCTTGATCCGTTCGCTGGAAGCGGAACGACGCTGAGTGCAGCCATGGGAAAAGGACGTTCTGCTATCGGATGCGAAATCGACACAGATGCACTCAAAATCATTGCAGATACCATTTCGGAACATGATCAGGAGTGTTCTGACAAGATTCTTGCAGCATTGAGCACTTGACATTCTCAACTTTGCGAAGTATCCCGTATCATCAACAGGGTTCGGCATAGACCGGAGTACTCATTCATGGCGTCAGACGACTCGCAACGGTTCGGGGCAAAGACGCTTCGAGCACTCGGCACGCTCGTATCTCCACTGACTTCCGCGCTGAACAAACTGCGCAAGGTCGAGAGCGTCCTGATGATGGCCGCCGACGACTCGAATCCATCCCTCGCCATCACCCCTGAGAAATTGAAGAACATCCTCGACGAAGCGGCCACAGGAGAATGCCAGAGTCAGGCAGCGCTGATCGAGTACATGCTTGAGAAAGACCCGAGGCTTCTCGGACTGCTTGAAACCCGTCGCGATGCTATCACCAGCGCGAACTGGCGGTGCTTCCCGGCCGACGGGACACCCTACGACGACGCGAAATCGCCCGACGTGATCGAACTGGAACAGGTTCTCCGCGAGTCCCGCTTCGGGACGCTGATCCCTCACCTTGCCAGCGCCGTCGATTATGGGTACATGGGGGCCGCGCTTGCATGGAAGCCCGGAGGCGTAGGCTTCGACTGGATTCCCATCCACCAAACCTCTGTTGTCTTCGACGAGGCCGGATTCCCGGCGCTCAGGGACAGGGAAGACAACGACTACCCATTCGAGGACTTCCCTCCCAACCAATTTGTCCTGCACACCCATCTTGCAAAGGCGGGGCACCCGGCACGCGGCGGCCTTGGGCGATCCCTCGCATGGTACTGGCTCTTCAAGCACATGAGTACGGATCGGTGGGTGAAGTACGTTGACCGTTTCGGACTCCCGTTCATCCTCGCGCAGGTCAGCAAGGCCGATCTTGAGAACGAGGCATACCGCGACACGCTCGCCTCCAACCTCCGGCGCATGGCCCAACAGGGTGTGGTTTTCGTCTCGGACGTAGGAAAGGCGGCAACCCAAAGCGAGGCAGGACACAACAACCGAATCCACAACGAGTTTCACAAGTACATCGACTCGACCATGGCGATCTGCGTACTCGGCCAGGTCGGATCGAGCGAGGGCGAGAAAGGGCGACTCGGGGGCAGTGGACAGCAGGACGCGGTTCGCGATGACAAGCGCGAGAACGACTGCATCCGCATGATGCTCACATGCCAGAACATCGTCCGCCAGCAGTGGGTGAACATGCACGGAGGCGACGGCCTCGACTGCCCGACGTTCTGGATGCAGTACCACCGGCCAGAAGACATCGTGAAGTTCGCCAGTGCAGTCAAGGCCCTCTACGACGCAGGGCACATGGTCAACCCGGCCTATATCCGCACCGAGAGCGGAATGGACGTAAGCGGCCCTGTCGAGCAGCCTGTTGCCGAGACTACGCCTCCGGACGCAGCAACTCAACCCAAGCCAGCCGCGAAGGAAAAGGCCGATGCTAAAAAGCCGAAATCCAAACCGGCAGCGTGAATTGCCGTTGGTACTCGATCTGATCTTCGACCAACCTCATGCCATCACTGCGTCGAAGCTCGAATCGATCCTTCGCGTGGTCGGAACCGAAATGAACCTCGCGCTGGTACTGCCTGACGTTAAGGCGATGGAAGATGACGAGGACGAACACATTTCCAGCGACCGCACGCGATACTACGCCATGGTTGGGGATCAGGCCGTTGTTCCTGTGATGGGTACGCTTGTCCAACGGCGCGGGTCGGTCACACCGTCCAGCGGGATGCAGGGGTACAACGGGATCATCCGTATGGTTGACGACGCCCTCGAAGACCCAAAGGTGAAGTCGATCATGCTTGACGTGAACTCCAGCGGTGGAACATCGGCAGGCATGGAGAACGCCGCACGATTCATCAGAGAGGCCAACGCCGTGAAGCCCATAACCGCGTTCATCAACGAGCGCGGATTCTCTGCGGCATACGGACTTGCCAGTGCAGCAGGAAAGGTGCTCGTAACACCCGGTGGAATGGGAGGAAGCATCGGAGTTGTCATGTCCCATGTGGACAGATCAAAAGCGCTTGAGTCCAAGGGCGAACAGGTCACGTTCATATATGCCGGAAAGCACAAGGTTGAAGGTAACGAGATGGCCCCGCTGTCGCCTGAAGTCAAACAGACAATGCAGGGCATCGTGGATCACTCATACGCGAGGTTCGTAAACATGGTTGCAGAACATCGCGGTATGGAACCTGAGGCCGTTCGCGCAACTGAAGCAGGAATGTTCAACGCCGAACAACTGGTGAGCCTGGGGCTTGCCGATGGTATCGCAACGGAGTCTCAACTGTTCGGATACACCCGAACCGCAAAGCAGAATGGAGCACAAGAGATGGAACTGAAGCAACTTGCCTCGCAGCTCGGAGTCTCCGCAGAGGGGACCGACGAGGAAATCGCCGCCAGGGTCAACGCGAAGATCGCGGAACTGAAGCAGCAGGCCGATGACACCGGAACGCTTCTTCAGGCCCTCGGGTCGGAGAACATCGCTGAGGCGCGGATTCGCATCGCAAACATGGTGGACAAGAGCCAGCTCGAAGCCGCCGAACAGGCCGCGCTCGCCGCCAAGATGGAAGCCGACCGGCTGGAGTTGATCTCCGGCGGGTTCATGACCGATGCCGAATGGGCCGAATGGGGCAAGGCAGAGTATGCCAAGAGTTCGACAAGCCTGATGGCAACCCTCAAGCGTTGCGGCCCCCGCTTCGGCACCGCCGACACGCTCGCCAAGGGACTCGGCCTGAAGCTCGACACCAAGACCCACACCAACAACGACGGAGCCGAAGATTCTGCCAACACCATCGCCCGCAGTGACTACAACGATCTGGTCGCCGCCAAGGGGCAGGCGCAGGCCGATGCCGTCGTGCGTGACAGTGGAATGAAGATCGTCGAAGACTGAGCAGCCTGAACCAAACCGCTGTCCTACTGCAACCGGAAGTGACACACCACAACAGGGGAACGAGAAAAGGAGTTTCCGATCATGGCCGATCTCACTCGCGAGAAAGCGTACAAGTCTGGCGGGTTCTACGAGTTCAACGTCAGAATCCCCACTCAGGACAACAACCACAACTACCAGGGCCTCATTGGCACCATCGACGCCTCCGGCAATGTGGGCAACCGCACGGACGGCGAACGTGTCGCCGGGATCTTCCATGAAAGCATGGACAACACCGGGACGGGCCACGCCGCCGCAAAGGCAGGGTTCGATACCATTGTCTCGAAGGGACCGTGGTTCGAGCTTCCCGTCAGCGGTTGCGCCAAAACGGATATCGGCAAGGCCGTATTCGCCGCCGCCGACAACCAGAGCTTCAGCTTCAGCCCGAAGGCCGGACACTACATGGGCACGGTCATGCAGTACATGCGCTCCGGCGTCGTGCTGGCCTACTGCCCTGCCATCGGAGCTGAGAACTGGAATACCTGGGCCAGCCTTGCCGATGAAGGCGACCTTACCCTGCCTGCCGCCAACGGCATTGCCATCGTGTCCTGCGAAGGCGAGTTCGCCATTGTGTCGGTCGCTGCCGCCGGAACCTGCACCGCGCTCGGAGCAACCGGCGGAACCGGGACGCACGAACAAACCGCATTCATCAACTTCGGCGCACCTCTCGCCGCAACCACCTCCGCGAAAGCCACGCAGTACGATCTGACCGGCGGCAACGGGTCCATGGCCGGTATCGTCAACCCCGACGTGCCGCGAAACCTCGTCGTGAACTTCACGGACGGAAACGCCGGAATCACAGCGTTTACCCTCACCGCCACAGGGACCGACCAGAACGGCGATGCCGTGGTCGAGGTCTTCACCTTTTCCGGCGGACTCGATCAGGTCGGGTCGAAGATCTTCGCCACGGTCACGAGCATTGTCCTGACCAACCTTGCCGGGGCGGGTGCGGCAGACACCATCGACATCGGCCATGGGTCCAAGCTCGGAGTCCCCACGAACGGGGCCTCCGATCTGGCCGTCGTGCATCTGGCCGTTGACGGCGCTCAGGAAGCCGCCGCCGCGTGCGACCAGACCTACAACAGCATCACCGCGACCACAGCCCTCAACGGCTCAAAGGTCGTGACCGCTGTCGTCAAGTACTCGCTCCCGATCGCCTTGACGTTCACCACCACGCCCGGGCTCTCGACCAACGCGATCTGCACCGACACGGATGCCTACCTGTGCGTGTGGAACGACGCTGGTCAGCCTACGATCAGCAACAGGCTCGGGTCAACCAAAAAGGTCGGCGTTCTGTGGATCGGCGCTCTGTAACAAGTTGACGGTCCTGCCCTCCGGCCGGTCATCCCCTGTTCCGGCCGGGGGG
>Ga0265595_1002452_pt1 | contig 12540 bp, 7 predicted proteins | sample saktaG_15_FD_190148 | JGI IMG/M metagenome (GOLD analysis project Ga0265595, IMG submission 190148) | Saline water microbial communities from Sakinaw Lake, British Columbia, Canada - sak_2013_06_06_50m | ecosystem: Environmental > Aquatic > Non-marine Saline and Alkaline > Saline ... | reverse complement strand
AAGGATCAATATGCGACCTTCAAAGAAAACCTCGAAAGACCAGGCACTCCGGCCGTTCGTCGAGGCGCTCCAAGTGGGCGACCCGATCGGCCATGCGAATCTGACACTCGTGCCGCTTCGGGGGCCACGGCAAGAACGTCTCCAGTACATGCTGGCCACTGAGGCCATCGGGGCCGGCACGCTGGAAATCACCGAGATCAGCGAATCCGGCAGCGTGCCGGAGCTCCTGGCGACCAACAAGGCGCAGAGCATGATCCTGCTCTTGGATGGAGAGGAGTTGGTCGGGGCCAAGCAAAACCGCATCCTCAACACGAGCGTGCTCCTGCCGGCCAAGTCCAAGACGAAGATCCCCGTCTCGTGCGTCGAGCAGGGCCGGTGGCGGCACGTGTCGCACGAGTTCGCATCTGGCAGCTACTCCCCCGCCGGGCTGCGGGCCCGCAAGAGCCGCGACGTGAGCCGAAGCCTGCTGGCCGTGGGCCAGGCCATGAGTGATCAGGGGGCCGTCTGGGACGATGTTGCCGAGCGCGCAGCCTGCCTGCAAAGCCCATCGCCCACCATGGCCATGCACGACGTGGTCGAGCAGAACCAGAACTCGCTCAACGCGTATGTCGAGGCCCTAAGCTATCCTGCGGAGGCATGCGGCGTGATTGCGGCCATTGACGGGCGATTCGTGGCAATCGACCTGTTCGACAAGGCCCAGACGATGGAGCAGGTCTGGCCGCGACTGGTCACCGGCTATGCGATGGACGCGATTTCACGCCGGGCGAGTACCAAGGCGTCCGGAAGATCCAAGGCGTTCACCGCCAAGGGCACCGGTGCCCTGCTGGAGCATCTAGGCCAAGTGCCCTGCGTCGCATGCCCGTCGGTGGGCATGGGCGAAGACTGGCGATTCGAGGCCCCGGATATCCTGGGCCAGGCCTTGATCGTGCCAGCCAAGGCGGAAAGCACCCCCATCGATTCAATACCGAAGGTCTGCGTCCACCTGAGCGCCTTCCCGAACGATTCACGCGACCGCGACACGGCCCCTGGCCCATCGATTCTCCCGCCGTCGCGTCGCCGGCCACACCGGGGCGGGAATCCCCCAGACGGCGAAATCGTCTATTAGCAGTTTGACTGCCCGGCGCCGTCCATCGGGGGGCGGCGCCGGGCTATTCCTTCCTCGCCACGGACGGCTGGGGCAAAGGCCGAATGGATCTGACCGATCATCCGAACGAGAAGGAACCGCCGCTCATGGCAAGGAATGAAAGCACCATCGACGTCCGCGTCGAACGCACCGGAAAAGAAGGCAGCCCTGTCCATCGGGTCTCGCTGGATGTCTCAGGAGGCTGCTCTATCGAGGCAGCACCCCGGGACGGCATAGTGGTCGTTCGACTTAGCGTAGGCGATATTGGGGTCTGCCTGGAAACCGATGGGCCGCACAGCGATTTCGTCCGGGCGATTAACGTGCTGCGTCTGCATCTTCCCCGGTGTCGCGTCTGAAGAAGCAATCAAAGCCCCCTATAGGAACCAGCTTTACAGACCTTGACGCTGTTGGCTCTTCGGAGATAATGGTTAAATTATGCGGTGTCGGGTGAGTCGACGGGGCGCCGCGCCCTACCCGTCGTCAATTCCTGCTTCTTCGGTGGAGAGCGGCCTGGAAGGTGAACCAGACGGCCCCTTGGACTTGGGCAACCGATGCGGATTACATGCCATTGGCCCGAGGCTAAGACCAAGATCATCCAGAGAAACGAGGAGAACCGCTGCATGCTGAAGGCGTTCCTTACAGCCTACGACCCCTCGGACCTGCCAGGCGGCAGTATCGACCCGATGGGGTTCGAGCGGGGGTACCTGTTCCTGGCGGATAAGATCCTGCCGGGCCTCACAAATGTTGCCAGCCGCCCCAGGTACTTCGGCTTACTGTGCGCTGGGGTGTTTCTGGCTGACGTTCGAGATGATATGTCGCCGCAATCCCAGTACCGATGCCGTCTCGATGCGGTCCTGCGGGCCGAGAGGGTGTGGGCCCTTGCCAATATCCTGGCGTCCAGGGAAGAAGGTGATGATGACCTTCCATCTTCCGGGATACGGGGCGTAACCTATGCCACCCGGTACGCAAACGAGCTTCTAGAGCGTGGAGCCAGCAAGGCAAGAGCTGACTACCGGCTCCTCTCTCGACAGATGCAATACGGGGTCATCGGCATGTACGGCAATGTCGCGGACGGCATGCGGCTGCTAGAGCGTCGAAGCCTTTCCCTGTCCCCGGCCCTTGGCGAACAGCTTGGCGAGGCCTTCATTAAAGGAACCAGAATGCCGGCCAAGCTCCGCAAGGCCGTGCAGGAAGAAGACGTAGACATCCCCTTGACCACCCTGGTGAAATGGGGCGCAGAAGCCCACGTCACCGGGCAGGTAACTCGGGACGAGGCCAAGTGCCTGTATGAATGCCTGAACATGAATCCGGTGCGATCCCGCATGGTCGACGTGCTTGAAAGAAACCCTTACAAGAATGAATCAGACACGGAAATCGCACGAATGGGCCGAATCACAAGGGCTCTGGAGAGCACCTCTGAGAATGCCGACCTCCGGGAGGCGACCGCGGCTATCTGCAGCTACGAGGGATGCTACCGCCTGGTGCAACTTGGTTTCGAGAGGATTCTCTGGCTCTGCCGGCAGCACCCCGCAGGGGCCGTGCCGCTTGCCGACCTTCGCACGGATGACGTCTTTGAGCACGTTGCAGAACATCTCCCGCCTAGCGTCTCGCGTCTGCAGCAAATCCTTGATTCGCCGGACACCGAGGCGTTTCGGCAAGGCCTGGACCGCCTCAACGATATTCGCGCCTTCCTCAAGGAGGCCGTCCAGGCATGCGAGCATGCGGATGAACTGGCGATGGCCATGCTGAAACGGCACACTGACGTACAGCATGGAAAGTTCGACAAGGGCCGCCGCAAGATGCCCTGGGTCGAGAATAGGGACGGGCATATTCGACTAACCACGGCCCGCGTGGGCGGTCTTAATCGTGAAGCCACGACAGTCGATGACATCGCCGCTCATCCCTACCGCCTTTCGTCGGCCGACGCCCTCATTGAAGCAGGGAGAATGGCATGAGCACCTCCAATTCTGTTGCAGAACGGCGGTTGCTCGACTGGATTTCGCCTCCCACCGAAGCCCAGAACGACCCGATCCTCGGCCTCGTGGCAACGACGTATAACCTTCAGACAGATTTCTTCGATGTTGATTTCCTCCCTGCCCTCCTTGGTCTGGGGTCCTGGGATGACCGTGGCTGGACGACCAGGATCGCGATAGAAAGACGCCTTCAAATGATGGACTCCGCTACCGTGGTGCTGGAGCCCGGTCAGTACAAGGGCCGGCCCAGATCACTACGGGTTGAGGTGTTGCCTTTGGCTGGCCGCGGTCGACAGAAGCTCCATGCCAAGGTTCTGGTCGTCCTGCGTGAACGGATGGTGCAGCTTATCGCAGGTAGCGCCAACCTGACGGAGCCAGGCTACCGGTCCAACAGGGAAGTCGCGATCGCTTTGGCGGCCTCGGCCAAGCAACGTAATCACTGTTCTCTGATGCTCTCCGCCCTTCGAGGCATGCAGGAGATCCTGTCGCCCCGGCTGACAAGAAGTGCTATGGACGTCCTCGCCAAGGCGATAACGGAGATCGAAGGATGGAGCGAGGGAAAGGACGACAACGAGAATTCCTTCGCATGGAGCGGGGGCAGGATGCCGCTCTGGCAGGATTTCCTGGGCCGTTGGCCTGCGGGCGAAAAGGTCAGGAAGATCGCGATCGTCTCACCGTTCTGGTCGGAAGCCGATTCTGGCAGCCCGGTTCACAAGCTTCTTCAAGAGCTGGCCCGAAGAGAAGCCCTGGATGCTACTCCCGTCGTCCGCCTCCTGACCGAAGTATTCAAGGACAGCCAAGGCGCCTATCTGCCCCGCCTGCCGGCATCCTACGCCACATGTAACTTATCCGAATACCGGGCGAAGGCTTATGCCGAGGCCGTCGACCCCAAGGTTCTGCCTGAAGAAGTCGACATGAGGGATGATTTCCTTGGAACGCGGCCTCTGCACGCCAAGCTGGTGCTTCTGGAGGGCTGCGACACGGCCCTGTCCTATGCGGGCTCGGCCAACTTCACCCACAAGGGCTGGGGCTTCCTGGCTGATCCCGCGTTGGCAAACATCGAAGCCGGCATGATTCTTAAGCGGACTGGCCGACGACGGGCAGAGCTTCAAGATCTACTTCCTTCCACAATTGGCCCGCCTATAGAGCTTGGACGAGGGAGGCCGGAAGAGTTGAAAGATCCTGAAGCACTGGCCGAAGAGGAGCCCTGGCCGGATTTCATCGCCGACTTGAGGCTGTCTCCTGTGCCTGGCCATGAGGAAGAGCTGGCATTGCAACTCCTCCTGCAACCTGGCGCAGTTGAGGGAACGTGGTCGGTAGGCATAGTGCAGAAAGATGATTCGCCGGCCGTGACGCTGGTATCCTCAACCGATGCGCCTTCAGACCCACCCAATGGAGGGTGTGTGCCATTAGAAGGCAAGACACTCACACGCCTGCTGATCGACCAGGAAGTGCTGGTCAAGTGGTGGCGATGCTCGGAGGGACGGTCCATTCCGATTAACGTGGATCCGTCGGCTCGTGCGAGCCTGCCCATAAGCCCCGGTTCTCCAAACCTCTTGGAAGAGCACCTCGTTGCCTACTACCAGGGGCGGATCCGCTGGGAGGACCTGTTTCCAGACCCGGATGCACCCGCAATCGAGAATCAGGACGACACTCCGCCTAAGCCGCAGGGCTCAGAGGTGGACACGTCAAAGATCCAATCTTACCAGATCCGGGAGTTCGTCGAGGCCCTGTCCGGCATCCGCGAAGATCTGCGGGAAGCCTGCCAATCGGAGCCGGCCATGCGATTGGCCGTGCTGGGGCCAGTAAGCCCGGTATCGCTGGCCAGGACAGTCATGTCCGCCGTCAAGGAAGGTTCCCGCGCACCGACTGCCGCGGGCTTCCAACTGGTGGAAATCCTCGCCTGCATCGAGTCGGCTAGAAGCCACCCCGTGGTGCCCAAGCTCCACGATGCCTGGGCCGAGGTCCTCAACAAGGCGAGCGGGGAAATCGGGCAGTTCCTGGGGCGGCTTCGCGAAGAGCATGCCGAGGACTTCCGAGCCGGCAGCGCCTTCCAACGGTACGAGGCGCATGTCCGCCAGTGCTTCGCAGGGAAGGAGGCGTGCAAATGATCCACAGGTCGAACCACTTCAATCTTGGCCAGGATACGACCCGCATCAAAGACCCCAATGACGCGCGCCGACAGGAAAGGACCACAGAAGCGATCCTGGAGCGGTTTTTTAATCCCAGCGCAAGGAAACGCTTCGAAATCCAGGTGCTGGCAGACGAGGTCGGCATGGGGAAGACCTTCGTCGCTCTGGCTACGGCCTACTCCATCCTTGCCGCCATGCGGAAAGGATGCAAGGAGCCCGACCTGCAGGGTTGCTACCAGAAGGTCCTGGTGCTGACGCCGTCGAATTCCGCGCTCTTTAACAAGTGGAACCGGGAGGTCGATGAGTTTGTGCGCAGGTGCGTCCTCCCGGAACACCGACAGAACGCCGACTGGTTCGCACCAGAAAGGATCGAGCGCATTGACCACCTGGTCGCAGCAATCCGAAAGTCAGGCAAGAGGCAGGTTCTGGTGGCGAACATGGGGATCCTCTCGGGCGGAAAACTGCTGCATTATGATCTGAAACGGCGATTCATGCTGGGGATCCTGTTCCGCTACTGGGGTAACCGCTTCAGGGTCGACGCACGGGAGCGTCTGCTTAGAGGCGCCCCGGCCGGATGGCCCACGAATCCCCGCTCGCTTACGCGGATCGACGAATGGGAGGCAGAACGACTCCTCTTCAATGAAGATGAGCTCTTGGCGGCGGTGAACGACTTTGATCGCAAGTTTGGGAATATCGACGACCTTTTGGAGATATGCAAGGAAGTCTCAAAGCCATATGCGAAAGACAGGGCAAGCAAATTCGGCACGAAGGGCATCGACGGTCGGCTAACCCGGATATATCGCTGGTGCACCCTTAGGTTAATCCGTCAGGCTTTTCCCCTGCTGATCGTGGACGAGGCCCACAACTGGAAAAATGGGCCTTCCAGCGGCGCCAATGGCTTCCGGACATTCGAAACGGACATCGCGCCGCACGTCCGGCGGGCGCTGCTCCTTACGGCCACCCCATTCCAGCTTAGGCCGGAAGAGATGCTCGAGATTCTCAAGGTCTCTGACTACATCATGCCTTGCCCCACCCAGCGCGATTCCGCGGTGAGGTGCGAAAAACTGATCGAATACCGCGAGGAAGTCGTTCGCCCAGTTCTGTGGAATTCCGAGCAGGCAAGCAAGCGGTTCACCAAGGCCTGGGCGCGATTGCCGCAGCGGCTCAAAACCGATGACTTGATGAACGTCTGGATGTACCCCTCTCTCTGCTCGGCACGACAGCAGCTGCGACAACTGGCTAAAGGCGACGGCGTTGTCAGCAAGCAAGACGGCCATCTCCAGCGGATTGTCAATGGGGCGCTGGCCGGCATCGATCCGGATCTCCGCCAGCTCATGCGGGAAGCGTTGCTTCTGTACGCGTACAACTGCGACCTGTCGACAGAAATGGGCAACCTGGTCATCCGGCATCGCCGTGGAACCGACCATCGCCTGTTCCGGGTCGGAATGGAGTACACCCAGCCCCAGGCCCGGATTGCCGCAAGGGCGGATAGCCATTTGCTCCACTACGCCCCCGGGCTGGATGTTCGCGGAAATGGCGAGCTGCCCCACTACATCCTCATGCGCTGTGTCTCCGAAATGAAAAAGGGTAAAGGTAGGTCCTCGCTGGGAAGCGCTCTGACCGGCTGCTACTCAACTCTGTTGCACAGCGCGGAGGGCCGGGACGTCAAGAAGCGCCTCAAGGATTCGGCGGTAGGGCAGGTTTACCTCGACCTGCTCATGGGCATGGTGACAGAGGATCAGGACGAGGACCACCCCAAGGTCCGGCAAGTGGTAGATGCCGTGCTTGAAAGGTGGCGCGGCGGAGAAAAGGTCCTGGTTTTCTGCTTCCGGGTGAACACGGCCGAGCGACTGCGGGCCATCATCGACAAACGCATACGTTTGGAACTCGACCAGCGGCGCAAGGCATGTCTTGGCGGTGGAAATGCCTTACGGACCCTTCGCGGCCGCCTCACCGGCCGCGAACGGGACCTGATTGGCCTGGGGCTAGATCGGCTGCTATGGTCTCTCATCTGGCTGGGCAGGGCCAAAGACGAAGCCAACGGCCTTCCCGGCCCGGAGCAGTTCCGCCTGAACGACGACGATTTGCTGGAACTGGCCAAGCTGTCGCGTGCCTTTGGTGTCGACCTGCGCGGTGAGCGCATTGACCGGGTATTCCTGAACCGGGCGACGGAGTGCGTATTGGCCCGGCGCTTCCTAAAGCAGCTCTCCCCATCGGGCCCGTTCGGCAGGCTTCTGAAGGAAATGGCCAAGCTGTCGTGGGTCAGTCATCCTTACGGACTCGAGGATGAGGACTCGGTTGGAGATGCTGAAGACACTGGATCGGCAGGCACGCAGACCGAGGAACGGACCAGTTTTGATGAGCGAGGCGTGCATCACGTCTATGAATATGACGCTGATGATGACCGACTCAGGGAGAAAGACCGGGCGTTGGCCAAGGACTTGGCTGCCACTCGTGACAGGGCCCGAAAGCAGGGCCAGGTGGCACTGCTGGATGCTTACGCCGAAGCTCCGAGCTTGTGGCTTGGTCCCAAGCCAATCGAACAGTGGCAGTCAGCGACGGCCCCATCGTCCAAGACGATCCAGGCCATCCACGATCACCTGTGGCCTCTCAGCGAGCAAAACGGAGAATTCGACTGGGTAAGCCGGCTGTTAGTGTTCCAGGCCCTCAGGAGGGCGCTCCTGCGTGAATCGGTGCTGCTTCGCCTCTTGCCGGATCGGTCGGAGCGGGAGGAGAGCGGGTGGGGAGAACTGCTCGTTGAGGCCTTCTATGGCCAGATACGAGACCAACGGGAAAGCATGGCAGACCGGATTGCAGTGTTCGTCGAGGATCTGAGGGCCTCAAGCGGCTCTCTTTCGGATCCGGAAGACCTTTACTCGGCCCGGTACGCCCTCTACGATGCCACCCACCTGCGAGACCAACAGTTCGTCGCCATTGCCAAGGGCGGAGGAGGGGGCAAGTTCCTCCAGGCCCGCGAGCGCATCTTCAACGGATTCAACACCCCCCTGCTGCCCGAAATCCTGATTTGCACAACGGTCGGACAGGAAGGAATAGACCTGCACCGGCATTGCCGGCATGTCATTCACTACGACTTGGCGTGGAATCCTGCGACCCTGGAGCAGCGCACCGGCCGGGTGGATCGGATCGGCAGCAAGACATTCCGCGAGAGATCCCTTACGTCCGAGAGCGATAAGCCGTTCCTGGAGGTAGGTGTGCCCTTCCTGGCAGGGACCTACGACGAACGCATGTACGAGGAATTGCGGCTTCGAGCACAGACTTTCGAGGTCCTTACAGGCGGGGATTTCGCGGCAGAAAACGCAGAGGGGCGAGATGACGTGGCCGACGCGGAAGGGAAGGAAGCCAATCTCTCGGTCATACCGTTACCCCCGCAGATGCTGGACCAGTTGCGGGTTGATCTGCAGGTATGGAAGCCCGAGTGCCCTCAGCCCGCAGAATAGAAAAGGATCGTCGATGCAGAGAGTCGGGAAAGAACTGCTGTACTCGCCCCACGACCTGATCGCTTACTTGGAGGGGGATTTTGCGTCCTGGATGGACAGGCTTCACTTTGAGTCCAAGACGGCGGGGAAGGCAGCAAACGCGGGAACCGGCCCCGCCCTCGGATCTCCGAAGCCCGACGAGGATGGCGAGGAGATGGAACTTCTTAAGAGGCGGGGCAAGGAGCACGAGGCGCGGTATCTGGCGGAATTGGCCAAGCAGCACCCCGACCTTGTGACCATCGACTCCAAGCCGGCCGCCTTCGACCAAACCGTGGCAACAATGCAGGCCAGTCGATCCGTTATCTACCAGGGATGCCTTCGCGCGGAGGCATTCCTCGGCTATCCCGACTTCCTGTTCCGGGTGCTGGGCGAGTCGAAGTTCGGCAAGTTCAGCTACGAGCCGGCCGACACGAAGCTGGCCAAGTCCGCCAAGCCGCACTTCATCGTGCAACTCTGCGCGTACGCCGACATGCTGGAGGAGATCCAAGGGCGGCGCCCCCGGGATTTCGTGTTCCGCCTGGGCGACGGTGCCGACGCCCGGTTCCGGACCGACGAGTTCTTCTACTACTACAGGCGGCTCAAACGCGCCTTCTTGACCTTCCAGGAGGCATTCGACCCGACGAAAATGCCCGAGCCGGGGCTGGAGCGAAGCTTCGGCCGCTGGTCGGAGTATGCCGCCAAACTCCTAGAGAAGTCAGACCACCTCAGTCGGGTGGCGCGTATCACCCGCACCCAGATCAAGCGGCTGGAAGCCGCCGGCATTTCCACAATGACCGCTCTGGCGAAGACCGGCAAGGCCAATGTGCCGCGGTTGCAGCCCGACGTGCTGTCGCGGCTCAAGGTGCAGGCATCGCTGCAGCTGAAGTCCCGCGGACTGAGCAAGCCTCTCCACCAGGTCGTCGTGCCAGCCCCAGAGGACCCGCGCCGGGGCGTGGCGCTCCTGCCCCGACCATCGAAGCTCGACGTCTTCTTCGACATGGAAGGGTTCCCTCTGGTGGAAGGCGGGCTCGAATACCTATTCGGTGCAGTCACGCTTGACGGCAGCCAGCCACAATATGCGGATTGGTGGGCTCATGACAGTGTCCAGGAGAGGTCGGCGTTCGAGAACTTCGTGGATTGGGCGCATAGACGCTGGAAGAAAGCCCCGGCCATGCATATCTACCACTATGCCGCCTACGAAACATCGGCCCTGCGGCGGCTGATGGGCAAGTACGCCAGCCGCGAGGCGCAAGTTGACGACCTGCTTCGCCACCAGGTTTTCGTGGACCTGTACACCGTCGTGCGCCAGGGGGTACTCATCGGCACGCCGAGCTACTCGCTCAAGGACGTGGAGCGGTTGTACATGCCGCCGCGACAGGGACAGGTCGTCAGCGCCTCTGGTTCGGTTGTTGCCTACCAGAAATGGCTGGACAGCGGTGAGTCTGGCGAGTGGCAGAAGTCCAAGATCCTGGCGGAGATTCGCGATTACAACCGCGTCGACTGCGAATCGCTTGTGGGCCTGCGCGATTGGCTGCTCGGACTCCAGGGCGAGCACGGCATCGCCTACCTGCCCGAAGCGGAACCGGAGGTCGACAAAGAGGCAACTGACGCCGCCGAGCCGGCTGCGACCGTATTGAGCCGCACATTGCTGAAACAGGTCGAGGCTGGGAGCGTCACGGATCCAGATCGCCGCCGCGTCCAGGAACTGCTGGCATGGCTGCTGGAGTTTCATTGGCGCGAGGCGAAGCCCGTCTTCTGGCGGATGTTCGACCGTCAGGAGATGACCGAACAGGAGTTGGTGGAGGATCTAGACTGCCTCGGCGGCCTGCAGCGCACGAAAACACCGCAGCAGCCGGATAAGCGATCCTGGCTCTACGAGTACGCATTCGATCCGGACCAGGACACCAAGCTCCACGAAGGCAGCAAGTGCTTCTTCGCACACGATCTGGGTGTGCGCACCGGCATCTCCCGATTCGACCCTGCCAAAGGACTGCTTTGGCTCAAGCTGGGCCCATCGGCGTCAACGCCGCCCGACCGGCTGAGCCTGATCCCCGACGAGTACGTGTCCGCCAAGAAGGTCGCCGACGCTGTGATGCGTTACGTGGAGACGTGGGCGGCTGGGAAGGTGATCTCGCGAGCTGTAGACGATCTGCTTCATCGCCGTCGGCCCCGCATAAAGGGAAAGAAGGGCGGCCAGATCGTGAGCGATGCCGGCGACCTGCTGCCCCAACTCGTGGACGTCGTAAATCGGCTGGACCGCACCACGCTCTGCGTCCAGGGGCCGCCTGGCACAGGCAAGACCTACGCCAGCGGAGAAGTCATCGCAGACCTGCTCAAGAGGGGCAAACGCGTGGGCGTGACTGCCAACAGCCACAAGGCAATCATGAAGACGATGGAATCGGTGATCGACGCCATGGGCAGGAATGGAGCCACAGCGCCCCTGTACAAGGTGGGAGGCGATGTCGACGATCCGCTGGTAGCCGATGGTCTCGTCAAAAGCATTGAGCCGGGCGACATTGCGGCCGCCATCGGCGCCAAGGCCGTCGTGGTCGGCGGCACCGCCTGGGCGTTCTCCCGCCCGGAACTGGAGCAGCAATTCGACTACTTGTTCATCGACGAGGCGGGGCAGTTCAGCTTGGCGAACGTGGTTGCAGTGGGTCTTTCCGCCGCCAACCTCGTCCTTGTCGGCGACCAGATGCAGTTGGCGCAGCCGGTGCAGGGCTCACATCCCGGCGAGAGCGGTCGGTCTGGGCTAGAGTACCTCCTGGACGGTCACGACACGATACCGCCCGACTTCGGCGTGTTTCTGGGTGTCACACGCCGGTTGCACCCCGGAATATGCCGGTTCATCTCCGACGCGGTCTACGAAGGCCGCCTGGAACCGCACCCAATAACATCCAAGCGGAGCCTTACCCGCCCGAAGGGCGGCAAGGGTCTTGAGCGAACGAATGGTGTGGTGTTTGTGCCGGTGGAACACGAGGGCAACGCCCAGTGCTGCGACGAGGAAGTTGAAACCATCGCCGCCATCACCAAAGATCTCCTCGATTGGCGGTTTGTGAGCCAGGACGGGGCTTCCCGCAAGCTGTCCTTGGCCGATATCTTGTTCGTAGCCCCTTACAACATGCAGGTGCGAAAGCTCCAGCAGCGGCTTGGCCCCTCGGCGAGGGTCGGCAGCGTGGACAAGTTCCAGGGCCAGGAGGCGCCAGCGGTCATCGTCTCCATGTGTGCCTCCTCCCTGGAGGACAGCCCCCGCGGAGCCGAGTTCCTGCTCAACCGCAACCGTATCAATGTCGCTGTGTCGCGGGCGCAATGCCTGGCCATCGTCGTCGGCTGCCCAGCGATCATGGCGGCCCGATGCCAGAGCATCGAGCAGATGCGGCTCGTCAACCTGTTCTGCAGACTGGTCGAGTACAGTGACGGCCTGACGGCCACGAAAGCTGTATGAGTAGGTCGGTTGGATTATGCCGATTATGATCCGGAAACAGCGGACACTCTTCGCGATGGCCCTGCCGCTGTTGGATCAGCAACGAACTGGTGCCCGGCTCGGTGCTCGACGTCTGCCTGCACAAGCCGCCGGACCTGTGCGTAGTGGACGCCTCGGTTGTGCTGGCTGGGATGCATCTGGTGGGCACGCCCAAGAAGATTGGCCTGATCCTGGCCAGCTTCGATCCTGTTCCGGTCGATGCCGTGAGCAGTGCGCTTCTCGGCCACAATCCCCGGCAGATCGAGTATCTCAGACTGGCTAACGGCGTGCTTGGGGACATGTACAATACGACGATCCTGGAGGGCTGATCGCCGCCGCCTCCACCACGGACCGCACATGCTCCATCACCGGC
>Ga0265595_1002451_pt1 | contig 12541 bp, 10 predicted proteins | sample saktaG_15_FD_190148 | JGI IMG/M metagenome (GOLD analysis project Ga0265595, IMG submission 190148) | Saline water microbial communities from Sakinaw Lake, British Columbia, Canada - sak_2013_06_06_50m | ecosystem: Environmental > Aquatic > Non-marine Saline and Alkaline > Saline ... | reverse complement strand
GCCGCGTCCCGCGTAGGCCACCGGGTATTGGCTTTCTATCATGTTTTGAGCCTGAGCCGAAGTGGACCATGCCCAGCCATCATAGCTGACTTCAGCGGTACACATAAAATTATCCAGCGTGACGAACGTTCGGGCCAGCGAATGCGAATTTGGCGTGAGCGCCTTTCCGAATTCAGCCAGGTCAGGGTCTCCATTGCCGATCTCAAGGTCGCCCAGAATCTGATCGTAGGTGCGATTTTCCCTGATGATAAAGATCACGTGTTTGACACCCTGGCGTACGGCGTCCATGACTGCCACGTCACTTGTACTCACGGTGCTTGAGAAACGGTTGTTCGCGGCTACCTGCGCAGTAAGCGTCAGCAGTTGCTCCTCATCGGGAGTAGGGATGCTCTGTAGACCAGCTTTGATCAACTGGGGATTATATGCATTACTGGCATAGCCGCTTTTGTGTGTCGGCGGGCCATAGCTATAATAAAAGGTCGGGTTTGCGCCCGTCGGCGACTTGGCATTCACTACATACACATATTTGCCATCGCCGCTTAAACTCACGGAGGTCGGGTACCAACCAGTTGGAATGAGTCCAATCACCTTGGAACCTCTGTTGCTCGCGCTCAGCGCAATCACTGCCACGGCGTTCAGGTTGCCCATCGTCACGTAGAGCAGCTTTTCATCCGGGGATAGCGCCACGCTGTTGGGGTTCGCTCCTTTATACTTCTCCAGCGCAGCAGGCAAGACTGACCCGCGCGGCAGTACCGGGATCGTTTCGAGGATCGCGTTCCTGGCAGTGTCGATGACATCGATGGTATCCGCCTGGTCATTGACGACATACAGCAGGGTCTGCGCGCCATTCAGCGTCATCTTGTTCGGTTGGCCTTTTACCGGGATGCGTGAAGTTATCACCGGTTTTTCGCCCAGATTCACGACGACAATCTCTCGGTCGCGCAGGCTTGACACGTACGCAGTTGTGCTTGATCCGGTCCCCTTCACAGCCACCCAAAACGGATATTCCCCGCCCGGCACGCCTACCCTGGCAGGGTCGTTCTTGCCGGGACGCAGGTCGAGATCAGTTCCCTTGGACCATTTGCCCAGTCCCCCGGTAAACACCGTGATCGAGTCGTTATAATAATTCGCCACCACCAGCTTCAGTCCATCCTGTGAGATGGCCAGGCCGGCGGCCATTGGACTTACAGCAACCATCTCGTTGACCGGGATCTTTTCACCGGTAGGTGGCTGTACAACAAGGCCAATGCCCGCGGAATGGTTCAGGGCGAGCTCTGCAGCATGCTGCCAGGATCCGCTGGCGTTCAGGGTAAAGACGTGGACATTGTCGCCGCCGGCCTTCGCCGGATTTAAAGCGCCCGTAGTGTCATAGGGCATATCCCCCACTCCGCTGGATACGTAGAAAGCCGTTCCGGAAGGATCGAATGCCATCCCATAGTAGGTATTGGGGACCATGACCACTTGCTTCTTGACCGGCTTGTTCGTCGTAATGTCATATACAAACACGTATTCTTGCGAATCCGGCCAGTTGAAATAGGTGCCGAAGGCATCCGGCTTGCCGTCTGTTCTAAAGACGCGGTTATAGCCACTCGTCAGTACCAGCATGGTCTTTTTATCCGGACTCACCACGGTAGTGGCCGCATGCCCGGCCAGCCAGTTTGGATTGTCGGCCAGACCGGGATTCAACGGTTCAAATGTGGCACCCTCTGGTGCCAAAGGCGAAAGTTGTTGGCCCATATTAGGTAGGGACTGAATGCCCTTCGGGGTTGGTTGGGGCGCTGGAACGCACGAACTGAGCACAGTGGCGGCCATAACCAGCACAGCCGCCCACAAATAAGCCATACGACGGATTTTCATTTCTTTCCCTTCCTTGGTGTTTACTTACAAAAGATCACTTACCATAAAATAAAAAGCCCCGGTCAGTTACAAATGATCGGGTTATCCTCTGATACCTCCATGTCTGATTGATCTTTCTACAAACGCTTTTTGTCAGTTACTATTTGCAAATAGAGTTCTTTAAATATACCTATACCACTCAAATCTACGCCAAACAACATCAAATGACAACTGTGGTTATGCCATTGCAATCAATCATATGGCCGTCGGCGCCAGACATCAACAAAACCTGTACCTGGTTGGCACCGAGGACACTCTGAACATTTTGGATCGGTCATTTTATCCTGATGTGAGCAATTGCCGGATCGCTGGGATAAGCTTTTTACTCTCAAACAGGAGTTCGGGAACTTTCCACAATGCCCCACCATCCCAAACCAGCATATCCTTTCTAAACGCCCTTCCTCGCTGCGTTGTGTATGGTACGATCAATGCACAGGTTTGTGACGCTGGTTTGGCGATTGGGAAACGCTGGACTTTCTAAAATTCAAGAAACCAATGATAAATAGCGTTTGTTTTATAGTGATAATAGCGTGTTCAATTTTTGGAACACCTCGGATATAGTACTTGTGGGCAGTGAACATAGCAATTCTGCATTTCTAACACGCCAATCCAGGCTTTTTACCTGATCAGATAAGATTGCTCCTTCAACTGGTAAGCTGTCTGGCAGCAGGACTTCGAAAGGGTAGCTATCGGCACAAACGTCAGCAGCCGGTTAACGATTCTTGGGATTCTGCTTTATTTCTTTTACCAGCTTAGCTACTTTCTTCCACCTGAGCTTTTCGTACAGGCGTGTGCCATGCTCTTCCCTGTATGCAAGGTAATTTATTTCCCTTTGCAGTTTCCTGAAGTTCTCCAGCCTGGATGGATCAAGGGCGCCCCTGGCGATTGCTGCTTTTACGGCGCAGCCGGATTCTGTGTTGTGGCTGCAATCGCTGAAGCGGCATTGTCCGGCCATCATCTCGATATCTTGAAATGCCGCCTGCAGGTCCTCTTCTCCGGCCCACATCTGGATTTCCCTCATGCCCGGCGTATCAATCACCATGCCGCCGCCGGGAAGGATGATCAGTTCGCGTCTGGTCGTGGTGTGCCTGCCCATCCGGTCGTCTTCCCGGACCTCTCCCGTCTGCTGTTTCTCAATGCCAAGCAGCGCATTGATCAGGGCGGATTTGCCCACCCCCGAGGAGCCCAGAAAAGCAGCCGTTTTTCCTCTTCCCAGGTAAGCCTTGAGCGCATCCAGACCGATTTTCTCCCGGGCGCTGACCGGGTGAATGGATATGCCCGGAGCGACAGTCTCGACTTCGTGAACGGGCGTATCGATATCCGTGCACAGGTCGACTTTATTGAGGACAATTACCGGGGTGGCGCCGCTGCTCCAGGCAAGTGTGAGATATCGCTCAATCCGTCGGAGATTGAAGTTCCTGCCGCCGTCCATAGCGCTGACAATGAAAACGGTGTCTACATTGGCTGAGACAATCTGCTCTTCGGCACGTTCCCCGGCAACTTTCCTGGAGAATTTGCTCTTTCTCGGCAGTACGGCATGGATTACTGCTTTCTGTTCGTTATTCAGCCGTTTGATTACAACCCAGTCACCGACGGCCGGATATCGTTCTTCAGTATCAGCGAAGTGTCGCATCCTGCCTGAAACCGTGGCAGTCAATTCCCCGCATTCAGTGTAAACCTGAAAAGCGTCCTTGAATTCAGAGATGACTCTTGCAGGCATCGTATCCGGGATTTTCAACGCCCGGGAGTTCTTTTGAAAAAACGAATTCCACCCGATATCCCGGAGGTTTGGTGTTCGTGAATGGTTTGATTCTATATTCAACTCTTGCTCCTTTTCGAAAGTAAGTTAATCAGGACATTATTCAATGTTGAATAATCCACGGATTCACACCCAGTGGGCGATCAAGCCTTACTTCCTGGTCAGGAGAAGAACAAAAAAGCCGTTCCCTGCGGAACGACCGGCAATCTATCGGTTAAACAAGGATAAGGTGTCTATCCTGAAACCACAAGGGATGTAATATCCGCAGTTATTAAAATGGCAAGCATCAACAGTCCTCCTTGATGTGTATTATGTTGGAAATACTATCATCAGTGACCGGTGAATTCAACCCGGCAGGTTGGGGATACAGGTGCCTTCCCCCCAAATGCTTAGTGTACCTTCTACCGGATGGCTTCGCAGCCCGGGCTTCCGGAAATCGGCATCAAGCAAGAGCATTGCTTTATCAACTTTGCGCTGGATTGCTGCGTGGAGTTTCAGATACTGTTTTACAATACGACGCGTAAATTCAACGGGCACTATTCCCTACTCTTGCCGGCCTTGTGAGACTTTTTAGAGGCTTTATCGTGGAGGAAATCAACTGCCGACGCAGCATTGGAGAACCTGTAAGTACGACCGGTGCGCACATCCTCCTGGGCTTCTATTTCACCCTGCTGCCAGCGTTCACTCCAGAACCACGCCTGTTGTTTATCGACCAGCGCTTTTGCTTTGAGCACGATCTCTCCATTTCTGACTTGAATATCCAGATAATCACCTTCTTTTATACATAGTTCTTGCCGCACCGAATGGGGCAGGGTTACCTGTGATTATTTGCGTACTTGAATTAACTCCGACATATAATTCCAGCTTTCTGATTTTCTTACTATCTTATCATTAAATGGTTGCTATGTATGGATTTTGGTTGATGTTATGCCATACCTCGAGGCGTGTGGTATATGAGGGCGCCAGGGAGAGCGTTACCGGAAGCAACAGATGATGCCAATCCAGACACAAAAGCAGTGTCGCCAGGTGTATAATAATTAAGTCGAATTCATCTTGGTTTGACGGGGTTTTTAGGAAAATGCGTAACTTCGTAAAAGATAACAGCAGATTAACCGGGCTGCTGTTTACTATTCTCGTCCTGGGTGCCACAATCTCACTGCCGAATTTAAGCTGTTCAAAGACATATTCCGCCAATGTGGATCTGAATTTACAGGCTGTTATTTCTGAAATCGTAAACAAGGATGCTGCCGTCCGGAATTGTGTGCTTGCTGTTGAGAGAGGGGATGGCTCTTACTCATGGGCGGGCGCAGCCGGGATTGCCAACTATGACGGCCGGGTTCCTATGACCAGAGACACCCCTATTTTTATCGCCAGTGTTACCAAGATGTTTACTGCTGCCGCAATTATGAAACTATATGAGGGCGGGGCGCTATCTTTAGACGATCCGATGTCTGAATATCTACCGGAAGGCCTTATTAAAGGTATTCATGTATATGAAGGGCAAGATTATTCCGGCGAAATCACTATAAGATAGTTATTATCGCATACATCAGGAATAGCAGATTATTACACCGAGAAAAGCAGCGAAGGATATAGTCTCTATGAATTATTCCTTCAACGGCCTGACAGCATCTGGACTGTGGACGATACTATCATCCGGGCGCGGGATAAGCTAAAAGCGCATTTCCCGCCCGGTACGAATGCCTTCTATGCTGATACAAATTATCAGTTGCTGGGGAAAATAATTGAGAAAGTAACCGCCAAACCTCTTGAGGATGTTTATGAGGAATTCTTTTTTCTTCCGCTGGGCATAAAGCATAGCTATCTGATTGGACGTTCCGAACCACAGATTGCCTCGTCCAGGTTACCTGCAGATATATGGGACAATGATAAGATCGTTACCCGGATTCGTTACAACGGGTCATACTGGGCTGATGGCGGTATTGTCTCAACATCCGAAGATATGATTATTTTCCTTAAAGCATTGAATGAGGGCAAAATAGTTCGCAGAGATACCCTGCTGATGATGCATGACTGGCATAATCTGGAATTTCCTCTTCAATACGGATATGGATCGATGTATTTCAAACTTCCCGGGTTACTCGGCAAATTTTCCGGGATTACCCCGTTATGGGGGCATTCGGGTTCTTCGGGTTCATTCCTCTATTACTCGGAATATCTGGATTTATATATGGCAGGCTCAATTAACAGCACCGGCCTGAATATCAAACCGTTTATGCTGATGCGGGATGTGATGGAATTGTTCAGGAATAATACGGTACAAGAAGAATAATGAATCTACCGGCAGTTAGCAACGTGGTAAAATTGGAGGAATGACTCAGGTACCGGTTCAAATCCACTATCGCCCACAAGTGTTTTATCGTGATCAGGATTATTGCGTCTGCTTCCTCTTAAATATAACGAGGAGCCCGATTATGAAGGCAAAGAACAGCAGGGCGCCGCTAACATACAATAGCCGCTGTCGCATTCCGATATGATAGAATACGTTAAGGTGGCGGGTGGAATGGAAAAACTGTCGGTCAAAGAAGAAATACTATACCGTTTTATTCTTAGTGAGAGGCTGGTCTATAAACACTGGTATACCAGATTTCTGATTTGCGGGGTCGATTTAGCCAGAATCAGGAGAGTAATATCACGGATAAAGAATTTCTATGGGTGGTGTGCCGAATGGGCAAAAGAAGGCGAGATGCTCTACAAGATGGCAGAGGATGCCGTGGTAAAAGGGGATACTTATACTGCCAGATGCTTATTCCATGAGGCGGCCGGCTGTTTTCACATCGGTCAGCACATCTATTTTATAGACCTTGAGCAGAAGGAAGAGGCTCAGGAAAACGCCAGGCTGAGCTATAAAAAGGCTATTGAGTTATATGACGAAGAAAAAAGGCCGATAAGGTTGGATATACCATTTCGGGAAACCGGGATTCCTTCTTATCTCAGGCTTGCCGCACGGCCCAACAGGCCGCTGATAATTCATATCAACGGATTGGATAATATCAAAGAGGTTGAAAACCACTACATGGGGAGCCTGCTGGTGGAAGCCGGTTTCAATTTCTTCTGCTTCGATGGTCCCGGCCAGGGGGAAATGCGGAAGGATATGAAGATGGTCCCTGACTATGAGAAAGCAGTTAGTTCCGTTATCGACTGGTTAGAAGCGAACAATAGCTACAGCATTGACCTGAAAAGGATAGGAGTATCCGGATGGAGTTTTGGCGGTTATCTGGCGCCCCGCGCCGCGGCTTATGACAGGAGAATTTCCTGTGCCATTGGAAACGGCGGCGTCGGCTACATAACGGCGGAAATGGCTAAAATGGTTAACCCTATCTGGTCGAGAGACTTATTGTACGTAACCGGTTTTAAGAGTGTTGCAGAAGCTCAGGACGCCTGGAAGAAAATTGATATTAAAAAAGCGCCACCCCTGGACCGGCCGCTTCTTATTATTCACGGTGGTAAAGATGTAGTGGTTCCCCGTCCCAGGCAGCAGGTCGATTATATTATGAGTTGGGCTGTCGGGCAAAAGGAGCTGAAATGGTATCCCGACGGTGAGCACTGCTGCGCCAATTATTTCGACGAGATAATCCCTTATTCCATCGACTGGTTTAGAAAATATTTGTTGAAATAATTGGTGGCGATGATGGATGATAATCTACTCATTGAGAATTAAGATGGGAAATTCCCGGGTTGTTACTTTTTTATCCGGTTCCGGGGTTAGATATGTATACTTGAAAAATGGGGGGATAACATGAAGGCACTAAGATTCAATGTTTCAATTCCGCAGTTTCTGGCACTGAAAATATTGGGTGCGCTCAATAAAGGCGCCTATTATAAAGGGCTTTTCTCAACGGTGCGGTTAGTTGATATACCCCAGCCGGAAATTGTAACAAGTGAATGGGTGAAAATAAAAGTCCTTCGCTGCGGTATGTGTAAAAGTGACGTTAATGCTATTACGTTAAATAGTTCACCCGCCTGGACTCCCTATTGTTCATTTCCCTCTGTACTTGGCCATGAGGTCTCGGGCAGGATTGTTGAAGTTGGGTCTGCTGTTGAGGGCTTGCATGCCGGTGATTTAGTGGCGATAAGCCCGGTACTCAACTGCAAAGTAAGAAAAATTGAGCCTGAGTGTAAAGCTTGCCGGAAAGGCCTGGGCTGCTGCGAGAATTTTGCCGAAGGCCAGCTTGCAACCGGATCAGTAATCGATGTCTGCAGTGCACTTAATGGCGGGTATAGCGAATACATAGTCGCCCATAAAAGCCAGGTTTTTAAAATACCGGATAGTATGAGTGCCGAAAGCGCAGCGCTGATAGAGCCGTTCGCAATTGCACTGGAGGCTGTATTCACCAACAGGCCGCAGAGTGACGAACATGTACTGGTTATCGGTTGCGGTGTAATAGGGAATATGGTTATTTTGGCATTACGTGCCCTGGGTATCCCCTGTAAAATAACGGTGCTGGTAAGTTCAGATTTCACGGCAAAGCTTGCGAAAAGCGCCGGTGCGGATTATACAATTACCGGGCCCAATGCCCTGGAAGAAGCAGCGGAGATTACCGGCGGAAAGTGCTACATGCCCTTGTTGGGACAGAGCAGCATGATGCGCGGATTTGACAGGGTCTATGATTGTTATTCTAATTCGGGCAGTGTCAATACAGCCCTCCGCGCTGCCAGAACCGGAGGCGTGATATCGCTTATCGGGATCTCAGATAAGCTGAAATTCGATCCGACCATGATATGGTTGAAGCTGCTTACCCTGAAAGGGACCACATTCTATGGATTCCATGAATGGGAAGGCAAAAAGAGACATGCTTTTGAGATTGCGATCGATCTTGTATCGAAAAAAAATATAAAGTTTCAAAACCTTATTACCCACAGGTTTAAACTCGATGAATACAGGAAGATGATAGACGTTAATATCAACAAGGGTAAATATAAGACCATTAAAACCATGTTTGTTTTTGATTAGTAGGCTATGGTATTTGTTAAAATAAAGTCGTATACGGTATAATTTTGATGGTTTATTCAGTGTTTTGATTTCAATTGGCGTTAAACATTAAGCCGGAATGTGTAGACCTATCCTCGCCACTTACCGAAGGATATGCGGTATATTAAGTGGTCCCACGAGTTGCCCAACAGGTTGCCAAGACGAATCATCTTGAGCATCAGGTGAATGGCCTCTGTTTTTTCAAAGCCGTACGCCTGCTGCAATCTTCGGGCAGCTTCGGGGTCAGGATGGGCATCGGATTCAGCCCAATGCTGCGCATAAATCACGGCCACAGCCTCCTCTTCCGGACAGCTGGCAACATCTCCTGATAGTAGCCGGCTGATCTCTTCTGGAGTAATCCCACTTCTCAATGCTTGCCTGGCATGGTGGTAGGAACAGTAGCGGCAGCCGTTTACCGCGGTGACAGTCAGCATGAGCCTTTCCTGGAAGGCGGGTGATATTAATTTCCTATTCGTTACTTCCTTCAACCGGTTCATGTTTCTGATTGGAAAACACAAGTCGCTGAAGAGATCTTTCAGGTTCTTATATATTCTTTTATTGAATTTCATGACTGGAATCTCCCCAATGCCAACCTTTCTGGGGACAATGAAGAACCTACCGGGTGCTTGCACAACCGGGGTATTGCTCTGCCCTTTCTGTCAGGTTTCCCAGTTATTTTAGCTCGAGGTTTCAGTATGTATTAAAGAGGGCGCCATAAGGCGTCATCACGCTCAGTTGAAAAATTCAAGGAAACTGTATAGCTCTCCCGGATCGGCGCCACTTACCATGATATCTCCATTGGAGACTGCCTTTTGAGGATCGAGCTTTCCCAGTACTATATTCTTCCACGCCAGGGATTCAGCGGTGAGGGTGAATTCCGGATTATCGGGGATCTGCGGCTGAACCTCTAAGATACCTCGGCGAAGGTGCATGGTATAGTCAGCAGGCTCTGTAGTGTTAGCCATGTCAGTCAAATGGAGGCCGACGACGATATTTTCGTCCAGGGATTTAGAAGCGTTTAGACCAACAGCCATGATTTTGAATAGAGTATCCATGGGCATGGGGGCAACAAGGGCATCGTCGATATTACTGAAGGCGGGGATCGGAATGCTTACCTGTCCCGTCTCGTCAAGGTACTCGGACAAGATGTAGTTGCGCGTTTGAGCGTTGTACGTTTCTTCAGCCAGCGAAATCATTGCTGAGTTCTTCACCGCGCGTGCTCCAGTATGGTCCGGATTGAGCACGAGTACATCATCAGCGAGTATCAGCGCCCATTTCAGTTTACCTTCATCCATGGCTTTCTGGGCTTTGGCTGCAAGTTGCTCTACCCCACCAGCCAGCTCGGCCATTTCCCGGGCCTCTTCATTCAGAGATATGGGGAACAGATCTCTGGATTTGCCGGTATACCAGCCCAGGTATTGCAGGAAAATCTGGAAAATATCTCGATCCATTTGACCAAAATATTCCTGCAAATAAGGCTCATTGGCAAGGTGAGGCGGCAGCTTGACGACTTCAATGATTTCCTTGGGAGTCAACCCCTTGTTCATGTTTTGTACTGTCTGGTCATGAACAAACTGGAGCCCGTCACGATAGTTGGTGAGTGTGCGGCTAATATTCTCCGCACCGACCAGTGGCTTGCCGCCATGGATTAATACCATATATTCAGCATTCAGACTTCTCATCCTATCTATGCTCTTTATATAATCCAGCGGGTTCCGGAACGAAGCGCCACGCATTGTTGTGATTGCAGGAAAAGACTTATAGAAGTCACCTATTTGCACCAGGGCCTTCTTCTGCGGCAACCACACGCAGATTATGTCAGAGGTCTCACCAGGTACGTGTAGTAGAACGAGATCCACCCCGGCAATATTTGTCTCCAGTTTATCCTGAACAGTCTTGGTTGGCGGCAGGTAACCCGAGGGGCCTGGAATCGAGAAAGGGAAAATACCGCCATTGACAAAGTAGCCAGGGTCCTGCTGGAACTTTAAACCCATGTATTTAATTGCCCGATAAGCCTTAATGGGGAAGATCAAACTGTATACGGCAGTTGGGCTGAAGAGGTTCGTAGCAAGATTATCATGAGCGATAATCTCCGGCGAGTCATTGCCGGCGAAGACCGCAGCTCCGTGGATATGACAGTCATGATAGTGCGTATAGATAATCGCCTTCACCGGCTTTTTGGAGAAGATATTATCCAGCTGCTTGTTATACGCTGCCTTTACTATTTTTGCAGCCGTTTCACTCTCCGCGGGGTCAATAACGATAAGCCCGTCGGTTCCCTCTATCAGGACCGGATTGGCTCGAGCGTAGCCGACAGCGACATAAACCCCATCTGTCACCTTACAAATATTCTGCTCAAAATCTTTGGAGAGTTCGACCAGCTTGGGGTTGGCGGGGACTACCGCCGGTTCGAAGCCCGTCTCTGGTTTGGAGACTACCGCTGGTTCAGAGACAGGTGCGTTACAGGCTCCCAGGAAGATGATACACGCTGCCATTGCAAGAAACGTCATTGTTTTCATTTTTTCCTCCTTCATATTATGGTTAAGCCCGCGCGAATTTACTTTTTGAGCGAATACTCGGAAAGCGGGGAAAAACGTCCATTACCACCACCGTGAGCAGGATTATAACGGAGCGATATCGGCGCGTCAATGCGCTTTCTCCGGGTTTAGCAGCGCCTCGACCTGGAGTCCGGCCGTGTTTTCAGCATATCCCTTCCGCCGGTTTCTTTCAACCGGCCGGGCGATCGGACCTGTCTGTTATCTACCTGTGCCCCCGCCTGCTGTCGATAGTACCATCGAGCTATTGACAACGCTGAAACTGGAGTATAATCTTGATAAAAATTGCTGAGGTAGGGAATATGAAGAGACTATGTTTTGTCCTTATAGCCGGGGTATTGCTTCTCACAGCGTGTACCACCCCGGCGCCGACAGGTAAAATGCGTATTATGACGGAGGAATACCCGCCCTTCAATTATACCGATTCCAGCGGCAACCTGGTGGGGTCCTCCACCGGGATAGTTAAGGCAATAATCAATAAGCTGGGGGAGAACATCACAATCGAGGTGTTACCCTGGGCAAAAGCCTATGAAACGGTCTTGCTGGAGCCCGATACGGCGCTATATTCTATGGCCAGGACACCGGAAAGGGAAAACATGTTCATGTGGGTGGGCCCCATCGGCGCCTATGAGAACTGGCTCTACGCTAAAAAGGGCTCAAACATACGGGTAAGCAGCCTGGACGAGGCCAGGACGGTAACAGGCATCGCCGTGGTGAAAGATGAAGCCGGCCAGCAAAAGCTTGCTCAGCAGGGTTTCATCAATTTTGTCTATACCGATTCAACTGCCGACGGCCTGAAGAAGCTGGTGGCCGGGCAGGCGGACCTCTGGCTGGGCACGGGGGCGGATGTGGATCTGGTTGCGAAGAAAGCGGGTGTCGACCCCGCTGAAATCGAGGCGGTAGCCTTTGTACACAAGGTCGATCTGTATATCGGCTTCAATAAAAATACTCCTTATGCTACGGTATTGTCATGGCAGAATGCGCTCGATTCACTGGCAAAGTAAACCCTGATTGAAGATGAAACAGGAGGTACAAGCAAAGTGAAGAAATACTGGGCAGAGCTGATCGGGACCTTTGCGCTGGTGTTGATAGGTTGCGGCAGCGCCGTTATCGCCGGCAAATATATCGGATTCATGGGCATCGCCTTTGCATTCGGGCTGACGGTGCTGGCCATGGTTTATGCCATAGGCAACATATCCGGCTGCCACATCAACCCCGCCATCTCGCTCTCTATGCTGGTGGCAGGCAGGCTTGGATGGAAGGACACCATTTTCTACGTGATCTTCCAGTGCGTGGGCGCTGCCCTGGCAGCTTTGGTGCTGTGGCTGGTGGCCAGCG
>Ga0265595_1002450_pt1 | contig 12546 bp, 8 predicted proteins | sample saktaG_15_FD_190148 | JGI IMG/M metagenome (GOLD analysis project Ga0265595, IMG submission 190148) | Saline water microbial communities from Sakinaw Lake, British Columbia, Canada - sak_2013_06_06_50m | ecosystem: Environmental > Aquatic > Non-marine Saline and Alkaline > Saline ... | reverse complement strand
AATAGAATTTTTGCAAAATATGGTTTATTAGTAATGAAAAAATCACCTCGGGTTGGCCTAATGAAACTTTTAAGAAAGATGAAGGTTGACCAAAAATTTCTCACTGAAGATGATATCAGTTTTATGCTTGCCCCCCGTATCAATGCCGCTTCACGAGTAGCTGACCCACGAATTGCTTTTGATTTATTTTCTACTGGTGACGAAGTAATTGCGGGTAAATTAGCTGACCAATTAGACAAATTAAACAACCAGAGGAAAACTTTGATGGCGACAGCAGTGCGGGAAGCCAAAAGAAAAATTAAAGAAAAGGGTTTGAAAGAGATGATAGTTGTTGGTCACACGGATTGGAACTTAGGTTTATCGGGTCTGATTGCTTCCTCACTTAAGGATTTTTACAAGAGACCTTGTTTTGTTTGGGGGACTGATGAGCAAGGTCATTATTGCGGGTCGTGTCGGTCTGAAACAATTGATTTGATGAAACTAATGAATTTGGTGGAAGAGGGTGTCTTTGCTTATTGTGGAGGACATCGTTTTGCTGGTGGTTTTGGTATTGTTTCTGAGCAGATTTATTTTCTTGAGGAAAAACTTTGGCAAGCGTGGGAAAAAATTGCAGACAAAAATCCTGTGGAAGAAATTTTTGTTGATAAAAAATTATCTCTGGAAGATATTAATTGGGAAAATTATAAATATATTGAACAATTAGCTCCTTTTGGTCCAGAAAATCCTAAACCTTTATTTTTATTTGAAAATATTCGTATAATGCAGATACGAGTTTTTGGTAAGACCTCTAATCATTTGGAATTAGTTTTTGCAAATGGTAATCAACACAAGATTAAAGCCATTGATTTTTTTAGTCAAAAAATAAAAGACAAAAAATCTTCTTTGCAAATGGGTGATAGTCTAAGTTTTTTGGCTAATTTTGAAAAAAATGTCTTTGGAGGAAAAAATGAATTAAGATTGAGAATTGTTGAAATAATTTAGAAAATTTTACATAGGTTAGAATTTAGAACTTCCTGTTAGATTTCTTTTGAGGAATACAGTTATTTTATTGGTAAGGATTTTCGAATGTATTGTTTTTGGAAACCTAGTTCCAAGCCCATACCATTTTCAAAAACAATACATTCGAAAATCCGAACTTATATAAAATTTGTTTTTAGTTTGTTAGATTTCTTGTTATAATTGTCTTATGCAAAATAACAAACTTATAATTTTTACAGATGGGGGATCTCGAGGTAATCCAGGAAAAGCTGGAGCAGGGGCTGTTGTTTATGACGAATGGGGCAATGAAATAAAAGCAGTTTCAAAATTTTTAGGGAAACAAACAAATAATTGGGCTGAATACGAAGCGGTAATTATAGGGCTGGAAACAGTTCAAAAAATTTTTGGTAAAAATTTACTTGCGATGGAGGTTGTTGTTAAACTGGATAGCCAGTTAGTTCAGAGACAGTTAAGTGGGGAATATCAAATTAAAGAAGAAACTCTTTTTTCTCAATACATAAAAGTTCATAATCTAATTGTAAAATCTTTTAGAGATATAAAATTTATTTATATTCCAAGAGCTGAAAATGAAAGAGCTGATAGAATGGCTAATGAAGCTATGGATAGAGAGGTGGCTTAAAGGGATGAAATACTCCTTTTTTTACTTGTCTGTTTTAAGCTTTGTGGCGGGGGTAGCTTTTGGTTCGATTGTAGATGGAGACTTTTATTTTGGTCTATTTTGGATTTTTTTATCCCTTGTGGTTTGGGGGATAACTTTTTTCTTGGATTTCTCTCTTCACAGTAAGAAAAGTTTTTTAATTTTACCACTTTTAATCTTCTTTTTTGGTTTGGGTTTATTAAGATGTTCTTTTTCTAGTGAAACTCAAGGGGTTCAACTACTAAATAATTTAGCTGAACAAAAAATTTCAATTATTGGTGTCGTTATCGACGAAGCCGATGAGCGTGAAGATAACACAAAATTAACTGTTGAGATGAAAGAAATCAAAACTTCAGAAAATTTGTCTTCTCTAGACCTCGGTGGAATTAAAATTTTATTAACTGTTCAACATTATCCTCAATTTGAGTATGGCGATGAAATTAATTTTTCTGGCATTTTGCAAAAGCCAGAAAATTTCTTAACTAACAGCGGACGTGAATTTGATTATGTTAGATATTTAGCTAAGGACAGAATTTTTTACCAAATGTTTTACCCTCAAGTAGATTTACTTTCTAAAAACAATGGTAATTTCATTAAGGAAAAACTTTTCCTTTTTAAAAGGAGTTTTTTAGAGGAAGTCAGAAAAACAATTCCCGAACCAGAAGTTTCTCTTTTGGGGGGATTATTGATAGGGACTAAACAATCATTAGGGCAAAAATTACAAGATGATTTTAGGAAAGTCGGTTTAATTCATATTGTAGTTTTGTCTGGCTATAATGTGACAATTATAGCGGAATTTATTTTGAGAATGCTTTCCTTCCTTCCTCAAATTGTTGGAACAAGTTTGGGAGCTTTAAGTATTATTTTGTTTGCGATTATGGTAGGTGGTTCGGCCACTATCATAAGGGCTTCTTTGATGGCTTTGTTGGTTATTTTTGCGAGAGTCACTGGTCGAATTAATGACACAACTCGAGCACTTTTTTTAGCTGGGTTTGTTATGGTTTTACACAATCCCCAAATTGTAGTGTTTGACCCATCTTTCCAACTTTCCTTTATGGCGACTCTGGGTTTAATTCTTCTCTCTCCTAAACTGAGTCAGTTTTTTAATTTTATTCCAACAAAATTTTATTTGCGGGAAACAATTTCAGCAACCATTTCAACTCAAATTTTTGTTTTACCTCTGTTGTTATATATGATGGGGGAATTATCTATTGTAGCGGTTTTTGTTAATTTATTAGTTCTTATGTTTATTCCCCTAACAATGTTATTTGGTTTTTTGTCAGGTGTCCTTAGTTTTTTCTCTGCTTGGTTAGCCTTACCTTTTTCTTATGTAACTTATTTTTTACTTTCTTATGAATTGAAGGTGGTAGAATTTTTTGCTAATTTACCTTTTGCTTCACTAAGCGTCTTTTTCTTTCCTGTTTGGTTGGTGCTTTGCATTTATGGTGGTTATTTTATTTTTCTCCAAAAGTTTGGTAAACAAAAAGGTGAAATTATAAGAGGAGAAAACCTATCGGGTTTCAAAAATGAAGATGAAAAAAGAATTATTTTTTGATAGAATGAATTTATGTTTAATTTAAAACCGACAAGAGGATTTGGTCTGCTAGAAAATTTTTTAGCTCACCAACGAACTAAGATGGCTAATAAATTGATTCCAATCTCCTTAAGAGAAGGGAGAGTTTTAGATATTGGTTGCGGTACCATTCCAACTTTTCTTTTGAAGGTTCAATTTAAAGAAAAATTTGGGCTGGACTCGTCATTAAAAAAAGATGAATATAATGAAAATATTAATTTAGCGCTTTTTGACATAAAAAAAGGAGAGCCGTTACCCTTTAACGACGATTTTTTTAATGTAGTTGTTATGTTGGCTGTTCTTGAACATCTTGAAAGTGACAAAGTAGAATTTATTTTAGGTGAAGTAAAACGTGTTCTCAAGAAAGGCGGTCGGTTTATTTTGACAACTCCTTCTCCTTGGGCAGATGGTCTTCTAAAATTAATGTCAAAATTGCGATTGGTTAGTCCGGACGAAATCAAAGACCACAAAGGTAAAGATAATTATTATAGAATAATGGATAATTTGCAACGTATAGGTTTTAAACAGGCAGATATCAGAAAAGGTTCTTTTGAATTTTTCTTAAATAATTGGGTTTATGCAGACAAATCTTATTAGAAGTAAGTCTCACTAAATTAAAAAATGGAAATTTCTAATGGGATAAACAAAAAATATATTCAATATTTTACAATCCTCTTTCTGATTTTGTGGGCTTGTTTTTTTCTTTTTCAGCAACTTGATTTCGTCACTGCCGATTTAGGTCGTTTTGTTCAAAATGGAGAACAATTTTTTGCTGGAAATTGGCAAGGAGTTTTAAATACAAACCTTTACTCACTTAATTACTCTCAATATCCATTTCTAAATCATCATTGGGGGACAGGAATAATTTTTTTTCTTTTACAAGCTCTTGGGGGTTTTATTCTTTTACATTTTTTTGTAATTTTCTTAATTTTAGCCACTTTTTTGCTGTTGTTTAAAATGGCTAAACAAGAAGCTGGATTGACTGTGGCGACCCTTTTGTCATTAATATTAATTCCTTTGATAACCTATCGTAAAGAAATAAGACCAGAAATTTTTAGTTGTTTTTTTTCTGGAATTTTCTTTTACATCTTGTGGGCTTGGAAAAATAAAAAGATTTCATCTCAATGGCTCTGGCTTTTACCCCTTGTGGAGGTAATTTGGGTAAATCTTCATATTTATTTCTTTTTAGGAATAGCTATTACAGGAGCTTTCTTCTTAGAAAAAGGGGTTTTTTATTGGGGAAAAAGAAAAGAATCGTTAACATTAATAGGAACTCTTTTAGGAACTGTTTTTTTGGCAACTTTTGTTAATCCTTTTGGTTGGAAAGGAACATTCCACCCACTGTTTGTTTATAGTAATTATGGATATCAAGTTCTGGAGGAGCAATCAATTTGGTTTTTAGAAAATCTTGGCATTCATAATTCAGCTTTTCTTTTATTTAGAGTGGTTTTGCTTTTAGTGGGGGTTAGTTTTGTTTGGGTGTTAATTAAAAAACGAAAAGAATTTCCTTTAGTAAATTTTTTCTTAATAAGTGGTTTTGCTTTTATGGCTTGTTGGTCTATCAGAAATATTTCTTTATTTGCTTTTATATCTTTACCAATTTTAGCTAAAAATATAAAAATTATTTGGCCTAACTTAAATTTTAAAGATCTAAAATCAATAATTTGTAGTGGGGGAGTTTCCTTGATCATAATTTTTGGGGGGCTTGTTATTAGTGGAAAATCACTTCCTATCAATAGTGGGTTGTTTGGTCTAGGTTTAATCAAGGGGCAAAACAAGGCAATGAATTTTTTTGAGGAAAATAATTTATCGGGTCCAATTTTCAATAATTATGATATTGGTGGGTATTTAATTTATTATCTTTTTCCGCAAGAAAAAGTTTTTGTAGATAATCGCCCTGAGGTGTATCCAGCGGAGTTTTTCCAAGATATTTATCTTCCTATGCAAGAAGATGAAGTTGTTTGGTTACAAAAAAGTGAAGAATATGATTTTAATTCAATAATTTTTTCTTGGCATGATGTCACTCCATGGGGTCAACAGTTCCTAATTAATCGAGTTCAAGATGATTTCTGGGTGCCTGTTTTTGTAGATGAACAGATAATTATTTTTTTGAAAAAGAATCAATTAAATGAAGAAATCATTAAAAAATTTGAAATACCTAAAAAGGTTTTTCAGACAAAACAAAATAAAAACTACTCAATTTGAGTAGTTTTTATTTTTAATTTTGTTTAAATAATCTTAATTACAGGTAGCATCAGTTGAATCGGTTGTAGTTGAAGACCCAAATCCTGGGGAAGGGATGGCCGAAGAAAGTTCTTGATTACATTCGCTAGGGGGATTATCAAATGCAGAACAAATTGAGGCTAACAAACTACTAGGATTGCGATTAGTTAAAATCTCCTCGCCATTGATGATTAAGGTAGGTGAACCGTCAACATTATATTTAAGATTATCTGTTTCATAAATATTGAAGGTGGGGTAAGAAGGATTTCCTTGTGTCCAAGTTGTTTTATCGTTGTAATTAGCTGTGACTTTATATTTATTATCAGTTGCTTTAATACAATTCTGTAAAATTGTGTTGTCAATATTGATTTCAGATAAACAACGTGCGGAATTTCCGTCTTCAAGGAAACAATTTAAATAAGTTAGAAATTTATTCTTGTTTTGTTCTCCTATGCAGTATTGCTGAAGTTCTTCATTTAGTTCGGTTTTATCATGCATGGCATAATCACAGAACTTCAATTCAAAATCAATTTTATCTTCAAGCACATTTAAGACGGGAAGAATCGCTTTTTCAGTTTGAGTTCCATAGGGACAATAACTCATCACAAATAATTCTACGAGAGGTTTGTTTGATTTAGAGGAGACTTCTTGTTTAGGTGCATTTTTTTGTTGATTATTGAGTTCTTCCAAATCAATGGCTTCTGGGAAAAACTTTTTCCCATCTTTACTTAGGTAGGAATAAAATTCTTGTTCTCCTAAAGTCACAGTTATTTTATAAAATTCTCCTTCACTAATGACACTTTTAATTATAGCAGTATTGCCAGGGTTCATATCAATAAGTTTTTGAACCTCAAATTGGGCTTCTTCGGCAGAAATGTTCTTGGCTAATCCTTCTCCAAAAAGTTTATAACCGAAAAAGATTAAAATTAAAATTAAAATTAAAATTGCTATATTTCTCTTATCCATATATTTTTGACTATATTAATAATGCTGATTGTCATCATAACAGAATTACCGCTATTTTCAAAATTTTCCTAAAAATGGAAAACACCGTCCGAGGACGATGTTTTCCAATGTGCCCAAGTAATAGCAAGCTATAACTCAAGCACACCTATATATTATCAAACACCAATTTAATGTCAAGTATTTTTCGGTGAGTTGGGGATAAATAAAGTGGAGATGGTGGGAATCGTCCTGACGGTTTCTAAATAAAATCTTTCGCTATTGCTCAGATTTTATTAAGAACCGCGGGACACGGCTCATAGTTGCTCCCTACGGTCGCAACATATTCCGCCGTTCGATTCCCACGCGCAAGACACGTAGGTGTCTTGCTCATCTCCACAACACAAAGTGAAAACCGCCTAAAATAGGCGGCTCACTTTCGTGTTGTGGAGATGGTGGGAATCGAACCCACGTGCAATAATTGATTTATTATGTTTCTACGGTATGTAGTTTGTTTTTATGTTTGAGTAAAAAAGATTAAAAGCAAACAAAATTCTTTTTTACCGATTTTCTAAGTTTTCTGAAGTTTGCCGAAAAATTTCAAACTTCCGTATTCCGATGATATTACACCCAAACGAACCTATCAGAATTCAATTCATTGGACGCCGGCTTAAGCGAAAGCTAAAGCTGGAGCAGAGAAGTAGGGCGAAGCCACTCTTCCTGCTGTTTTGGATAAGTTTGCACTTATTCAGTTCTATTCTTTTACGAGTTTAATAGACAGCTCGATACAGCACACAATAAAAGGAAAACTATTGGCGAAGCCAAAAACATCCCCCTAAAACATTTCTTTCAGAAATGTTTGGGCAAACACTTTTCGTTTTTTAATTTTTTAATATTTAAATATTAAAAAATTAAAAAACGAAAAGTGTTTTAGCCCTTTCCTTGTAAATATTTTGTTAATATTTATTTCTTTGTTCTTGCCCCCAAAGACTTTTAAAAAAACCTCTCTCTGTTAAAAGCATTTGTTTTGCTGTCAAATTTCTCAGAATGTATCAAAACTAACGGTCTTCTGTTTATTGTAGCTTTTACCGATCCTTTATTATGTCTCCCTAACCGTCTTCCTATATTTGATGTACATTCTACATAAAGTTTTTTGTCTTTACTGCTAAATAAAATATAAACAAAATATTTTTCCATATTACTAATTGTCAAATAACTATCTGTTCTTGAGTTTCATTTCGCGGTCAATTTCTCGCCGGGAGTCTTTTTTCTTTAAGGTTTCTCGTTTGTCGTATTTCTTTTTTCCTCGTACGACGGCGATTTCTACCTTAATTTTCTCGTTCTTATTATACATTGAAACAGGAATAATTGTCAATCCTCTCTGGGCTTCTAAACCAGCCAGATAATTGATTTCTTTTTTATTGAGAAGTAATCGTCGGTGTCTTTCTGGGTCATAATTGTTGGGGGTGTTGTTTGCTTGGTAAGGAGGAATATTAACATTAAGCAACAGAGCTTCTTCTCCCCTGATAGTAATATGAGAACCATCTAAAGAACCCTTCTTATTTTTTATCGCTTTCACTTCAAAACCAAGCAGTTTGATGCCTGCCTCTATTTTTTCCAAAATCTCATATTTTAGACCAACCTTTTTGTTATGAATAAATGTTGACATTTATCCATATGTTAGCATATTTTGAAGAGGGAATGTATAATAAAATTTATGGCAAAAGATAGAAAATCTAAAAAAGATAAGAAAAAGAATAACAGTTTTAACTTTGGTTTTGGAAAAAAGGCCTCTAAATTAGGGTTTTTTGGTAGTTTTGTTAATGTCCTTATCATTTTCTTTTTGATTTCTCTTCTCTATTCTGCTCTCATCAATAAGGTTGAAAAACCAGAAGAAATTTCCATGTCAGAATTGGTTACGGGAGTTGTAGCCGAAGAAGTAGAGAGTATCTCAGTGGAGGGAGAAAAGTTATCAATAACATTTAGAGATGGTTCCATTAAAGAAACAAAAAAAGAAACGGAATCGTCTTTATCAGAATCATTTTCTAATTATGGGGTTTTGCCTGAACAATTAAGAAAAATTGATATTGTTGTTAAAGAACCAAGTGGTTTTCAATATTGGTTTTTATTGTCTCTTCCTTTTCTTATTCCCATTTTATTTATCTTGGCTTTTTTCTGGTTTATTTCTCGTCAAGTGAAGGGGGCTAACGTGCAGGCTTTTGGTTTTGGAAGTTCTAAAGCTAGATTTACCGACCCAGCTGACAAAAAAGAAAAAATTACTTTCAAAGATGTAGCGGGAGTTAAAGAAGCCAAAGAAGAATTATACGAAATTGTAGATTTTCTAAAAAACCCAAAAAAGTTTTTAGATATTGGAGCACAAATCCCCAAGGGAGTAATTTTAATGGGAGCTCCAGGGACAGGAAAAACACTTTTGGCTCGAGCAGTGGCTGGGGAAGCCAAAGTTCCGTTTTTTTCTATTTCTGGTTCAGAGTTTGTGGAGATGTTTGTAGGAGTAGGGGCCTCCCGAGTACGCGATTTGTTTAAGACAGCCAAAAAGACAGCCCCAGCTATAATTTTTATTGATGAAATTGATGCTGTTGGGCGAGTCCGTGGGACAGGCGTTGGAGGTGGTAATGATGAAAGAGAACAAACCCTCAATCAAATTTTGGTGGAAATGGACGGCTTTGATCCAAATGAAAAAGTAATTGTCATTGCTGCCACCAATCGCCCAGATGTTTTAGACCCAGCTCTTCTTCGTCCTGGTAGGTTTGACAGACGGGTTACTATTGATTTACCAGATCGAGTAGAGAGGGAAGCCATTTTAGAAATTCATTCTAAAAAGAAACCTTTTGCTGATGATGTTGCTTTGAAAATTATAGCTGAAAGAACCCCTGGTTTTTCTGGAGCAGATTTATATTCTCTAATGAATGAGGGGGCTATTTTAGCGGCGAGAGAAGAACGTAAAAAAATCTCACAATTTGATTTAATTCGGTCTATCGAAAAAGTCATGCTTGGACCGGAAAGAAAAAGTCATATTATTACAAAGAAAGAAAAAGAGATTATAGCTTATCACGAGGTGGGGCATGCTCTAACGGCTACTCTGTTGGAAAATGCAGACCCAGTTCATAAAATCTCAGTTATCTCTCGTGGGCAAGCAGCGGGTTATACTATTAAATTACCTGACGAGGAAAAAAGTTTGTATTCCAGAAAATATTTTTTGGATGACATTGGTGTTTCTTTAGGGGGTTATTTAACCGAAAAAATGATTTTTGGAGACGTAACCACAGGAGCATCCAATGACTTACAAGTAGCAACTAAATTAGCGCGGAATATGGTAACTAAATATGGGATGTCAGAAAAATTAGGACCGATTGCTTTTGAAAAACCAAGTAAAATGTTTTTACCAGATTATTCTCCAGGGAGAATTCTTTTTTCAGAAGAAACTGCTAAAGAAATTGATAAAGAAGTGGAAATAATAATAAAAGAAGTTCTTGAAAAAGTAAAAAAACTTTTAATGAATAATCGGAAAGTTATAGAGATGATTGCTAAAAAATTGATAGAGGTAGAAACATTAGAGCGTTTGGAATATGAAAAACTTTTAATCTTGAATGGAATTGAACCAAAGCAAATTTTTGGAGAGTCCGTTCTTCTATCGGAATCAGCGGACGAAAAATAGTACTTAAAGTTTAGCGATAATATAAATTGTAAATTTTGTGTTAGTTAAAGTTTCTAAAAAAATTATTTCAGTTATTTTATTGTTCTTAGTGATTTATCTAATGAATCATCTTATGGGGGCAGGAGTGAATAATTTAAATCTTGATGTGGACGATGTGAAGTTTGAACGAATTTTATTCGTTCCAGGAATCAATACTCCCAAGTTTTATTTAGCAAGATGGACGAAAGATTTGGAAACCAATTTTCCAACGAAGGAAATTATCTTTTTAGATGACTATATTTATTATTATTGGCAAGATGACAAAACAGAGGCTATTGTTGAGAAAGGAGTAAATATTTTAAATGACAATAAAGCGACTATTGTTATCGCTCATAGTTATGGCGGGGTTTTAGCGGAAACTATGATTGCCCAAGCTGAGAAGGCTAATGTAGTGAAATTAATCGCCATGGCCTCACCTCTCCAAATGAACGGTTTCGGGATAGATGAATCCAAAGATTTCTTACAAACTCCTGAAGAAATTGATGTCCCCACCTATAGTTTTGGTGGTTATATTGATCCAATTGTCTTATTTCCTCTTTCTAATTTAGATGATTCAAACCATAAAGATTTGTGGTCTGGACATAGTGGTTTTTTATTTAATAAAGATGTTAGAAAACAAGTTTTGGAATATGCTTTTGGAATTGAAGAAACAGAGGAAATTGATTAAAGGTGAATTTTGGGATAATATTTATCTGATGATGTGTGTGTAGCTCAGTTGGTAGAGCGCGTTGCTTCTAATTTCAAACGAGTATCATTGAAAATATGTGTGGGCGTGTAGCTCAGTTGGTAGAGCGCGGAGCTTATACCTCCGTGGTCCCAGGTTCGAGTCCTGGCACGCCCACAGATATTTGCAATTGATATGAGCGATGGAATTATATCGTAGATATACCTCCGTGGTCCCAGGTTCGAGTCCTGGCACACGCGCAAAGTTTTCAAAACAAATAAAATTGTGGCTATCACATAACCATAATTTTATTTCTATTCAAAATGAGTAGAGTCTTGAATTTTTTTTATTTTCTTTTTGATAAGAGGATATTTTTTTAGTTCGGGGTCAGCGGTAATGAGTTTTTGGGCTTCGGTGCGAGAGGCCTCTACCATTTTAATATTTTTAATGGCTTCCATTCCTAAATCGGAGATACCCCATTGTTTTTTACCCGTTAGTTCACCAGCACCACGGAGGGTTAAATCAAACTCAGCTAATTCAAAACCATTTTTAGCGGTTTGAAGGGCTTTCAGGCGGTCTAAAGTTTTTTTTGTTTTAGTTTCGCTGAAAATATAACAATAAGCTTGATGGTTACTTCTAATGACTCTTCCGCGAAGTTGGTGGAGTTGGGCCAAACCAAAGCGTTCCGCTCCTTCTAAAATAATTATGGTAGCATTGGGGACATTAACTCCGACTTCTACAACAGAAGTAGCGACAAGAAGGGTGATTTTGCCTTCGGCAAAATCACCCATCACTTTTTCTTTTTCAGTTGGTTTAAGTTTGCTATGAAGCATTCCAATTTCATAATTAGGGAAAATATTTTTCTTAAGATAAGCAGTTTCAGTCTTGACAGATTTTATCTGCAAGGCGGTAGCTTTGTCTGGGTCAGGTTCATCAATGCGAGGACAGATTATATAGGCCTGACGGCCTTTTCTTAATTCGATGCGAATTTCTTCATAAGTGTTATCTCTTTTTTCAGGAGTAACAATTTTTGTGATGATGGGTTTTCTTCCGTGGGGCATCCCTTCCAAAACAGTTAAATCAAGGTCACCATAAATTGTTAAAGCTAAAGTTCTAGGAATGGGGGTAGCTGTCATTGAGAGTAAATGAGGCATAATATTTTTTATCTCTGAATAGGGATCTGATTTTTGTGCCAATTTTTGTCTCTGTAAGAGTCCAAAACGGTGTTGTTCATCAATAATTACCAAGGCCAAGTTTTTAAAAATTACTGATTTTGAAATTAAAGAATGTGTCCCAATTAGGATAGGTATTTCTCCATTAGCCACCCATTTTAAAAGTTGGGCGCGTGATATTTTTGTCCAACCAGTGGGATTTACTTTGGATGGAAATTTGCGACAACCAGATGAAGTAATCAACCCGATATTGATATTGAGATGGGCAAAATATTGAATAAATGATTCAAAATGTTGTTTAGCCAAAATTTCTGTGGGCACCATATAAGCGGTTTGTAGTTTAGCGGAAGGTTGCCCTTGTGGTGAAGTTGTCGTAATTGCATAGACAGCGGAAGCAGCCACAGCAGTTTTTCCAGAACCAACATCTCCTTCTAACAACCGACTCATAGCATGGTCTTTTTTGAAATCGTCTAAAATTTGCTGGATAGATTCTTTTTGCGAGCGAGTTGGTTGAAAAGGAAATCGTCGGATGAACTTTTGTATATCATTGCTTGTTTTTTTAATTTGGAAAGACGGATAAGTTTGGTATTCTTTTTTTTGTTTAGCCCGAGCAAGTTGAAT
>Ga0265595_1002448_pt1 | contig 12550 bp, 15 predicted proteins | sample saktaG_15_FD_190148 | JGI IMG/M metagenome (GOLD analysis project Ga0265595, IMG submission 190148) | Saline water microbial communities from Sakinaw Lake, British Columbia, Canada - sak_2013_06_06_50m | ecosystem: Environmental > Aquatic > Non-marine Saline and Alkaline > Saline ... | reverse complement strand
GGTGATGATTTAATTGTAACAAACTACAAACGTCTTCAAAAAGCAATTGAATTTAAAAGTGTAAATGCAATTATTGTAAAACCAAATCAATGTGGGAGTCTACTTGAAGTTGCAAAAGTTTGTGAGTTAGCAAAGGAACACAAGATTAAATTAGTTTTCTCGCACCGAAGTGGAGAAACAAATGAAAGCATTTTAGCTGATTTAGCTTTTGGTTTTGGAGCTGATTTTTTCAAATGCGGAATTGATGGAAAAGAAAGAGAAGTCAAATTAAAAAGGTTGATTGAAATTGAGGAAAGTTTAAAATAATTAATTATAAAAACTAATATTTCTATTTCCAAACATGGTTGTAATGAAATTCGGAGGAAGTTCTATTGCTGACTCTGAAAAAATAAAAAATGTTTGTGAAATTGTAAAATCCAGATTAAACCAAAAACCGATTTTAGTTTTGTCTGCTGTTGGTGGGATTACAAATAAATTGTTAGAACTTACTGAAACAAAAAACCTCAAAGTTCTTGAAGAAATTATTAAGATTCACAAAAAAATTTTAAAAGAATTAGAAATAAATGAAAAAATTCTCGACGAACCTTTTGAAGAATTGGAAAAAAGTATCAAAGAAAAAACTAACTTGAAAATTCTTGATAAAGTCCAAAGCTTTGGGGAAAGAGCTTCTGTAAAAATTGTTGCAGAATATTTAAATAAAATTGGAATTTCTGCAAAAGCAATTAATTCTTATGATATTGGAATGTTGACAAATTCAGATTTTGGAAAAGCAGAATTTTTAGAAAACACTCAAGAAAAATTAAAAAAGAACTTGCAAAACCTTTCTGAAATTCCAGTTATTACTGGGTTTATTGCAAAAGATTTGAATGGAGAAATAACAACTCTTGGTCGAGGAGGTTCAGATTATACTGCCGCAATTATTGGTGCTGCATTAGAAAAGCCAATTGAAATTTGGACAGATGTAAACGGGATAATGACTGCTGACCCAAGAATAGTTAAAAATGCAAAAACAATTGAAAGAATAGATTTTAATGAAGCTGCAGAACTGGCTTATTTTGGTGCAAAAGTTTTACATCCTAAAACAATTTGGCCAGCAATTCAAAAAAATCTTCCTGTAAGAGTTTTGAATTCATTTGAACCAGAAAGTAAAGGAACCACTATCCTTAAAGAAGATTCTAAAGAAACTCCGACGATAAAAGCGATTTCTTGTAAAAAGAAAATTATAATAATTGATATAAAATCTACGCGAATGCTAATGGCTTATGGATTTTTAGTAGAACTTTTTTCAATTTTCAAAAAATACAAAAAAGTTGTTGATGTTATTTCTACTTCAGAAGTTTCTGTTTCATTAACAATTGATAATGAAGAAAATTTAGAAGAAATAAAAAAAGAACTTGAAAAAATTGCGAAAATAGAAATAAAAAAACAAAAATCAATTATTTGCATTATTGGTGAAAAAATTTGTGAACAAAAAAACAAGATTGCTGAAATATTTGAAATTTTAAAAGATGTAAAAATTGACATGGTTTCAATGGGTGCTTCAAAGATAAATATTAGTTTAGTGATAGATGAAAAAGAGACCGAAGAAGTTGTGCAAAGATTACACAAAAAGTTTTTTGAATAATAAAAAGTTTAAAATAACTAAAAAACTTATAAGAATATGAAAAAATATTTTGTTTTTGTTGTGCTATTAATTTTAATTTTTCCCTTAATAAATGCAGATATCATTATGCCAGGTGAAAAAAGAATTAATATTGAGAATAAAATTGATAATTTAAATGAGTTCCCAGATTATGTTTTTATTAGTGTTGGAACTGAAGGGGCTGGACTTTGGATGTGCCCAATAAAAATTATTGAATCAGAGGGAATAATTCAAGAGTATCATAAATATTGTTACATTTCTATATATGCTATTTCAAAAGGAAATTTTAATCAAACACTAATTGGCAGGATAAATAATGAATCAAAAGATTATGATGAAATTTTAGAATTGTTTGATTCGATTCCTAAACAAAAAGTAATAGAAAATGTTAGGTCTTATAAAACAATTCCAAAAATAAGTATAGTAAAAGATATAAGTAATTTCTATGAAATCGATTTATCAAAAGTAAAAATTAAACCAGATAAAATAAAAAAACAAATCAATTATGGAGAAGTTTTAATTTATTTACTTATTTCTCTAATTGCTTTAATACTTATAATAGAAATAAAAAAAAGGGAAAATAAAAAATGATTTACTTAACTCTTCTTCTTTTAACGATTCTTATGGAAATTGTTGTATATTTAATTTTCTTTAGAAAAAATTTTAAAAAAGTTTTATTATATTGTATTTTAATAAATGCTTTTACTTGGCCCTTAGCTATGTTGTTCTATGGTTTGACAAATTTTTTTATCTTAACTGAAATACTTGTTTTTCTCACTGAAATTTACTTAATAAAAATTTTATTTGGCATTAAATTAGAAAAAGCATTTGTTCTTTCTTTAATCGCAAATTTGATAACTGCTACAATAACATTTGTAGTTGGCAAGATTTTTATAATTTAACTACCAATCCAAATCTTTAAAAATAAACTTTTTCTTGAATAGACATGACAAAGATTGTTGAGAAAATTGAAGAAGGGCTTAAAAAAGTTGCTGAAGAAATAGAAGAAAAAGTTGAAGAAGGTATTAAAGAAGTTATAAAAGAAATTAAAGGGAAAGATTCAAAGAAAAAAGTTTCTAAAACTTCTCTTGCAAAAACTGCTGAAAAAAAATCTTTGAAAACAGAAGAAGTTCCAAAACTTTCAAAAGAAGAAATAGAAAAAAAGAAAAAAGAACTTTTAGAAAAAGTTGAGAAACTTAAAGCAAAAGTTGAGAAACCTTCTACAGAAGATTTGAAAGAACAAGTTAAGTTAAAAAAAAGAGAAGAAATGTTAATTCCTCTTGAAGATTATGTTAAGACAGGTATTTATCTTGGAACAAAAGTTGTTACTCCAGATATGAAACCCTTTGTTTATAGAAGACGGGCAGATGGATTAGCGATTTTTAATACAGATTTAATTGATGAAAAATTAAAAGAAGGAATTGAGTTTTTATCTAAATTTAATTCAGAAAACATTATTGTTGTTTGTAAAAGAGAAGCTGGTTGGAAAGCAATTGAAAAATTTTCCCAATTAACAGGGATTCGTGCTTTCACAAAAAAATACCCGGCAGGAATTTTAACAAACACCAAACTTCCTAATTTTTTTGAAAATGAATTAACTATTATTACAGATTCGTGGCTTGATAAAAATGCTTTAAGCGATACATTAAAAGTTAATAAAAAAGTAATGATAATTTGTGGCACAAACAATTTTTCAAAAGGTGCTGATTGTGTAGTTATTGGAAATAACAAAAGTTCAAAAAGTTTAGGAGTAATTTTTTACCTTTTAACAAAAGGTTTTTTAAAAGCAAAGGGGAAAGATACCTCAGAAGTTCCTGATTTAGATTGGTGGGTTAAAGAGGAATAAATTACCTGCAATGGTGACATTTACTGCAACCAACAGCAACATTTTGTCCATATATCAATTGTAATTGTTTTAATCTATAATCTGGATCATTTAATGATTCAGGGGGAAGATATTTAGAATCTATAAATCTCCTTGGTTTTGTCTTTAAAGGATTGTCTGCAACACCAGTATCAAGAGTTTTAGGCATAAAAAATATAATAAACAGAGATTTATATATCTTTTTATAATTTCATAAAGAAAAATAAATTTCTCATACTTCCTCACGCAGTTCGGAAAAACAACCAGTTTTTTTTATCGTCGTTAAGTTCTGCTTTAATCAAAACATATTTTCCTTGAAGAACTTTTCCTTTTAATTCAAACTCGATTTTCTTTGGTGTTTTTTCAATTAAATTATAAGTTCCTTTATCCCAAATTTTTACAATTCCTTTTCCATAGCCTTCTTCGATTTCTCCTTCGAAATCTGCATAACTTCTCAAATGATCTTCAACTTGAATCGCAAGTCGTTTTATTGTTTTTGACCTCGGAGGTTTTTTTGGAAGTGCCCAAGATTTTAAAACTCCATTCATCTCTAAACGAAAATCCCAATGAAGATGAGAAGCGTGATGTTCTTGAATTACATATTTTGGCATAACAAATTAAAGAAAACAACTTATAAATAGTTTTTGGAAAATAATTATCTTAATTAAAAAACAGAGAAATAATCTTTTATTAACCGACGGCAAATTCCGATTCTCCCACCAAAACATTTAAATACCTTTGGCTTCTAAAAATTTTGTAACTAAGATGAGTACCTTAATAATAAACATTTTCAATAACGTTAAATACGTTAAGGTATGAAGTATGTAAAAGCAGTCATGTTAGTTGTAGTTCTTGTCATAATATAATGATGTAGCCAATAGTTAGGATTGAGTTATTCTCTTCGGAGAAATAACGAGACGTGTGAAGTGATTTGTTTTCTTATAAACAAATTGCGTAATAGAGAATTTTATTTTAATAATTTTCGCACCCACCAAGTAGGTCTAGGGAAGGGTGTACCCCGAAAAATATTTCATAAATATTTTTACAAGGGGCAATATTATTTAAATCCAGTTGATCCTGCTGGCGGCTGCGGCTCTCTGGTTTGCACTTAGACATGCAAGTTTTATTTTTAGAAATAGGAATAAGCAAACTGCTCAGTAACACGTAGCTAACCTACCCTTAAGTCAGAAATAATCTCGGGAAACTGAGTCTAAAATCTGATAGGAGATTTACCCTGGAAAGATTTATCTCTCAAACTCGTGCTTAAGGATGGGGCTGCGGCAGATTAGGTTGTTGGCGGGGTAATAGCCCACCAAGCCTATGATCTGTAAGGGCTCTTAGCGGAGAGGCCCTGAGAGGGAATCTGAGACACTATTCCCAGCCCCACGGGGTGCAGCAGTTAGGAATATTCTACAATGCGCGCAAGCGTGATAGATTGAACCAGAGTGCTTTCCAATTGGAAAGCTTTTGCCAAATGTAAAAAGTTTGGCGAATAAGGACTGGGTAAGACTAGTGCCAGCCGCCGCGGTAATACTAGCGGTCCAAGTCGCAGCCATTTTTATTGGGTCTAAAACATCCGTAGCTTGCTTGATAAGTTTCTTGTGAAATTTTATATCTTAAATATAAAGCGTGCAAAAAATACTATCGAGCTAGAGACTGGAAGACGTAAGAAGTACGTTTGAAGTAATGGTAAAATATGTTAATCTCAGACGGACTTACAAGAGCGAAGGCATCTTACGAGGACAGTTCTGACAGTAAGGGATGAAGGCCAGGGGCGCAAAACGGATTAGATACCCGTGTAGTCCTGGCAGTAAACACTGCTCACTAAACATTAGTACCTCTTCGAGAGGTATTGGTGCTGAAGCGAAGGCGAAGAGTGAGCTACCTGGGAAGTATAGCCGCAAGGCCGAAACTTAAAGGAATTGGCGGGGAGACACTACAACGGGTGACGCGTGCGGTTCAATTAGATTATACACCGTGAACCTCACCAGGAGCGACAGCAGGATGAAGGTCAGTCTAAAGGGCTTACCTGACACGCTGAGAGGAGTTGCATGGCCGACGTCAGCCTGTGCCGTGAGGTGACTTGTTAAATCAAGTAACAGGCAAGACCCACATACATATTTACAATATACTATATGTAGATTGCCTTGGTAACAAGGATGAAAGTGTGGGCTACGTTAGGTGAGTACAGCCCGAATCCCCTGGGCAACACGCGCGCGTCAATGGCAAATACAACGGGATGCGACACCGAAAGGTGAAGCTAATCTCTTAAAGTTTGTCCCAGTCCAAATTGGGGTTTGTAACCCAACCCCATGACGATGGAATCCGTAGTAATCGTTTGTTATCAACGAACGGTGAATACGTCACTGTCTCTTGCACACACTGCCCGTCAAACCAACCAAGTTGCGTTATGGTGAAACTTTTCGAAGGAAAACCTTGACGTGACAAGGTAGGTTAAGTCGTCACAAGGTATCTGTAGGGGAACCTGCAGATGGATCACCTCCTAAAATTTTTAATTACAACTAATGCTTTTACATACTCTCTTGTTTACACAAAAACTTAAAAACCAAAAGCCCGAATAGTAAATATTGTCTTCGTGTGATTTCAATCGGAGGCATTTAAGGAAATCGCTTACCTGAACAGGAAGGGAGATTTCCAAAGAACCGCTTAGGTTCTTTTGACGGGCCTGTAGTTTAACGGTAAAATACCTCGCTTGCACACGACGCGACAGTCACAATATGGTCGCGGAAGTCGTCAAGGACCGAGGTGCTCCGCGTTCAATTCGCGGCAGGTCCATTCTTCTGAGTGGATAATTAAAATTTAACAAAATAAAATGACAAAAAATTTGTGGGATAAAATTGGAACAAGAATAATGGGGGCTATAAGAGAAATGCAAGCAAATTATATTTTACAGAAAAAAAATACACAAGAAAAAGAAATTAAAACATTAAGGATTTACCATAAAATCAGAAATTATATTCCTTACTAAACAAAAATTAAAATATGAAAATAAATTCACAGGAATAAAAATATTATCACAAATCATACTCACCAAAGAGATGGTGCAGTACCGACGGTATTGTATCATAATGAGAACAGATTATTATTAATTATGTTCAATGAAATAAGTAACAGAATATCCCACTTAGTTTAACTAGAGCAATACTACTATTTATACTGTTAGACGGATAGCTTGGTTTTGGTTTTGATGAAAGACGTGGCAAGCTGCGATAAGTCTCGGGGAGTTGCATGCAAGCTTTGATCCGAGAATTTCTGAATGCGTCGAGAGACGGAATCACGCTGGGAATTGAAACATCTTAGTACCAGCAGGAAAAGAAAATAATTATGATACCCTTATTAGCAGAGAGCAAAAAGGGTCCAGGGCAAACTGAATCTGTCCTCGAAAGAGGATTAGAGATGTGGTGAGGATAAATGACTAAGTCAATGATTCAAACTTTACTGGAATGTAAGACCTTAGAAGGTGATAGTCCTGTAGAAGAAATTGATATGTTGTTCCTTAAATGAGTAGGGCGTCTTAGATTAGGCGTCTGAATATGGCAGGATTAACTGCTAACCCTAAATATAACCAAAGTCCGATAGCGTACTAGTACCGCGAGGGAAAGCTGAAAAGTACTTTTAATAAAGTGTGAAAAGATTTGAAATCTAACAGTTACAGTTTGTTACTGCCCTAACAACTTCGGTTGAATGGGTTGTAACGTACGTTTTGAAAAACGGGCCAGGGAGTTTTTCTATGTGGCAAGGCTAATCTTCTTTGAAGAGTAACCAAAGCGAAAGCAAGTGTGAAAGCGCGATAGTCACATGGATAAGACCTGAAGCCGGGTGATCTATTCATGGACAAGCTGAAGTCTCCTGAAAGGGGGATGGAGGGCTGAACCGGTGTTGTGTACATGCACTCGAATGATCTGTGAATAGGGGTGAAAAGCCTATCTAACTCGGCGATGGCTGGTTCCTGCTGAAATATGCCTACGTATAGTCTTGTCTTGTTTATTAACGGTGTAAAGTACAGATGAAATTTGCAGGGGCACATGCTTACGGAATTTTTTCTAACTCAGAAGCTGTTAATTGCATTAGACAGGAAACAGGGGGCGTATGTAAGATACGTTTCCGAGAGCAGAACAACGCAGACCAAAGTTAAGGTCCCAAAATTTGTGCTAAGTGTATCGAAAGGCGTCTTGAATCTGAGACACTAGGGATGTAAGCCCAGAAGCAGCTATCATTTAAAGAAAGCGTAACAGCTCACCTACTGAGATTCAGGGCCCTGAAAATGGACAGGGCTAAGCACAATACCGATACTTTGGCGGCACTCATATGAGTGTTCGGGTAAGCAGGCGTACAATTTGTGTAGAAGGTTTTTCGAGAGAAAGACTGGAACGAATTGTAATGAGAATCCTGGTAATAGTAGGATGTGATTTTCCTGAGAATGGAAAATGTCGAAAGAGTAAGGTTTCCTTGGCAATATATGTTAGCCAAGGGTTAGTCAGCACCTAAGTTGTACCCTAACCGAGTATGACGATGGACATTAAGTTAATATTCTTAAACTAATTGATTTTACATAATATATTCGCTTTCGGATAAGTAAGCACTTGAAAGAGTGTTTCAATAAAAAAATTTGTCGAGGGTAATCCATAGACACAAAAGAATTTGTTGAACAAAATTCCTGATTCCAAGAGCCAGTGAAAAAAATATATTCTTAATTAATTAGCTGTACCCACAACCGACACTGGTGCTCTAGCTGAGTAGGCTAAGACATGAAAGGCAAAACCAACTAAGGGAATTCAGCAAGTTAGTCCTGTAGCTTCGGCTTAAGGGATGTCTATTTTTGTGTTTTCAGAAATGTTGATGCATTAATAGATCTCAGTAACAAGGATGGCCCGACTGTTTACCAAAAACGTAGCCAAGTGCTAATCTGAAAAGACGTGTATACTTGGTGAGACCTGCCCAGTGGTGGTGTCTCAAACTCCTTTTCAAGGGAGCTAAGGCCCATTAAACGGCGGGGGTAACTATGACCCTCAAACACAGGGGGTGTTTAAATTTGGCTGTATGCTGGAAACTCTTGTTAAGCTTTTGGTACTAGACGTTTATCGTCAGTAAAAATCCAAAAGATAGAGACAATCAGCAGGAAAGACTAGAATTTAAATACTAAGAAAAGTTATAAAAGATATGAGTACAAAACCTCGAATGAGTGAAGTAGGAAAATTTTTTTATATCTTGGCTTGTATATTAACTTTTGGCGGAGTATGGATTTGCAAGTTAATAATCCAAAAAGCCATTGTTGATGCATATGATTAATTCTAGGATCCTCAGAGACTATACGCCAAACTGAATAACATACTTATGCGATTTTCAGCAGAGGCAATTTAAAAAATCGCCCAACCGCAACGAAAGGGAAAATCGAAAAAAACCATAGGTTGTTTTCAGAAGATATAGTCCGATCTATATGGAGACATATAGAGGTTTGCTCGCGCAAACCCGCCATGATTTTTCATGGTCATTAAAGTAACAGACTGCTTAAGGTAGCGTAATACCTTGTCGTCTGAATGGCGACTTGCATGAATGGTTTAACGAGGTTGTCACTGTCCCTAGTTGGAGCCTTCTGAAAATATCGCCTGGTGCACAGACCAGGGATACCTAGTGGGAAGCGAAGACCTTGTGGAACTTTACTGCAACTTGTTGTTGTGAACTTAAACAAAATGCATAGAATAAGTAGGAGTTTTGAAGCTGTCATTTCGGTGGCAGTGGAGCGATCTTGTAATACTACTCATTTTGTTTAAGCTTGCTTACTGTTTACAGGACAGCAGCAGGCGGGCAGTTTGGCTGGGGCGGCACCCTGTCGAAAAAATATCGATAGGACCCAAAGATAAGCTCATCTAGCTTGGAAATCTAGAGTTGAGTGCGAAGGCAAAAGCTTATCTGACTGTATTTTGACAAGCAAAAAATGCAGAGACGAAAGTCGGGCTTAGTGAACCCACGTGCTTTTTTAATAGAAGCCGTGTCTGATAGAAAAGTTACCCCAAGGATAATAAGCTGGTCGCCCCCGATAGTCCGTATTGACGGGGCGGTTTGGTATTTCGCTGTCGGCTCTCCCTATCCTGCGCGTGCAGAAGCGTGCAAGGGTGTCGGAGTTCACGCATTAAAAGGGATCGTTAGCTGGGTTAAGAACGTCGCGAGACAGTTTGTATGATATCTACTAGGTATGTTATTGTCTGAGTGGAACGAGTTTGTAGTACGAGAGGAACCAGACTCGGATGCCTCTGGTGAGCAGTTGTCATATGGCAGGCTGCATAGCTACGCATTGAATGGATAAGAGCTGAATGCATCTAAGCTCGAAGCCATCCGCAAAACGAGACAATTAAGGCCGCGAAAGAAGATCGCGTTGATAGAACTATTGTGTAAGATTCAAGGTTCGCCGAGAATTTCAGCATATAGTTACTAAAAGCTTTATTGTATATTGTTCTAGATTAAGTTGGATATTCTGTTACTTATTTTTTTGGTTGAGAATTCTGTATAAATTATATAATTATAACATAAACGAAATATTTAAATAGTTTTGAAAAAGTTGGAAAGATATGAGATATAGAATAACATTTAGAGACACAAGTTCACATGATAACTACCAGATAAACACAGAAGTAAATGGAGAAATACAAAGCCTTGATGTTTTGAAAACTCCAGAATATATGTTTTTGAATATAATTGTTGGACTTAAAATTGAGAAAGTCAGCGAAGATGGAAAATTAGAAGAAATAGCATTAACAAATAATCAATAATTCTCCACCCTAAATTTTCCAAAAACACAAAAGTTTAAAAACAACTTGTTCTCTTTATATTTAGAACTGTTAGATTTCAAAAGAATTCTGGTAGTGGAAAAGTGTAAGGAGGAAAAAATGAAAATATATGTAGGAAATTTGCCTTTTACTATTGATGATGAAGGCTTGAAAAAACTCTTTGGTTCATACGGAGAGATAGACGAAGTTACTGTTATCAAGGACAAGTTTTCTGGTAGATCTAAAGGATTTGGATTTGTAAACTTTCAAAAAGACGAAGTTGGGAAAAAAGCAATTACTGAAATGAATGAAAAAGAAATTGAAGGTAGAAAGATAGTTGTGAATGAAGCAAAACCATTTGACCCAGATAAACCAAGAAAACCTAGAAGAGAATTTAATTCTTCGCCAAGAAGATACTAAAGTATCTTAAAATTTATTTTTTATTTTATTTAAATTTTTTAAAAGCAGTTTATTTTGTTAATTCTTTTTGATTGAGATACATCAAAATTACTGCTCCAATTATAAAAATCCAGTCCACTAAAAAAGTTAGGACTAAAAAACCTAAAGCAATTATTGAAAATAAAACAACTTTTGGGTTTTTCATAAAACAATTAACAAAGAATTCTTTTTAATATTTCCTAAAAAGCACTTAAGAAATTTAAAATTCCTGCAAATGCAACCCAGATTAAATAAGGCCATAAAAGATATGAAGCTTTTTTAGAGATTTTTTTTGTGACTAAAATCATTCCAACAATTGAGGCTTCTAATAAAATTAATTCAAAAAAAGAAAGCAAAGAATTTTTTAGACCAAAATAAAGAACACTCCAAAAAATATTTAGCCCAAAATTAATTCCAAAAACCCAAACAAGTTTTGATTTATCTTTATTTTTTGAATTTATCCAAGCTAAATAAAGTGAACATGCTATTAAGAAAAAAAGAATATTCCAAACAATTGGAAAAACCCAATTTGGTGGAGTGATTGAAGGGCGAATCGAATTATACCAATCTGTGTTTGTGTTGGGGGAAGTAAAAATGCTTCCGATTAATGCAACTAAATAAACAATTACTAAACATAAAATTAAAACTTTCCAATTTGTTTTGCTCTTTTTCATAAAAAAAAGAAAGTTAAAATTCTTTTTAATTATTTCTATAACCCAAAGTTTTCAATAAAGTTTTCAATTACTTTGTATTCTTGTAAAAATTCAAAACCTTTTTGTGTAAGTAGAAATGTTTTTTTATCTTTTTTATCTATATCTATTTTCATAAAACCTTTACCGATTAATTCGTTTACATATTCTTTGAACATTTGTGGCGAAAGATTCGAAGAATACAAAAGCCGTGTTGGTTTTATGTTTCTTGTTTTTCGAATTGAATCAAGAATATCTCGAATAACTTGCAATCTTTCTCGTTTTTTTGTCATTATTTTAACTCCGTCACTTTAACTACACCATATAAAAATAAAATAAATACAACTAAATTAAGTAGATAAATATTAATTATTATGTTTTGATTATAATTAAAAAAGAAAACAACCAAAGCATTTGAAAGCCATGCAAAGAAATTCAAGAGCATTGCGATAAAATAAAACTTTCTAAATTTGTATTGTGTTTTTCCTTCTGAATAATTCATATAACTAATTATCGACGCAATTGCAAACAAAATAACTTGAGATAAAAACATAAAATTTAAACCTCCCCAAAAACAATCTAAAAGAACTAAAATTAAAGCCATTAAATAAAATAAAGAAATTTTTGGATTAATTAATGAACTTGAGTATTTTGAATTTTCACCTTCAATGTTTTTCCAAAGCAAACTATAAAGAAGAAAAAAACCTGCCATAATTAAAAAATATTCAAACACACTTGTAATAATCTGCCTATAAATTGGATTTATTAAATTAAAAAACAAAAAAGCTCCAAGAATATAACGAACTAAAAAAGCAATTCCGTAAAATAAAAAAGCATTTCTGAAATATCTAATTCCTTGATGAAAACTTAATTTGAAAAGTCTGTGAGTTCTTAAAACAATTGCTGTGCAGATAATTCCAATTATTAATCCGAAAAATATTTTTAAAATTTCTTTATTTGCTATAAGCCATTCATATACCATAAAAGACCAAAAGTTTTCGGTTATTTAAAGCTTTATATAGAGGAATGTTATATATTTTTTGTTCTTATGCTTTATAAAGAATTTTTTGCTCAAATAATTATAATATTAAAATTGAGAATTTCATCTCGCAATTTTAACCTCTTACAACAC
>Ga0265595_1002447_pt1 | contig 12555 bp, 20 predicted proteins | sample saktaG_15_FD_190148 | JGI IMG/M metagenome (GOLD analysis project Ga0265595, IMG submission 190148) | Saline water microbial communities from Sakinaw Lake, British Columbia, Canada - sak_2013_06_06_50m | ecosystem: Environmental > Aquatic > Non-marine Saline and Alkaline > Saline ... | reverse complement strand
TGACCCTCTTCTCTTTTCCGGTCTCAACATCAGTACCGACGCCGACGGGGTTATAGAATCCGCCGAGGCCCATGGCGGCGGCATGCAGCCTTTCTATCCAGATGCCGTGAGGTATGACCTCTGTTTCCAGTTGGCCGTTCTTCACATAATCGTCGAGAAAATCCTTGTCAGCCATGCCCACTGAACGTGCAACGCCGATGCCCGGCGTAATCACCTTTTTGAGTTTGGGCAGTAAAGAAGCGGGCCCGGGCAAAAACTGCTCAAGCGCACCGTGAGGAAAGAAATTGGGGCAAAGCAATGTGATATCCTTGATATTTGAGCGCATTATGGCGGAAAACAGGTGACATGGTGTGCCGCAGAATCCCCACGTATGGGCCGCCATGATCACACCATCGGGGATGTCTGCCAGGGCTTCATCGGCGCTGGCGAATACCTTTCCATCACTCTTCAAAATCGCTACCTCCCAAAATATTTAAATTTGTTTATCCGCAAACTCCCAGCTAATGATTTTAAGGCGCAGATCACCGCCTGGATTCCGTGGCTGCCGGCCGGGCTTCAGAGTATTGATGTGTCAGCTGGCTTTATAAACAGGCTTTCTTTTTTCCAGGAACGCCAGGCTGAAAGCACAATCGAATATTCCATGACCGGACTTTACGCCCACAGAGACGCGTTCGCTAACCCCGACCATAATCACACCTCAGACCCGCTGATTTTCTTTTATAAACATTCCCCAAATACATCCGCCATTGGTCGGCATAATACTACGCAGCTACGCGGCTGTCAATGACATCCTGCCTCAATCACGAATTCCCAACTGATCTACCCAAAACGGATTAAGCATGACGGAAGCCATCATAAAATTTACTCTGGTCACCGATCAAATAAAATCAGGAAAAACATATTGCCCTAATAGCTGAGTGTATCCTGCATATAAGCTGCAAGTAACGGTTATATTCGGAGGCCTTGCAGTAACTTGATCCAAATCTGTTGTTTAAAACTGCGGAATAGTTCTTTGCCTTGATAGAATACGACCATAGGGAGTCAGCGGCTATTGATATTTGGAAAGCAGCCAGGTCATTTATTTAAACGTAAGCGTATGAATAATCTCTTTATAGAGATCTGACTGATCTTCATCCCAGCCTGACGCTACTATAATAGCCTTTCCGTCCTTTAATATGCCATAAAAATAAACCCTGTAGTTGGCAATTGCCCAGCACATATCGTAGGTTGTAGTTTTACCGTCTGCAAGCTGTGCCGTATTTTCAGATATGATATAAAAAGCCTCGACAGGGGGTGCAAATTCTGTCTTCCATCTAACTAATTCATACATCAGGTCACGTGCAGCAGCTTTGAAGTTGGTTGCCGGCCTGATATCTATACAGACTGCTAATCTATCTGGCTGGAGTGGTGTGGCTGAAGCCATAAAAACATTTGTATCCAGAGGCGGTTTCCACGAACTCCAGGTTTTGGGATACCGTATGGAGAAGCCATACTTACTATTTGTGTAGCGCTCATATTCATATGAAGTCGGGTTTTCAATAATGGGAGGTGGTGAAGGTTCTGCAGGGGTTGGTATGATAGGACTGGAAGCAGGTGTAGATGGCTGTATTGGTTGCGAAGAAGATGGTGTGGTAGATTGAGCCGGTTCCGGTTGTGATGAGGGTGGCGTAGCTTGCGCGCACCCTGCTATAAATAAAAACAATACGATCAAGATAGCATAGATATTCCTCATAAATGCAACATCCATCAAAATAATTCGACTGATTTAAGTATACCTCAAAATATTATCAGTCTCAATATGTTGATGATGCCCATCTCATCATAGTGGCACATGACATGTATAGTGCCAAGGACAATTGTGCTTGATACTACGTTATATATCTTGTGAAGTGGCTATAAATGGATGACATGTACAGTACTATAGAAGCAGCTACCAGGTTGAAACTGTCACCGGCGCATATAGTCCGGTTGCTGGAAAGCGGACAGATAGAGAGTAAGAAGCTGGGGCATGATTGGATCGTGTTTAGCTTGGACTACAGAAGGAAGAGGAAATAATAAGGAGGCAAGATAATGCAAGTTAAGCAGACTGAAAGAGAGTTTGGCTCCTCGGGTAGGATTCGAACCTACGACCTAGCGGTTAACAGCCGCCCGCTCTACCGTTGAGCTACCGAGGAATGCGCCCAGTTGGCCGTTACCCCGTATATTACGGGACAAACGAGATATTATAACATTGCCCTCAGGCGAGAGCAAAACGCTCATTTCCGGGGCCGGCCCATCAGCTTTGAGTATATGTCCTTTACCTGGTGCATGGTATCGTCCAGCGTGCCGTCGTTATCGACCACGAAATCTGCATAGCCGGTCTTCTCGCTGACCGGCAACTGTGTCCTGATCCTGTTGCGCGCATCCTCCTCAGGCATGCCCCTTGATATCAGTCGCTTGAGCTGGACATCCGGCGAAGCGAAAACCACGATTATTTTCTCCACCAGCATGTGCGCAATATCCGGTCCCACCTCCAGGAGCAGTGGAACATCCTTGATAATCAGCCCATCGGGGTCAATACGTTTTCTCTCTTCGACCAGCCTCTGGTCCTCTTCGAAAACTGCCGGGTGAACAATGGAGTTAAGCTTTTGCAATTTGGCCGGATCGCTGAATACTATCCCGGCCAGCGCCTGCCTGTTTATGCTACGGTCGCTGTTGAGCACAGTATCGCCGAAAAAATCCACAATAGTCTGCCAGGCCGGTTTGCCGGGCTCGACCACTTCCCGCGATATCTTATCGTGGTCTATAACGAAAGCGCCCAGCTTCGCGAACATGCGCGCAACGGTGCTCTTGCCCGTGCCTATGGTGCCCGTAACACCGGCTATAATCATCTGTGTTTAGTTCCGTTAGAGCCGCAAAACCTGCCTGCTTTAAGCTCGGCCATCAGCTCCCCTTCATTACGTATTTCGTTTTCAAAAATGGTAACGCATTTGCCCAACTCGTCCAGGTGATGGGCGTCGCTGCCGCCGGATGTCTGAAATCCCAGTTTGTCGGCAAGCTGGCAGGCGAAGATGTTATTGCCCTCCATGTTGCGCCCGTTGAATCCTTCAATGGCATCGATTTTATCAAATACCGGACGCTTGAGCACCAGGTCCGCTGCTGTCTGGAAGTCTGACAAGGCATGACAGGGATATCCCCGGAAAGGATGCGCGGCGATCATGAAAGCGTCCGACTCCACAGAGAGCCGGCGCAGCGTATCAATATCTATTACAGTGGTGAAATTGATGTTTAGGCCGAAGACCAGTATCTCGCCGCCCTCCTTTATCATTACCTCCACACCTCGGAACACCGGGAAATCGTACCTGGCGCTGATCTGCTCGATAGCAGACATTTCCCAGGCGCGGTCGTGCTCCGTGAAGCAGACCCCGTCCAGGCCCAACTCCCGCGCCTTGATAATAGCCTCTTCAGGGTCCAGCCTGCTATCGGGGGACAGCTTGCTCGTGTGTATGTGCAGGTCGATTTTCAATCTATATGCTCACCTTGATGTCGTGATGCTGGATACCGTAAGAAGCTGAGATGCCTTCCGGCAATACGTGCCTGACTTGATTTTACAGGCGAATTATAGCAACACCTGGGAAATTTGACTACCAGCCAGTCCTTGTCTATTATTGCATTGTCAACGGAGGTGTTGTGATGTCCGGGCAAAAGGTGATCGTTACCGCTGCTTTAACCGGGTCGGCACATTTTCCAAGTATGTCGCCCTACCTGCCGCTGACACCCGCGCAGATTGTTGAGGATGGTATCAGGGCTGCTGAGGCAGGCGCGGCCATACTGCACATACATGTCAGGAATCCGGACAACGGAATGCCATCTCCTGACATAGACATTTTCCGCGAGGTGCTGACGGGCATTAAGAAAGATTCGGATGCCGTGATCTGTGTCACAACCGGCGGCGGCATGGGCATGAGCACGGAGCAGAGGGCTTCCCCGGTTACAACTTTCAGACCGGAGCTCGCCTCACTCAATTTCGGGTCGATGAACTTCTCGGTATTTCACGTGGCTGAAAAGATTAATGACTGGAAGTATCCCTGGGAAAAACTGGGCATGCTGGCCAGCGAGGACTATATCTTCCCCAATACATTCAAAACGTTGCGCGAGTTCCTGTCTCTGTTCGCCGCCAGCAATACCAAGCCCGAGATCGAGATATATGACCTGGGCATGGTCAATAACCTGGCCTTTATGATAGGGAGGGGGCACATTCAGCAGCCGGTGCATATTCAGTTTGTGACCGGCACTCTTGGCGGTGTGCCCTCCACGGTGAACAGCCTGGTAACCCTGGTCAACGCGACAAGGGACGCCCTGGGTGCTGAAAACTTCACCTGGTCGGCCATCGGCGCGGGAAGGTTCCAGATGCCTATCTGTACCGTGGCGATGGCCATGGGCGGTCATGTCAGGGTCGGTATGGAGGACAACCTCTACCTGGGCAAAGGGGTGCTGGCCAGGAGCAACGCGGATCTCGTGGAAAAGATCATACGCATCATGAGGGAACTGGGACTGGAGCCCGCCAGCCCCGTGGAGGCCAGAACCATACTGGGGCTCAAGGGTCTGGACAAGGTAAACTACTGAGGCTAAAAACCGCTTGTGAAGCCCCGCCTGATTGAAATTTCAATCGATAATCTATAAAGTGTAGAGGGGTTTTAAACCCCTCTATTCTTAACGCCAGGAGGAACCGATGCCAGCTTACCGCGATCTTGTTTATGATGTTAAAGGGCACGTTGCAGTTATCACTCTTAACCGACCGGGGGCAATGAATGCCTGGTACAGGGGCATGAACGACGAGTTGAGGCGCGTAGCGGAAGAGATCGATAACGATCCCAACGTCAGGGTGATAATTATTACCGGGTCCGGCGAGAAGTCCTTTAGCTCAGGTATAGACCTGAAAAAAATAGCCGCGGGCGAGGCATTCATCACCGGCCCCGACATCCGTGATTACTATGACGGCATACGCAAGCTGCGCGATGTCTTCACCATGTATGAGAAGCTGGCTGTGCCGGTGATCGCCGCCATAAACGGCTACTGCCTGGGCGGCGGGCTTGAGCTGGCCCTGGCCTGCGACTTCAGGGTGGCGGTGGAACACGCGGTTTTTTCCCTGCCGGAGGTCCAGCTGGGCATTATCCCCGACCTGGGAGGGTGCCAGCGACTGCCCAGGGCGGTTGGTATCGGCAAGGCCAAGGAGCTGATTTACACGGGAAAAAGGATAGAAGCGCCCGAGGCGCTGCGCATAGGTTTGATTCAGCAGATATTTGCTAAAGGGAAGCTCATGGAGGAGACTTTCAAAATGGCCAACGAGATCGCCGGATACAACCCGGTGGTCGTGCAGGCGGCGAAAAGGGCCTGCAATGTTGCCATGTCTTATCCACTGGAGATCGGGCTGAGCTTCGAGACCACCTCGTCGGCCTTCACCATGAACGATACACAGCACGGGCCGCGCCCGTTCTCCATAAAATAGACAGTGTAAGGGAATTGAAAGGAGCGGATATGGCCAATGTGATCGCGGTCTGCAGCAGTGATGCCAAAGGCGTCAGCAAGAAGCCGGTTGACGCGGCATTTTTCAAGGTTGGCATTGGGATGGAGGGCGATGCGCACGCCGGCGGCGATAAAGTGCGTGAAGTCAGCTTGCTGGCGTTGGAAAGCATCGGCAAGATGAATACCGGGGAACGCGTATTCCACCCCGGGGATTTCGCGGAAAATATCACCACCAGAGGCATAGTCCTGCCTTCTTTGCCGGTCGGCACACGCCTGCAGGTGGGCAGCGAGGTTAGGTTCGAGATCACTCAGATCGGAAAGAAATGCCACAGCGGATGCGCCATTATGAAAGAGATCGGTAAATGCATCTTTCCCAAGGAAGGGGTTTTTGCCAGGGTTATCAGGGGAGGTATTATCCGGCCGGGCGATGAAATACAACAGGTTAGCTGACCTTCCTGAATAACCGCTATAAACGGATAAACGTATCGCTATTGCGTATAGCCCTGGTTTTAGCTGGCCTGATTGCAGTTTGTCGATGACATAGTTCTCGTTTCATCACATACCGGACTGCAACCCCGGTTGTTCACAGTATACCATGCCAGTAATGCCATATATTTGACAGTAATTATTATTATTTATACAATGATAATGAGCATATGCTCATAAACAGGCTGATAAAAACATGACGAGACCCAGAAAGTGCAGGCGCATAGCTTTTATGCCGGGAACCACCTATTTTAAGCCGGCGGGGATACCGATGAGGTTTATCGAAGAGGTCCAACTTACCCTTGAGGAAACCGAGGCCATCCGGCTGAAGGATATTGAGGGGTTGGACCAGGCAGGCTGCGCCGAGCGCATGAATATCTCGCGGCCTACCGTTCAGCGCATCATTGAATCGGCGCGCAGGAAGATTTCAGATGCCCTGCTCAACGGCAAGTCCATCAGGATCGAAGGCGGCAACGTAGAGATGCTGCCTCAACAGTATGTTTGTGAAAGCGGCCATCAGTGGGATGTGCCAATGGCAAAGGCCGATGCAGAACAACTTCCGGTATGTCCTGTTTGCAGCAGCACCGTCATAAGACTAATGCCGGAAAACGGTTTACCCTGGCGTCATGGCGGTGGCAGGCACGGTAGAAGAGGATTCAATCGCTGAACAGGTCGATAAGCGAATATTTGTAAGAAGTACTACAAAGGAGGTGAAAAATGCCATACGGAAGAGGATTTGGAATGGGGAGAGGCGCTGGAATGGGTGGAGGTTATGGAATGGGTGGAGGTTTCAGAGGAGCCTATGCAGCTTGGCCGTATATCGGTCGCGGCAGAGGAGGTCTACCCAGATGCGGTTACTTTTTCGCCAACCCGGCGTATGTGCCGCCGGCTTATACTTACTACTCACCCTTCATGGCGGGAAATAACATGGATGCAATGCAGGGAGCAGCCGCAAATCTGAGAGACCGGCTATCGCAAATACAGGCCAGGATCAGTGAGATGGAACAGCAAAAGACAGCATAGCGTGCGACAACGTACTTACCTGAAACGCGTATGAAAACAAATTACACAGGAGGTTAAAAAATGCCAGGATTTGATGGCACAGGACCCAGAGGGCTGGGACCGATGACAGGTGGAGGAAGGGGCTTTTGCGGCGTCCCGCCGGGCGGCGCAGGAATGGCTTACCGCAGCGGGAGATTCGCGGGTGTCTACGGGGCCGGCTATTCCGGTTTAACGGGGCAGACAGAGCTTGAGCAGTTGAGAAATGAATTCGCCCAGCTGCAAAGTGAGCTCGAGGTCCTCGAAGCGAGAATAAAAAGCATGGAAGCGCAAAAATCAAAATAGCAACAAAAATAAAATGACAGGGGGGCAATAACCGTGAAGTTAGCTATTACCGCCACCGGGGATCGACTGGATTCGGATGTTGACCCGCGATTCGGCAGATGTAAATATTTCATCTTTGTCGATCCGGATACTATGGATTTTGAAGCTGTGGTAAACGCTGCTACCGCAGGCGGCGCAGGCATCGCTGCGGGCCAGACCATAGTTACCTATGGCGCCAAAGTTGTATTGACCGGCGACTGCGGGCCAAACGCCTACCAGGTGCTTTCGGCTGCCGGCATAGAGGTCTACACCGGCGTTTCCGGAAAGATAAAAGATGCAATCAAAGATTATAAGGCAGGTAAATTGAAGGCCATCGGTCAGGCCACTGTACAACCTCACCATGGCCTGTCTTCCGGTCAGCAATAAAAAGTATAAAAATTTTCAAAAGGAGGTAAGACAATGCCAAGAGGAGATATGACAGGCCCACCTCAAGGTGGCTCAGGAAGGGGAATGGGTGGTGGAGCAGGCAGAGGCATGGGCGGTGGCAGAATGGGAGGCAACCGTTCGGGAGCGGGGCCGGGTGGCGAATGCGTTTGCCCGCAATGCGGCGCCAAAGCTGCACATCAGGCCGGCGTACCCTGTTATAACATCAGCTGTCCCAAATGCGGTGCAAAGATGGCCAGAGCCTGAATGATAGTATCTGTTGCCAGCGGTAAAGGCGGGACCGGAAAGACACTGGTGGCCACCAGCCTGGCTATATCTATCAGGGGTAAGGAAAAGGTGCAGGTGCTCGACTGTGATGTCGAGGAGCCTAACGATCACCTTTTCCTCAGGCCGGTCATTACGGACAGCGAAGTGGTATGCATACCGGTTCCGAAGGTGGACTATGCCAAATGCAACTTCTGCGGGGAGTGTGCGCGGGTATGCGCCTACAAGGCCATAGCCGTGGTGCCCAAGAGCGTGCTTATCTTCGACCAACTCTGTCACGGCTGCGGCGCCTGCAGTTATCTCTGCCCCGAAAATGCCATCTCCGAAGAAGGTAGGGAGATGGGAGTTGTCGAGTCCGGACATGCCGACGGCATTGAATTTGTGCAGGGCAGGCTGACGGTAGGCGAAGCAATGGCTGTACCGGTCATACGCCGCGTCAAAGCCAGGATCAAACGCGATAAGTTTGCTATACTGGATGTCTCACCCGGCACCTCATGCCCTGTGGTGGAAGCTGTCGAGAATAGCGACTACTGTTTACTGGTGACGGAGCCGACGCTTTTCGGGTTGCATGATCTCAAGCTGGCAGTTGAGACGGTCAGGCAGCTGGGCGTTCCCAGCGGCGTTATCGTCAACCGGGCAGTCAGCGGGGAAACACTGGTGCATGACTATTGCAAACAGGAGGGGATACCTGTGCTGCTCGATATACCACTCGACAGGGCTATCGCCCGCCTCTACTCTGAAGGTGTAACACTGGCCGAGGGAATGCCGCAGTGGCAGGCTGCATTCGTGGACGTATACACTCAAATAAAGGGAGCTTTGCATGAAAGAAGTCGTTGTGCTTAGTGGTAAGGGCGGCACGGGCAAGACCAGCATTGCCGGCTGTTTTGCAGCCCTGGCAAGCAATAAAGCGCTGGCGGATTGCGATGTGGACGCGGCCGACCTGCATCTGCTTCTGCAACCTGTCGATAAGCAGAGAGAGGAATTTTGGAGCGGACAGGTTGCCTGCATCGACGAAACTGCCTGCACCTCGTGCGGTCTCTGCCAGGAGCAATGCCGGTTCGATGCCATTCATGATTTCAAGGTCAGCCGCGTCTCCTGCGAAGGCTGCGGCTTCTGCGCTCGCATCTGTCCGGTGGATGCTATTACCATGCAGGACAACATGGCCGGGCACTGGTATATTTCCGACACCAGATACGGGCCCCTGGTACATGCCAGGCTGGGCATAGCCCAGGAGAACTCCGGCAAGCTGGTAGCCATGGTAAGGCAGCAGGCCCGTAAAATCGCTGAGAAGGAAGGTTTTTCTGCTATCATCACCGACGGACCTCCCGGCATAGGCTGCCCGGTGATCTCGTCACTTTCCGGCGCCGATCTGGCTCTGCTGGTTACTGAACCGACAGTGTCAGGCGTGCACGACCTGGGACGCGTAATCGAGGTCTGTCACCATTTCAAGGTACCTGCCATTGTGTGCATCAATAAATCTGATATCAACGAGCAAAAGTCATCACAGATCGAGGAACACTGCGCCCGCAACGGTATAAGCGTAGTGGGGAAAATCCCCTTTGATACCGCGGTTAACCGGGCGATAGCGCGCGGCGTCCCCGTGGTAGAATGCGATGGCGGCCCGGCAGCCAGTGAGATCAGGCGTCTCTGGAAAAATGTTGAATCCCTTTTATCAGCAAGTTAGTATTGAGGAGAACATTATGCCTATTTATGATTATGCCTGCGCCGATTGCGGGCACTGTTTTGAACTTATGCACGAGATGGGTGGGGCCAGGGAGCTTAAATGCCCCTCCTGCGGAAGCAGCCGTGTAAGTAAACAGATTTCAATGCCCGGCCTGATCAGGACCGCCAGTAAATCGCAGGGCGGGCAGACGTGCTGCGGGCGCTCCGAGCGCTGTGATGAGCCTCCCTGTTCTGCGGGAGGAGCATGTTACAGATAAAAAGCAAGATCAAATAAACGGAGGAGTTATATATGAAATATGCAATACCAGTAAACGGAGGGGTATTATCGGCGCATTTCGGCCACTGCGAGCAATTTGCTCTGATCGATGCCGATGAAAAGAGCAAGACTGTTATTAAAAAAGAGATGGTTGACTCTCCGGGACATCAGCCGGGATTTTTGCCGCCATGGCTGGCCAAGCAGGGTGTACAGGTGGTGATCTCCGGTGGCATGGGTAGCAGCGCCATTTCTCTTTTCCAGCAAAATGGCATCAACGTGTTGCTGGGAGCTCCGTCTATTGATCCTGAAAAGGTAGTTATCGATTACCTGAACGGCAACCTGATGGTAAGCGACAACCGCTGCGACCATTAATCACGCAGCTATAGGAGCAAGCCACAAAAAAGACTGAGTAGAGGGCATTCCATGCGTGTCAGCAGAGAAGAGTATCAGCGGATGCTTGAATCAGAGCTTGGCAAAACCTACAGCGCCAGGACGGTAGATCACGCCCTCAAGCCGAGAAATATGGGCAGCATAGAGGTCGCCAGCGGACATGCCAGTATCACGGGCCCGTGTGGAGATACAGTGGAAATCTGGTTAAGCGTTGACAACAATATCATAGAGCAAGCCACCTTCATGACCGACGGCTGTGTAACTACTATAGCTGCAGCCAGCATGGTCACGGAAATGGCTAAAGGCAAACCGCTGGAGGAGGCTCTGCAGATAGGCCAACAGGAGATACTCGATGAACTCGGTGGCCTGCCCGAAGAAAGCCTGCACTGCGCCCTGCTGGCATCCAACACTCTTAAACAGGCGATCCTGGATTACTACGAGTACAGCCGCGATAAGTGGAAACGCAGTTATAAAAAACAATGGTAAAGCGTGATATTGTAGGAACCAGGCATACAGATTCCCCGTTTGACGCCAGGGCGGCTGATTATGACGGCTGGTTTGATGATAAGGAAGGTAAGATAATTTTTGCCACCGAAGTCAAAGCAGTTCAAGAGGTATTGCCCATGTTGCCGAAGCCGTGGCTTGAAATCGGGGTGGGCAGCGGCCGCTTTGCGCAAGCTCTGGGTATCAGCACCGGCCTGGACCCCGCAAGCAGGCTTCTGGATATAGCTAAGGGCCGCGGCATTATAACCATGCAGGGTAAAATAGAAGACCGGTTTTTACCTGCGGAAAGCTTCGGCGCGGTTTTTCTCATCATGACACTGTGTTTTATCGATAACCCTGTTATCGCGCTGAGTGAAATCAAGCGGGCCCTCAAGCCCGGCGGCAGGATTGTACTGGGCGTAGTGCCGCGTCACAGCCCATGGGGCGAATTATATCAGCGTAAAAAACAGGACTCTCATCCACTCTATAAACATGCTAATTTCTACAGATGCGAAGAATTAGTATCTTTACTTAAAGACAGTGGCTTTGTCATCAGCGCGACGATTTCAACGTTGTTTCAGAAACCGGGGCGGGTAATCAAGGTTGAAAATCCACTAAACGGTTATCATGCGGATGCAGGCTTTCTGGTAATTGCAGGAACCAAAACGGGATCGTCCTTTTAGTATTGTCTTTTTGTCTGATTTGAAAGCCTGGAGTATAATTCGGGGTTGCTGGAATCATATAGAGATCCAGTAGAACCTTTCGGTCTGTTCTGCACGGTTTTATCCGGTAAAATTGGCAACGTTATGGTGATCGAAATAGATAATTTTGACCTTGAACCCAAATATACCTCTAACGAGGTGCCGGGCAGATGTCTTAAGTGTCTGGCCGAAAAAGAACTGACCAACTGCCTGTTCGCATTGCTCAGTGAGCAGTCCAGCGATGAAGAGTTGCAGCAGCATTATGAAGCATTAGTGGCATTATTGGAATGTCCCGATTTTGAAAGGCTGCGCAGCGAAGCCGAGAGGCTTCTTTCAGAGGGCAAGCAGGTTAAGGTAAAGGTCGGTTATGACAAAGGCAATTTACATTGTGAGTTGATCGTTGAATAAAAGTGATAAAACATGCTTTAGTATCAATCACCTGCGCCGCTTTCTCATTAATCTGAAGACAAGGAGTTAATAACGTGGCAGACAACGAACAGGTCAAAGGCAGACTCGACGAAATTATTATCCCTCATGCGCTGCGTAGCCTCGCTTCAATGAATCTTATCCGCGACATCACGATAACCGGAGCGGCGCTTAAAATAACACTGGCCTCAACCGCTCTCGATGAATATTCACAGAAGTGGATATCGGACAAAATTAAAGAATCCCTGGTCGGGCTGCCTGATATAAAGGATATCGATATCGATTACGTAGACGCAAAACCCGCTGAATTAAACAAAATTAAACATGTTATTGCCGTCATGAGCGGCAAGGGTGGCGTGGGCAAATCACTGATCAGCAGCCTGGCAGCCGTTGCACTGAGAAGGAAAGGTTACGAGGTGGGCATCCTTGATGCTGATATCACCGGCCCGAGCATCCCCAAGATGTTTGGAACTATGGAGCGGCCGGGGGGCAGTGACAGCGGGCTGTTGCCTGTCACTTCAAAGTCAGGCATTGAGATGATGTCTATCAATCTTCTTTTACCCAGTGAAGATGAGGCAGTAATATGGAGGGGTC
>Ga0265595_1002444_pt1 | contig 12581 bp, 11 predicted proteins | sample saktaG_15_FD_190148 | JGI IMG/M metagenome (GOLD analysis project Ga0265595, IMG submission 190148) | Saline water microbial communities from Sakinaw Lake, British Columbia, Canada - sak_2013_06_06_50m | ecosystem: Environmental > Aquatic > Non-marine Saline and Alkaline > Saline ... | reverse complement strand
CAGCTCCCAACTTACCCATTAATTCCCATAATACTCCCAGTGGATCTTTTAATTCTTTACTCAACGAATGCTCAAATTCTGAATAGGTTCGAATGGGATAATAATCTTTGTTATATAAAATTAAATCACCAATCCAACAATCATATTCATCGTCCGGAAATATATCCGGTATGTCATTAACATAATCTTCAGCTTCCATTATTTCAGCGTCATAATAGGCACTATAAATGGCCGCCTCAATCATATCGCGAAACTGAACCGGGATGCGAATAAAATAACGAATTCTCCCCTCCAGACTAACCAATTCAAAAGAAAAATCTGGCTGTATATATCCCTTAAAATAAACATCAATCTTTGATCCGCCGGAACGAGTGCCGGCGAGCTGGGCAAACAATCTTTCAACCGCCTCAGGTCCTTGCTCGTTGTTTTTAGGAACATCAATGGTTAATAAAATATATTGTAAAGAGGCCAAAAATTTCTTTCTAATATGCATTAACCAATAATTCCAAATCCCTGAAATCAATAAAATCAAAATTACCACCCATCCGCCATAAATAAAAATATCCCACAATATCAAATATGGCGGCAACTCAAAAAAAGATAAAATTGACGACCAATCAAAGTCAAAGATTGATAAATCCGGCATAATGATGAGCTTAAAAGGATATAAATATTATAGCAAATCTATAAAAAAATGCCAATTGGTTGTTTTGTCGAAAGATAAGATTTTAATGGCCTTTCTTAACTATTATAAACCATAATCGTCTAAAGGTCAAATAAAAATTGGAATAAAAAAGAAAAACCGACCGCATTGGCGGTCGGTTCGATGTCTGTGCCTCCACTACTCAAGCGCTCCACGAAGGAGTACGCCGGGTGGCGACCAAGTTGTGAAGTCCTGCGAATTGAGTTGTTTAACCCAACGTAGGACGGCCTGATCTTCTTGGTATGGCGACTTGACCAGGGCCGAACAAACCTGCCGACGATACGTCGTAATGCCCTGCTCAAAGATGGACAGATATATTGTCCGCCGAGTTGCCGGTGCCTCTTGCAGCGCCACGGCTAGCTGAGCCAGCGAACGCCCCACCGTGTAGAACCAGTAGGCCGAGCTATGGACATCGCGATTCTCTCGAAAACCCTGCAGATCTCGGTCAAGCTCTTCTGCGCGACGCGGAAGGTTGAATGAATCACGGAGCAGATGGAGCTCGTCCTGGACCCACGGTGATTGGACCAGCGGGGGCTCGGGGTAGAGTCGGCCGGTAACGTTATTGTTCCCGAGACTGCTAGTCGGAGTCTTCGACCCGGTGCAGCCAACGAAGCTGAACAAGGCCACGACGATCAGACAGAAGAGACAGACGGCTTTCATAATTATACCTCCGGTTGTGTCACTTGACCGATGGCCTAGTGACGGGTTTGCGGTCATCTTTCTGCAATCACATTTATATATTATAGCACATTTTTAGTGATTTGTCAACCCCATCCGCTTAATTTATCAACAATGGCTGTCTTTAAAATTCAATTGATTGTCTTTTAATTCTGAGGCATCAAGATAAGTGTGGGCGCTAACGGGGTAAAGCCCAAAAAATTAAATCCGGCCGAGATGGCCGGATTTAATATCTAAATTCATTATCCTTTATTCTAGATTCTATTTTCTACGTTCTATTTTCTACTCTTGTTTCTTCTCTTCGTACTCCCCTTCAATCGGTCCTTGGTCCTTTGGTTTTTCCTCTTTAGGTGGCTCTTGGCTAGCTTGGCCAGATTGCCCCTGCGGTTGACCATACATGGCCGCGCCAATCTTTTGAATTACATCGCCCAATTCTTGAATGGTCTTTTTAATTATTTCTATGTCCGTACCGTCTTTAACTTTTTTTAATTCGGCGATTTTGTCTTCCACTGGTTTTTTATCTTCCGGTTTCACCTTATCTCCAGCGTCCTTGAGCGCCTTCTCAGAAGTATAGACCAAGGTATCGGCCTGATTTCGTAATTCAATTAATTCTTTTTTATTGCGATCTTCGGTGGCAAATTGCTCAGCTTGCTTTTTCATTTTCTCAATTTCCTCTTTAGAAAGCGCCGAAGTATCTTTAATGGTAATGTGTTGAGAACGATTAGTGGCCTTATCTTTAGCGGTCACGGTTAAAATGCCATTAGCGTCAATGTCAAAGATAACTTCCACCTGAGGAATGCCCCTGGGTGATGGCGGAATGCCGTCTAACAAGAAGCGTCCCAAGGTACGATTATCACTGGCCATAGGCCGCTCGCCCTGCAAGACATGAATTTCTACCGAGGTCTGATTATCGGCCGCCGTAGAGAAAACCTGTGACTTAGAGGTGGGAACCGTGGCGTTACGATCAATCAAAGGGGTACGAACTCCACCCAAAGTTTCAATGCCCAGGGTTAAGGGCGTCACATCTAACAACAACACATCTTTCACCTCGGTTTCACCGGCTAAAATCGCGCCTTGAACAGCTGCGCCCATGGCCACGCATTCCATCGGATCAACGCCACGGGCGATCTTGTCGCCAAAATGTTGGCAATGAACTTCTGCACCATCGGCATTCTGGTTGGTCCACCGACTAAAATAACTTTTTCAATATCTGTCGGATTTAATTTAGCGTCGCCCAGCGCCTGCTCCACAGAATGGCGACAACGCTCCACAATCGTTTTGACCAATTCTTCTAATTTGGCTCGGGTAATCTTCATTAATAAATGTTTGGGTCCGTCATGGGTGGCCGTTACAAACGGCAAATTAATTTCGGTTTCCAGAGTCGACGATAATTCAATCTTAGCTTTTTCGGCCGCTTCTTTAACTCGCTGCATGGCCATCTTATCATTACTCAAATTAACACCGGAATCTTTTTTAAATTCACTAATAACATGGTTAACCACCACTTCATCCATATCAGTACCGCCAAGCTGCGTATCGCCCGAAGTAGACAAAACCTCAAACACGCCTTGGCCAAAATTCATAATCGTCACGTCCAGCGTACCGGCGCCAAAATCAAAAATTAACACTTGCTGATCTTTCTGACCAGATTTGTCCAAGCCATAGGCTAAGCTGGCCGCGGTTGGTTCATTGACCAAACGCACTACTTCCAGTCCGGCAATCGCGCCCGCGTCTTTAGTGGCTTGACGTTGGGCGTCATTAAAATAAGCCGGCACAGTAATGACCGCTTTTTCTATCTTTTCGCCCAAAAATAATTCCGCATCTTTTTTGACCTTTTGCAAAATAAAGGCAGAAACTTGCTGCGGCGTATATTCTTTACCGAAAATTTTATATTTAAAGTCAGTGCCCATTTTTCTTTTGGCCGCGAAAACCGTACCCTCGGGATTAGCCACGGCCTGACGTCGGGCTGGTTCGCCCACCAGTAGCTCTCCTTCTTTGGTAAAAGCCACATAAGATGGAAAGGCCTTTCCGCCAACCAAAGTCGTACCTTCGGCCGAAGGAATCATTTTCGGTTTGCCGGCTTCCATATAGGCCGCCGCTGAATTAGATGTACCGAGATCAATACCTATAATCTTTGCCATATGTTTATGATTACAACTTAATAATATAAAGATTCAAAAGACACCTTAATTTTCAATTTCCAATTTTTAATTTTCATTTAATTCCTTAATGATTCAATGTTTAAACATTAAGACATTGAAAATTCAATAGAAATTTAACATTAGAAATTAGAAATTATTCTATAATCACCTTGGCTGGTCTAATAACTTTATCATTCATCTTATAACCAGGTTGTATTTCTTCAACAATTATCCCCTTGTCTCCTTTCTTCTCTACCACTTCATGCTCATCAACGTTAAACTTTGCTCCGCCAGTTGGCCGATTAATTCTTTCCACGCCCTGGGCTTTTAAAAAATTCTCCAATTGTTCTTTGATTTTTAAAACTCCTTTTGCCCAATCATTGTTTTTTAAATTTTCCGGTAAATGCTTTATTGATTCATCAAAACCATCTAAAATAGCAATGAGATGCAAAATTAATTCTAAATTAGCAAATCTTATCCACCCCATCTTTTCGCGATCTGCCTCGCGCTCCAGATTAAGATAATCTGCCTTAGCTCGTTTCCAACCATTGAGGTATTCGTCAGCCTGTTTTTGTAGTTCAACTATTTTCTTTTCTAATTCTTGAATTTTTATCTTATCGTCAGACATAATAAAATAATTTAACTGTTTAATGTTTTTTTAACATAATTAATCAAATTCAAATTGCGATTATAGTCCATTCTTATCGGCCCCAGAAGACCAAATACTACCCCCTCCTTTTGAGCCGGCAATTCTAAGCGAGTGAAAATCGCAGCGCAAAACTCGCCAAAAGGATTTTCTCGACCCAATAAAATTTGCGGCTCATCTTCTATTTGATCAAAAATTTGAAAAACCGTGCGATCCAGGCGATCTACGATTTGACCTAAACCATAAATTTCCTCGCTTGATTGCGAAAACTCCGGTTGACTAAAAAGATTTGAAAAACCAGTATAATAAAAATTATTTTTATCAAAGGCCATGATGGCCAATTCACCGGTTAACTCGGCCATCATTTGACTTAATTCTTTGGCCAGCCCATCACCTGTTTTATTTTTAAATTTTTCTATTTGCTTAATTTTGTTTTGTCCAAAATCGGCGGTATTTAAAAAATTTTTAATATAATAATGATAGGTCTTTTCTGTGGGCACCCGGCCAGCAGAAGTATGCGGCTGAAACAAAAAACCCTTTTCCAATAAAACTGCCATTTCGTTTCGGACTGTAGCCGAACTAATTCTTCCTTTATCCTCCGTCGCCGAATGCTCCGCAGGTTGCTGCGACGATGGAAGCGCGGAGGACTCTCCGAGGCCCTGCCTACCGGCAGGCAGGCTTGGGCAAGGGAGGGCTGGGGGCTTTGGAGGATTCCGCTTGATTCCGCGCAGATTACTGCGCGGCGCTTCATCTAATCTAAAATTTTCCGCAAGCCAGTCTGAGCTAATCGGCTGGGCAGTTTCAATATACTGATGAACTATTGTCTTTAATAATTGATTCTGGCGATTCGTAAGCATAACATTAAAGTCAAAAATCAAAAGGTCCCGAAAAATAATGAATGAAATGATTATGTTTTTCGTGGATCCACGAGAATGTAGTTTGGCTAAAGCCAAAACATTCTCGGGACAAGCTCCAAACAAATTATAATAACCAAAATTCAAAGATTTAAACAATTTTGAGCTTTGGTGTTGGTGCTTATTTGGGATTTGAAATTTTGGATTTGGTGCTTTCCGATAATGACTAGTGTAACATAAAAATTAGCACTCGTCAAGACCGAGTGCCAATTATCTGTGGATAACTTAGTTTCTTAAAAATTCATAAAAAAGAAAAGGGCGGGTCCGAAGACTCGCCCGTTCCAAGGGTGCTTCCCTTAGAATGCTGCCTTGATGGCCAGCTCTATACCGGGCTTGCCGTTCTTGATGCCAACGTAGTTCTCGTTGACCAGCGGGCCAAGCTTGTTGAAGTTGTGGACACCGACGGCCACCACTCCACCAGGCGCAGACCATCGGACCTCGGGTCCGAAGGCTGTCCGCCGATGATTGAACCACACAGCGCTGTAATTGACAGTACTGAATGACGCGGCATTGAAGTTCCAGGTGTTCTGGCTCCACACTTCAACGGGTCCGAATCGCCTGTCCAGATATACGTTGCCTGACCAGTCGGCCAGTTTCAGCTGACCAACGCTGTCAAGACTGAGGGTGACCGATAGCGGCGCCTGAATGTCGACACCACCCACAATCACTTCGGGTCCGACGCCTGGCGAAAACCAGGAACTCTTGCCGCCGATCGGCGCGACCGCCTGGACGAAAACGTGATTCTCGCCGTAGAAAACCATACCGGTGAGACCCGTATTCCCAAGGCAATACTTGCCCTTGAGAACGGTGTAGGCCTGGACGGGCGAGGCCACGATCGCGGCCATTGCAACCACGACCAGTAGTGCTACCAGAAACTTCTTCATGATACTTCCTCCTGTGTTTAGCGCTTAGATTGATTATTCAATCTATATATATCATAGCACATTTTAGAAAAAATGTCAACCCCGTAAAGCTATCTTTTCCACAGGGCTTATTTTAATCAACAAAATCCAGCCCCCTATCTTTAGATCTCATTTTAATCAAGACGCCACGGGCCGCAGGCCACATGAGGAGCGTAGCAAATTTTTCGGGGTTGCACCCCGTGACGAGCGAGGCGAGTTTTACGGGGTCAAGGGGAAAACTATCTCAAAATCCTAATAACGCCCTATTTTATCAGCATATTCTTCACTCCTTGGTCAAATGATGTCATTTCAATTTTAAACTCATCCCACCAGGGATATTCGGGAAAAACATCGCCGGAGGTCAAAGACTTTATCTGATCTGGTGTAAACGGAGATTTAAATAAAATATCATAAATTCGCAGTAGAAATAAAAAAATGGGCAGAGGCAAATAAATCGCCAAACGCAAGCCGCCCATATTTTTTAAAACCGTGCTAATAATTTCGCGAAAATTAATTATTTGCTGACCATTAATGCTATAAACCCTGCCCGCCTTCGCCGAGCGAATCTCTGTCAAGCCCCGAGATTGATCTAGGCTAGGTGCTCTATAACTTTGGCCTACTTCGATAGATGGCTGCGGACGGGCTCCGCTAGAGCCTCTCGCAATTTCATTGCGAGTCGCTTCGTTCTCGCTAGGAAAATTCTTAATAAATTCAATTACCAAATGGCTCATATCATCAATATAAATCGGCTGACGAGGATACTGGCCATTACCAGGAATGGGAAAAATCGGACATTTTTTAGCGAAATTAATCAGCCAGCCGATGTTTTTATCGTCCAACGGGCCATACATTAAAGACGGTTGAAGAATGACATAAGATAAACGGCTGTTTTTGACCAGCTCATCCCCTGCTTTTTTGGTAGTGGCATAAAAATCTTGACGCACCGATAAAACCGCGGCCGAACTAAAGTGAATTATTTTTTTAACACCGAACTTTTTGGCCGCCGCAATAACGTTTTGCGTGGCATCAACATTATTTTTTCTAAATAAATCATATTGCGACCCGGAAATCTGGGCCTGAAGAGTAATAACCAAATCTTGATGATCAAAATTATCACCCCATTGGCCCGGCAAAGATAAATCAGCCAAAACCGCGGTTACTCCTAAATTTTTAACAAAATTCAAGTTGGCCTCGTTTTTATCAATCACAGTTATATCAACCGGATTAAACCCAACTTCCTTCATAGCCCGGATTAAATTTTTGCCAACAAAGCCGGCGCCACCAGTAATTAAAATCTTCATATAATAATGCTAATCTACAAATTTTATGCTAATCGCGCGAACTGCGAATAATTTTCAAGCAATTAAAGTCATCCTAACCAACAAACACGTCCGAACACCGCGAATACTACAAATACTATAATTCGGGGCATTCGGATAAATTTGTAGTTTAGGATTATGTTAGTAATTTTATTCATTCAGAAAATTGATTAATAATTAAACGCGCTAATGTTTTAAGACCATTAGCTAAATTTTGTCCCTTAGATTGCGAATACTGTGAATAATAAACCTTAATCGGTATTTCGGTGTATCTTAATTTATTTCTTTTTATTTCGGCAACGATTTCTGAACAAAACTCAAAGTGATCGCCATGAATTTCTATTTTCTGCCAGGCCTCGCGCGATAAGGCCTTAAAACCAGACTGTGAATCAGAAACCCAAACGCCAAACAATAACCAAGTAAAAAAATTAGCGCAATAATTAGCCACCCGTCTAAACAAAGGCAGGTTTTGTTTGTCCTCCGTCGCCGAATGCTCCGCAGGTTGTTGCGGAGATGGAGGCGCAGAGAACCCTCCGAATCCGCCAGCTGGCGGAGAAGGGAGGGCTGGGGGCTTTGGAGGATTCCGCTTGATACCGCGCAGTAAGCTGCGCGGCGCTTCATTTAAAAAACGAGAGCCCAGAACCACGTCTGCCTCCCCTTTAATAATTGGATTGATTAAATTTAAAATATCATTGTGGTCGTGCTGGCCATCGGCGTCAAAAGTAACGGCCAGATCAGCTCTCAATTCGTCAAAAGCATAAACCAAGCCAGTTTTAGTCGCGGCGCCGGCTCCACGATTCAAAAAATGTTGAATAATTTTTATTTTTTTTTCTTTCACCGCCAATGATGTCTCGTCGGTGGAGCCATCGTCAATAACTAAAATATTTTCGGGTGAAAAATGACGCAAAAGGTCGTCTAAAACTTTTGGTAATGCCGATGCCTCATTGTAGGCCGGAATAACGATTATGGTTTTAGGCGATTTGTCGTTCATTGTCTAAAAATTAATTTGAGTTAATGATTTTATCAATCAGATGTTTTAATTCTTCGTCATTAGAAAAACGAACGACCAGTTTTCCGCCCTTACTTTGTTGTTTAATTTTTACTGGCAAATTTAATTTTTGCGATAACATTCTTTCTTGTTCTAAGAATCGAGAGTTGTTGGCGATAACGCGATCGGACCGTTGGCCTTTTAGCATTTCTTCTGTCTCGCGAATTGAAAGACCCAGTCCTAAAATTCTTTTCAAAAACATTTCTTGCTTGGCGGTGTCTTCAATGGATAAAAGAGTTTTGGCGTGACCCTCAGTAATGCGGCCTGATTCAATCGCCTGCTGTACCGAGGTTGGCAAAACCAACAAACGCAAAGTATTGGCAATGGTGGCGCGAGCCTTGCCTAATTTTTGAGCGATTTGCTCTTGATTTAAGCCAAACTCCTCAATTAACCGCTGATAGGCCCGAGCTCGCTCCATGGGATTTAGGTCTTGGCGCTGGACATTTTCCAGCAAAGAAATCTCAAATTTTTCCATCTCAGTCATAGTTCGCACAATGGCCGGCACGGTCTTCGTCTCCACTAATTGCGCGGCTCGCCAGCGACGCTCGCCAGCGACGATTTGATAACAAGGACTGTCCCCGAATGAGGACTGTCCCCTGGTCAAAATTAGCGGCTGGATAATGCCATATTCGCGAATAGAATTGGTCAACTCATCCATTTCTAAACGAGAAAAATTTTTGCGCGGCTGGTTGGGGTTGGGTTGAATTTGATTAATAGGAATAAGCAAAATTTGCTCTCCGGTTTGTTGAAGGGTTTCTTGGGTAATTTTTTGAATTGTCTGCTGGGGCACTGGACCCGACGAAGTCGGAATCAAAGCCCCCAGTCCTCTACCAAGTGGCATAGTAAAATCTAATTATTAATTTCTAATTTTTAATTTCCCCGCCTGCCACCTGCCCGCCATCGCTACGCTCAGGCGTTGCGGGCGGGAAGCCGCCCCATAGAGATAAAAGCTTAAAAACAAAATCATCTCTCGCTTCCTGTATAGAATTAACTTCAAGGAAGGCATCCGCCGACTGGCGGAGGCGGGCAGGTATTTTTTCGCAAATTCGCATTATTTTAATTTCTAAAAAATCAATAAAACAGCGACCAAAGTTTATATATTATTGAAGGGCGCAACAAACTTAAAACAGAAAGACATGTCATTAAGGCCCCGATAATAATATAGACAATTCCACTAATCCTATAACATAAAAAGTCTTTATCATCAATTTCTTTCTTTCTTAGGCCAAGAGAACTGATAAATTTAATCCAGGTAGCGGCACCTTTCTTGAATTGCCATAAAATCCCCGCAACCAAGACAATTAACGACCCGAGAGTGGCCATTAAAAGCCGATTAACATCTGACATAAAAATTATTATTATCCCGAAAAATAATGAATAAAATGAATATATTTTTCGTGGATCCACGAGAATGTATTTCGGTTTTCAACCGAAACATTCTCGGGACAAATTATTTAATTAAACACTAATGCAACGAATAAGTTTAGATAATTCAAAAGTCAAAAATCAAAAGGCAAAATTGCAAGTCAAAAATCAAAAGTTTAAAATTATTTGCAGTTCGCATGATTAGCACCCGCCTGCCAGCCTCGCCGAGTCTAGGCGGGCCAAAGCCGCCCCATAGAGATAAAAATTTAAAAACGAAATTATTTCTCGCCTTCTGTCCCGCCTGCCAACGCCTGTCAATCGCATCGAGATAGACTTCGGAGATAAACCCTAACAGCAAATAAACTTCCTATTTAGAGATAGGCATATGGCGGGCAGGTTAGAATTAACTCTAAGGAGGCATCCGCCAACTGGCGGAGGCGGGCAGGTATTTTTCGTAAATTCGCGTTATATAAAAATCAAAATCGTGATATTTTCAAAATTTACGCTTAAAATAATCGTCTGGCAAGGATTTTACGGCACCTCTTTTTGGGGACTGTCCTCCCTCTGGCATTCCAAAACATTCTCGGGACAATTTAAAATTAGAGTTTAGAAAGTAAAAAATAGTAAATAGAAAGTTTCTCTACTACTAATTTCCAATGACAAAATAATTTTTGACCCTATACCCTGTTTTTCGCGGCCGCGAAAAACAGGGTATAGCGAAATTCTTAGTCTATTTTATCTTCCCCTTTTAAGTGGTCAAATAGCTCGATCGTGTATTTTAACCACTTATTATTTCCTTATTTCTTTAACAAAAAGGAGCTTTACGAATTCTTCTAAAGAGCAATTTTTAATTATCAATTCGTAATTTGTATATTTGTAATTAATTCGTAATTAGTAGGAAGCTTGCCGCAAGCTAGAAGGCCCACCCGCTATTCCCTCCCCCATTCACATTGCCATCGCTCACAAGAGCATTCCAAATAGCCCCTCCTCCTGCCACGCTTCTGGTGACCGAGGTATAATAGATTTGGTTGGTTCCCGTGCTATCCGATAAATTAAACGTGCTTGCCCCTGTGTTTGTATCTATTGTTATCAGATTTCCAGCCGTGCCAGTTAAGGCAAAAGAAGTAAAGGTCTGGGTGGTGCCAGCTGTAAAGCGAATAGCTTTATTGGGCGTGGTGGAAGTGAAATTATAAAAAGTGGTTGTGCCTGAAATGGTTGAGGTCTTGGTGGCATCATTAAAAACTACTGTACCTGTTCCAGCAGTAAATGTGGCATTATTAGTAAAGTTACCGCCGACAGTTATTGTATAGCTACCCGGCGATAGGAAAGCGTTACTGTTTTTGATGAGAACGTTGTTTTGCACCGTGAGATCAGAACCGAGTATCACGGTCATAGTCGTGTAGGTGCCATCCACTGTAAAATTGTAAAAGGGTTGGGTCGTCGAGAGCGTGTCAGACCGGACTAGGCCAGACCCTCCCATATAGACTGTGCCCGTTCCAGCGTTGAAATTCGAGCTGGAGATTGTCAGTTTCCGGCAGGGCCGAATCGTTCCCGTCCCTACCGTGAGCACGCCCGTTCCAGAGACGGCCAGGTCGAGCAATCTACCGAGTGTGCCGCTGGTCACGGTTACAGTAGCACCGGATGGGATTACCATTGAAGTCCAGGCGTTGCCATCGAATACTCCAGTCCCTATGTTGAGCGTGAATCCACTTCCCACCGTGATTGTACTCTCCACCCCGTAGCTGTATGTTTTTCCATTGAAAATGAGTGTTCCCAAAGTCATCGCAAGGACACTGGAGTGACCAAAATTATCCTGCAAAGTCCACTCCCCGCCTGACCCATTCCAAGTAACATTCCAATATGAATTAGAACCGCTCTTGACGGTCTTGCCCGATGTAGTAGCCGAGAAAGTAACCGTAGAAGTTGAACGAGTAAACGTTCCCGCAGAAATATCCGAACTTCCCGATATGTTAATTTTAGAATTCCCCGAGCAGGTCACCACCCCGCTGGCTCCGATAGTTAGGTTTGTTGTTGCCCAACCCGTTCCCGCAGAAGCTCCGATAGTCACCGTGGCTGTTCCCCCAGAGCTGGTTATGGTGGAATTTCCGCTAATAATTAGGTTTTTAGTGCCAATAGCCAAAGTATTTTTGTAGCCAGTTAAATCTAAGGTAGCGGCGGCAGAATCAACGTCTACTGTCACATTGCCAGAATTAGCGTCTAATATAGCAGTATCTCCTGCTCCTGGGTGAGCGATAACAATAGAACCACCTGATGCAGTAACCCAAGTTCCTGAATCACTTGACCAATTGCCGCCTGCTGCTGATGCGTATTTTTGGCCAATGAAATAAATCAGGCCAGGAGTGCTTTGGCCTTCAAAGTATTGAGAATAGAGTCCACCATCATTTTGAGCTATGGTATCGTTGGAAGAGGCCTCAAATTTAGCCGCTACTCTGAAATCTTTACCATCTGAGTTATATAGATAACATTGTTGGTTGGGCAAAGGGTCATTGGGGATACTGGACATTTGGGTTATTAGGTTGGCGCACCAGTTAGAAGAAGTACAGTCAGATAAGCAAACAGTCGTATTGCCATCTGGGATAGGATAGGAATCATTAAAGGCATAGGCTAATTCCAGAGCATTAGTGATTTGCTTGATATCAGACATTCTTCTGGTATCTCTACCCTTAATTATGGTCCCGTTTAAGGCCGCAATGGCAAAGGCTGCCAGAACACCAACAATGGCGATTACGACTAGGAGCTCTATTAAAGTAAAAGAACGACGGCTTTTAAAAGTCGGGCTGGTATGGTATGGTGTGTGTGACGAAGACATGGGGCAGAACATAAAATCAAAAGTTAAAAGGCAAA
>Ga0265595_1002443_pt1 | contig 12585 bp, 11 predicted proteins | sample saktaG_15_FD_190148 | JGI IMG/M metagenome (GOLD analysis project Ga0265595, IMG submission 190148) | Saline water microbial communities from Sakinaw Lake, British Columbia, Canada - sak_2013_06_06_50m | ecosystem: Environmental > Aquatic > Non-marine Saline and Alkaline > Saline ... | reverse complement strand
ATCTTGCCTTTGACATGAAAAGCCCGGTTGGGTAGAATCTTACGTTGTGCGTGGCAGCGTAGCTCAGTGGTAGAGCAGGGGACTCATAAGCCCTTGGTCGCTGGTTCAATCCCAGCCGCTGCCACCAATTCTCTTTTTACCGCGTCCAACTTGATGTCTACAATTCACTTTCGGTACGTTGTTCCTTTGTGAATCAGGAACATAAACAATAGAAAAACATCATTCATTACATTGATACAAGTAATGGCAACATTTGCAAAGTCTTCATTGAGTGCTTCTTTTCTTTGAGTTGAGGTTTTCGAAAGCATCTTATCAGAAGTGCTTGGACCAAAAGCTAAGCCTATCTGAGTTCCATTTATGCTACAATGCACTCCCCAATTACCTAAGGTTTTCTTCATTCCAATGATGGCCTCGTTATATTTATCAGGTATGAATGTAGCGATTTTTGCAGGTACGATTGCCTTTTGTTTTATGAATTTTATTGCTTCTGCATCCAGATTTTCTATTATGTGGGCAGTAACAATAGTTTCAAGACATGATCTCAAATTCGAATAACACACATTGAACATGCCCACGGTGAGCATTATACGAGCTGCCTCCAATCGCCAAAATGCATCGTTGTACAGCACAGCAGACACTATGCCTTGTCTTCGGCTTGGTTCAAAGGATAATAACTCTTCAAGGGTTAATGCCTTTTCCAATTTGGCATTCATCAGTCGGACCATGACAGGTGAATGAAGTTGCTCAAATTCCTTTTCCAACTGATCCAGTTGCTTTCCTATTTTTTCCCTGACTGCGCTTTCACGCTTTTCGAAGTATTTATCACAAAATATATGTCCGTCTGTCATATTAAGTCTCCACGATCCTTAAATAACTGACAACATAGTACTGTTTTCAGACTACCATTGTCTAAGGCTCTAAACTGAGATTTTTGGTTTACACCTAAAATTGTATCCACACACCTATTGACCTTCTCCTTGTTCGAGACTATCCTCTCACGCACTTAAACGAGAAGAAGGAGAAGTCCAATGTCTACGAAAGTAAAAGTTACAACAATCAAGCAAGCCATTGATAGCTTCCTGCTATCCTGTAAGGTAGAGGGTAAATCCTACGGAACTATAGAGTGCTATACAGACAAATTGAAAGGCTTTCTATGGTACACCACCAATTACCACTGGCCGGATGATATCAAGGCAATAACTACTGATCACCTGAGGCAATTCTTAGCCTATCTAAGGGAGACTCCACATAGGTTCAATAGCACCTGCCCAAGAGCGATGAAGCCTATCAACTCTACCACCATTCAGAAGTATTACCGGGCATTATCTGTTCTATTTAACTGGCTGATAAGCGAGGAATTGCTTCAATATAATCCATTAATCAAGATCAAAGTACCTAAGGCTGAGAAGAAGGTTGTTAAAGCTCTGTCTTATGCTGAAGTAAACCAGATCATAGCCAGTTTTGGAAATAGGTTCGAAGATAAGCGTAATAAGGCGATCATACTGGTATTGGTTGACTGTGGATTAAGATTAGGTGAGTTACTTAATATAAAAATAGCTGATGTAAACATGCAGCAACAATTACTCAAAGTCGATGGCAAAACAGGAGAGCGTGTAGTAAGATTCGGATTGACTACGGCTAAAGCATTGTTGAAGTACATGATGGCAAGACAGGTATTGAACGGACATTGTGATAAGTTATGGATAATCAAGGAAGGTACTGGTCTGAAGGATTCAAGCGTTGAGACACTGTTTATTCATCTGGCAAAGAGGACTGGTATAGCGGTACATCCACACTTATTGCGGCATACATTTGCTACGTTATGGCTGAAGAACGGTGGAGATAGCTTGATGTTACAAAGGTTACTTGGACATACAACATTAATGATGACAAATAGATACTGTCAGGCTGTTGGATGCTATGATGCAGTGGAAGCTCATAAGAAGTTTAGTCCAGTGGATAATTTTAAATCCAATAATCTTCTGCCCAAAAGTTAGGGGAATCAACACACTCGACTATTAATTCCCCGATATAGTTCGGAGCTTCGTGCACCTTAATCTCCAGGGATAAAACATATCTGCCTGTTACCCCGCTTTTCACCTTAATCGCAGTTACAAAATAATCGTCCTTAGCTACCCGTCTTAAGTGAGCATATTCAGTATGATACCAGCCATGATAATCTTCATATTCATCTCGGGTGAATTCTTGAAAAGATTGTTTTCTAAACGGATATATCTTTTCAAGAATTTGCGGCGTATTAGGTGTTGGATCCTTGAATCCTATATCGTAGCCTATCAAAGTTTGGTTTTGTGACCATCTCCACCTAATATGAAGTTCTCTTTCCTTATTAGTAGGTATGGCCAAATAAGTGCCTAGGTTCTGCTCCTTATCGGTTTGAATAAAGCCATCAATTTTATGTTTCCATGCTGGCGGGATAATGAAACTTAAGTTGTCAACTTGTGCTATGGGATACAGTTGTCCAAATACTTGTTTTCTTAGAAGTTCAGTCTGGTTTGATAAATATTTCGTATGCTTTTTGCCACTAGTAATTGCATAAAAAAGCCCGATGAATGAAATCACAAAAGCCAGGATAGCAAAAATTGCGGTTACTATATCCCATTTAACGCTCTCCCAAAATAATGGTGACATGATCATTGCTATGCCTAATGTAATGTCGACGGTTTGAATGCTAATAGTACGTATAGCCCTAAAGAATGCTGGAATATCTGCAAGGCAGGTTATTCCGAACACAAAAATAATTATCACCATCGCAATCAAATCTGCTCTTTTATAATCTCTATTTATAATACGTGAGATTATTACAACAACAAGTGTTATTATGAGCAAGGAAAAGAATACCAAGAGAGCAATAAATATACATTGAAATCGCCAATCTGATTGTACCCTTGGCACTGCATAGTAAAGAGCTATAAAAACAGTGGGTACTAAGATCAAAACATAGGGCAGTTGAAACCTTTTAAGATAGTCTTCAGCTGTTCTTGCCCACTTATTAGAAATAGCGCAAACAACGATGAAAACAGAGGCACCTAAAAGAATTAGACCGACTGGATAAGTACATACTCGTATAGTCTCAAGGTTCAAGCTAAGCCATGAAATGCCGGATATTAATAAACCGAAAGACTTGGTAATGAGATCGAATTTGCGCTGGTTGTCTTCTGCAAACGACATATGTCAATACCTTGCGAAATTATATACCCATGCATATAGGATAGGTATATGCTAGTACACTAATCTGCTGGCCATTAAATTATACTTGACCGGCAAGTGCTTTAAAGTAGGGCATATATGCATTAATAAAATTACCTTCTAAATCCACGGCAATAAAATATACTAATTTGTTCTCCGCATGGAAATAATAATCAATAATTGTGACTGATTTCTCAATCTTAGTCGCTGGGTCTGTGTAGAAGCCCTTTATTTGCCACATTATCTTTTCTCCTTTTCTATCCTACTTGGACACTTGAATAAATATCTGCAATCAATATAGATATCAATTATTATACACCTGCATACTTCGCAATGGAACACACATATTTAAGCCTGCAAATTCGTAAATTCTGTAAGAGTCATTCCCAATATCCATTATTCTGAATTTTACTAAGTTCTTCAGCGGGCTATCGAGGTAAATATTATAATAACGATAACCATGTTAACCTTGCTACCACCGGTATCGATACCCAGGTCAGGGTGACTAAATAACTGGTTCTTCTTGGTGAGATTCGCTGGTAATTTACGAGCAATCTGAGGATAGATTGAGGGATGCGATGGATTGGGCGTAGTGGCTTACTATCGATAAAGAATCACATATATTAGTGGAGCCATTTATAGATGTATATCGTACTCGTACAGGTATCGCCTGTATAAGCCAGCCCTACAACTTCAATTGACTAGTTGAAATAGGTCAGGTCAGTGATTTGTCCTACCCACCTACGGGCACCCAGTGCCAACGACCAGTCGAGTCAATTTCTTCATAACGTTCCTGATAGCCACATAGCTGACACCTTCGATGTTGGGTTTCCTTTCCGTAAAACTTATTACCCTTTTTAAGCGTCACTTTCATGTTATGTTTACCAGTATCGGTTTTTGGGCACTTCATCGTATTAAATTACCTCTCTGTTATTTGTTTCCAGCGACATATTCCGATAACAATATTTAGGAAGCTCAATTTGAATTTGAACTTTGATCTATCTGGTTAGCTTTATCAAGACACATCACAGCTTCTTCAAGCCTTCCTAATTTTTTCAGTGTCACACCCTTATTACGCCAGGCCAATAATGACTGCGGGTTCATTAGCAGCCCTTTATTGAAACATTTTAAAGCTTCAGCATATTTCCCCAATATTAGTAACGCCGTACCTTTATATTGCCAAGCGTCAGCAGATTGGGGATTTAATTGTATTACCTTATCACAGCATTCAATTGTTGAATGACATTTCCCGCAATTTAAATAGAGTACGCCCTTACTGTTCCAAGCATCTATTGCTTTTGGATTTAATTTCAGGACTTCGTCAAAGCATAAAATAGCATCATCATCTCTATTAAGAGCAACTAGTGAAACTCCTTTGTTATACAATGCATTTTCAGATCGAGGATTTACTGACAGTGCACAATCAAAACACTTAATAGCATTTTCATGGTTGCCCAAAGTGTTTAAAGATACTCCCATACCGACCCATATTTCTGATGAGTCCGTATTTATTCGTAGTGCTTCGTTAAAACAGGCTATAGCCTCTTTATGTTGATCGATCCTAGCCAAGCATAAGCCCTTGTTATGCCACGAATTTACCGATCCGGGATTTATGCCAATAGCAGTATCAAAACATTGAATAGCTCGCTTAAAATATTCGAGTTTATATAATGCTGACCCCTTTTCATCCCAAGAGTCATAATCACTGGGATTTAGATTTATAGCGGTATCAAAACAATCTATTGCCTCTTTATATTTTCCAAGGCATTTTAATGCGAATCCCTTTGCATACCATTTGTTCCAATGATTGGGATCGATTTGGATAGCTTTTTCAAAACACTTTATGGCATCTGTATACTTCTCAAGGTGCATGTATGACGACCCTTTTTCCTGCCAAGCATCTTCATACATGTAATCTATTTTGATAGCGTGATCAAAGCATTTGATAGCCTCAAAATAATTGGCAAGGTTTGAAAAGGCAATTCCCTTCCCATACCAAGCTTTATTAAAAATAGGGCTCTGTTTTATGATGGAATCGAATTGCTTGATGGCGTCAATGAATAATTCATTCTTAAGGTAGGTAAGTCCAACCTCATATAGTACTTCTAATTCCTCTGAATTAGTCATATCCGCCTCCTGATTTTGGAGTTTCGCACAGCATTTCGTATGGTCTCCAATATTCAGATATGTGGTGAAGAGACCGTTTTGGTCGCTTCGGACGGTATATGTTGACCTTTAGTTGTCAAATTACACCACACTAACCTCACTCTTGTGGATGTATTGAGAATGATTATACATCTGGAAGCACGGGAATGGAATACTCGTATTTAAACTTATAGATCCGCAAATTCTGCGAGACTGATTGGTTCTTTCTTGCGTTCGTATTTTTTCTAACTTTTCATGGCGGTATGCGACGGGGAGTTAAGGTTAATATAGGTGGGCTATATATAATAAAATGGCTAATAATGTTAACCTTGCCTAAAGCGATGATGGATGTCAGCGGTTTAGGATTGACGATATTACTTTGCTGCCATGCCGTGTTTTTGTGCCCACTCTGGATCTAGTCTCATGCATTCACTCCAGCATGCTAATGCCTCATTGCGTTGCCCTGTCATTGATAAACAATTTCCCAGATAAAACCATGCTGGCGCATGTTTTGGGTCTAAATGGGCTGTTTTTTTATAACAATTGATTGCTTCTCTGTATTGTTCACGCATACCCAGTATGCTTCCCATGTTATACCAAGCCAGAGCCATATTTGGGTCTATTTTAATTGCTCTTTTATAACAGTTCATTGCTTCGTCCCAATTGTCTTTACCTAACATAACAAGAGCGTGTCCCTTCCTATTCCATGCATCAGCATAAGTGGGGTTGATATTTATTGCCTTATCATAAGATTCAATGGCCTCTTTCCAATGGCCGAATTGTGTGCAGGCGAAATATCCTTTGTCATAATAAAATGTTGCATTATTAGGTTCCAAAGTTAGAGCTTTATTGAAACATTCCAGTGCCTTGTCATAACTTGCATAAAGTTCAAGAATAGAATAGACAGTGCCTCTATTATGCCATGCAGCAGCATAATTTGGATCTATCTCTATTGCTCTATCATAGCATTCCAAAGCTTTATAAAATTCACCAAGTCGGTTATAGGCCACTCCTTTGTTTAGCCAGGGTCTTCGCCAGTTGGGAGCTAGTTCAATAGCCTTTTCAAAATTACGAAGAGCCTCTTGGTATTGACCGATCTCACTAAATGCCGCACCTATATCATTCCAAGACATAATTAGATTAGAATTTAAAGATATCGCTTTAGCAAAACATTCAATAGCAGCATTATATTCACCCAGTTGATAAAGCATTTGCCCTTTGTTCTGCCAAGCTACAGCATATGTCGGATTTAATTTAATAGCTTTGTCAAAACATGTGATAGCTTCTTTTAATTTTTGCTGACTTTTTAAATATAAACCTTCGCTAACTAAATTAATCGCCCTCGTATTTTCAATTGATGGCTTATCATGGGATGGGATTTCCTTATGTTTAAATAATCCGGCTACTTTATATTTTCCTCCCTGTAGCTCCCATAACAACACAATAGGAATTTCAACGCCATCTTCAAACGGTTTATCGGACCAGAAAAATATCTTCCCATCTTTGGTAATGGTAGTAGCTGTGCTTACAATAGAGCCTGACAGTATACCGCATTGGGCACAAGGTATTACCAAGCGTAGATCAACCAGTCTATCGTTCGTGAGATTAACAGCCTTTTCACTTTGCCTATCGAAATAGTCGTATAATGCTAACACTATCAGTTCGCTTCCACCCAGAAGAAATTTTTCAGGTGCATCAACCTCCAAGGATGCTACGGGCAATTTAACCTGATAAAATTTATTTTTTATATCAGATTTCAACATATATGTATGTCCGTTATCTTCTATGATATCAACAGCAAGATAATCAGCACTGGTAAAACTACATATGGCGCAGGTGTGTGAGAATTTGACATCCATAAGCCGATGTCTTGCTTGAGGTGAGAGATTTTTATCAGGGCGCATAAAGAATTTATCCATCACATGCTCCGACCACAACAGCAAAACCATCCAATCTCATAGATTCACGCCTAATTGCTATTTTCCAATATCAATAGCCCGTTGCATATTATTATAGATTCTTTCTACAGCGTTCACTTCAACTTTAGCTCCTCCACCTTCCGGAAATCGAACATGGCTTTGTTGTTTTCACCTTTTTCACTATATGCAAGCCCACGGTTGATGTAAGCTTCAACAAAATTCGGATTAATTGATATAACCCTTGTCAAATCAGCAATGGCATTGCGATACTCACCTCTGCAACGACAAGTAACACCACGATTGTAATAAGCCTCTGCGTGCTTCGGATCCAGTTCTATCGCCTTGGTGAAATCAGCAATGGCCTTGTCGTTCTCACCTTTCTTAACGTAGGCAACTCCACGATTAGCATAAGCCTCTGCATTTCTCGGATTCAGTTCCATCGCCATCGTGAAATCAACTATTGATTTGTCATACTCACCCTTATGACCATAGGTAATCCCTCGGTTAATGTAAACTCTGGCATATTTCGGGCTCAGCTCTATCGCTCTCGTGTAATCAGCAATGGCTTTGTCGTATTCACCTTCACCGTATATGCTACCGCGGTTATTGTAAGCCTCGGCATCCTTCGGATCCAGTTCTATCGCCTTGGTGAAATCAGCAAGGGCTTTATAGTTCTCGCCTTTATTACCGTAGCTAACTCCTCGATTTGTGTATAACTCTGCATTTCTCGGATTCAGTTCCATCGCCATCGTGAAATCAACTATTGATTTGTCATACTCACCCTTATGACCATAGGTAATCCCTCGGTTGTTGTAAACTCCAGCATCCGAGGGGCTCAACTTTATCGCCTTGGTGAAATCAGCAATGGCTTTGTCGTATTTACCTTTTTTAGCATTGTCAATTCCACGGTTGTTGTAATCTCCGGCATCATTCGGACGTAGCGAAATAACTATTGAAAAATCAGCCATATCTATGAATAAACCCACTGGCATAATATACACTCCTTATAATATTATTGCTGATCGTAGAATGGACACGGGCTGAACCACGTGCTGTTGTAGTCCATCAAACTCTAGTTAATAAATTGGCCTTTAATGTGACCGAGTTAAATAACATTTGAAGTGATGGCATGGATGTATTCTATATAATATTCCTGCAATATTTTTAGCATTTATGCCATTATTGCATCATATCCTACTATTTGTCACGCCGTATCTCTACCGCCTTTCACACCCGATATTAAACGCCCTGTCTGGTAAATGGCAATAGTGGCTGTCCATGCCACGGCGCATAAGTTCCCCTTTATTTACATTAAATCGATTATTTTTTCTTTCTAAATATTGGTATTCCGCAAGAAATTAGATATAGTAAGATAAAAACAAGAGTGGAGAAGTAAATTACGATGAAGAGCCACTCAAATTGAGAGATTTTACCAAACGTTTCAAGCAAGCGGACAAACAGCAATGCTATAGTTACCACCTGTACTGAAGGAGAACCTAATAAAATAATTTGTTGAATACATTTAACAGTTAACCAGCCACCGTTTATTGATACGAAGATTAAAAACAGTGAAAATAGTATAAAAACGAGACCAAGAACTCTGTATGCCCATGATTGTGGATCGTTGGATGTGCCATTTAAACTAACAAAAAGTAACCCAGCTGCAATTGAAGTAAAGGCCATACTAACAGCTTGTTCCCTACTAATAACACATTTTTCTTGAGATGCCATCACAACCTCCCGTTTTTGACTGCAATTATACATCTACACTCATCGGAATAGAATACCGATATTTACACCTACAGACTCACAAATTCTGCCAGACTCGCTATCCATTCCACGCATACCCATTATTTCTAACTTCTTCACCGGGATACCCGATTTTAAGTGTAATCAGACAAAGGCCTCCCTGATCCCTTATTCTTTTTACACTTACTTTTTTCTGAGTCCCCCTTCTTATATAAGGCAAAACTCAACAAGAAAATATCTGTGAAGGTAATTGGGCGTCCGATAATAGCAAGGCCGTTAAAATCGCGTATATGAAACAAATTGAAGGCCAGATGGTATAAACCGTCGGCGGTGTTTACACAGCATGGCATTTATAAAGTGAAAAGACAGGATGTAGAAAGTGGTAAAAGTATTTTTTACTGTAAAATCTATACAGCACTACAAAAACCAGTAGCAGATGATTTGTCACGGCTATCGGGCATGGCCTTGCCATGTGCGTCCGCAAGGCCAGCCCCAGGAAGCTAATACCCCGCCAATTATTTATATATGGTATATTTGCCATTTTAATAGACAGGTATCCTATATTTTTATAAATGGCGGGGTATCACACTTAAAGATTTTATATAGGGTAGTAGTTTAGGTTCATAAACCGTGATAGCTTACGGAGGCGTTCTATATCCTCCTGATTAACTGTACGCCTATCATGTTTCAGGGCATTTGCCATTGCTAACCGCTGCAAGTTTTTCTGTAATCTGAAACCATAGGCTTTCTCCGTGTTTTCTTCGGATTTATCCAGGGCAACCAGTTGAATAGCCAGTTTGCTGATTTCCATCGCCTCCCGCTTATTCAGCTTTATCTCGACATCTTCCTCAGGCAAATTCAAGGTGATTTTTTCATCTGTTAGGTATTGCCTATCTGCGATGGCGTCGTGTATCTGCGCCTGTGTGCTGATATCGTAGTCGTACGATACAACAATCATGCGTGACATAAAGCCCATGCGTGTCCAGTGATGTCTGCCATCAAGCATCATTTCTTTCGCGAGGGTAGCAATCAGCCCACATTTAACAGCTATTGCTTGGCGTTCATCATCAGGATCATCATCCCCATCGTTAGTATTCTCACAGTCATCCTGCTTCTCCTCAGTATCATCGTCACAGTCAGTCTTTTTCTCCTCATCATCGCTGAGAGTTATCTCCAGATGTTCAGCATATGTAGCGGTGCGTACAATGCCTTCCTCAATTAGGCTATTGAAAAAAGCTATGAGACCATGAACTGTTTCCTTTTGCCTACTCATAGGTTTAACCAGGTCTGGAATAATCAAGTGCCGGATTTTGCGAAGGCAAATCTTTTCTCCATAATGCTTGATAATTCCATAAGCAGTTGCATCATCAAGCTCCAGGCATCCCTTGTTGTGCGAGAACTTCAATACCATATTGGTCTTACCTGATTCCGGTGGTGCCGTAATCAATACACTAACTGGCTGCTCTCCCTTAATGTAGGCACTATATATGGCCAGTTCAATGATGCCTAATATTCTTTTTACTTTTATCATGTTATTTCTCCTAATTTATTTCTGTTAGTTGAATGTTGGGCAGCTCGTTAAAGCTGTTTGATCTTGGCCACTCCTTCGTGAGTTATAACTCTCCTATATTCACGCGCCTCCTTCTAGGCAAATAAAAAAAGGCGGGCCAAAGAGATTTCTCTCTTTGACAACGCCTTACTTTTTACCTTCATGCGAGTTACAGTCACAGCCTAGACTTGACTGGTAATCCCGCAGCTCCTACTAATGAAAGCAGGCCCATTAATACAAGGGTTGTCTATTCAGTTGTGTGTCTCACGATGAAAATATATCACGAAAATGTACATTTTGTCAAGTGTGGTTTATAGCTAAAGAATATTACCGGAATGTACATCGTAAAAGATGCCATATATGCATACTATATGGTTTATATGACATGGAGTAAAACCGGATATACCATTTCTTAATAAATGGTGGGGTATTAGCTTCCGCCATTACTACTTGGCTATATCAATGTGGAAATTCTTGACCTGACTGATGCATGCGTGTAAATTACTGTTACCATTGACAGCAGGTTAAACCTGAATTATTGTAGAAATCCCACAAATTATGAGTAAGAAGTTAGGGAGAAATGAACTTTGTTGGTGTGGCTCTGGTCTAAAATATAAGAAATGCCACTTAGATCGTGAGAAGCAAACGCCGTCTAATATTCATGAGTTTGCAGACGATCATAGAAGAGTTTTTAGTTATAAAGATTGCTTGGTTCCCGAATCCATGAAAGCTCAATGTTCAGGTACTATTGTTAAAGCACATACTGTACCAAGAAGCGATAGCTTACAGAAAATTGCACGCAACGGTCATGTGTATAGTTTTATCCCAAGCCTAGAGAACATTATTAAAGATAAAGGCAGGTTGCGCCCAGAACTCCGAGGCATAAATGAAGCCTCCACATTCAGTGGATTTTGTTCAACGCACGACGATAGGATCTTTTCGCGAATCGAGAAACAGCCATTTGAGAATTATCCAGAGCAGTGTTTTTTACTTGGTTATCGCGCTTTGGCAATGGAACTGTATAAACAGAGGGCACTTGTAGCATCCTCAGCTATGCGACGCAAAGCTGATAAAGGCAAATCTTTGCGCAGACAGCTTGATATTCAATATAAAAACTCACTTATAGATATGGGAGCTTCCGCTGGGTTGCGTGACAACGAATATCACAAAGCGCATTACGATAATATTTTACTAAGCGGTAATTTTAGTGATATACGCTCATTTATAATCGAATTGGGAATCCCTCCTCCAATAATGTGCAGCGCCGCTTTGTTTCCAGAGCAAGACTTCTGCGGTAATCCGCTACAGGATATAGCCAACTTGGATGTTGTACCTGATCTAATTAACATTACCTCTTTCTCCAGCGGGAATCACGGGTTTATAGCCTTTACCTGGCTTGCTAATAGTGATAATAGCTGTAAATCATTTATTAAGAGCCTACGAGAAATGCCAATCGAAAGAGTCACAGACGGAATAATAAGGCTCCTTTTTGAATATTTTGAAAACGTTCATATTAAGCCAGATTGGTGGGATGAACTTGGAAATGGCAAAAGAGAATCACTTATTGATAGGTTCGCAAATTCGGTAAATTTTGAGCTAGCTAGGAATCCAGGTTGTATTTCTGATGACGGAACTAAATACGACAATTGGCCTATCATCAGCATGAAATCTGTAGGCTTCTAGCAGGAGCTTGATTGCCCCACGTTCGTATTGACCTTAGTTCCCTGGTCCATTAGAGTCTGACTGCCTAGACCCGGTGATGTAAACTGGTTTACATATATTTAACTGAATAATGTCTTGACCATAATGCCTTGGTCATATATCGTCGCAGCATCATCGGAAAGAGTAATAACATGAAATCTGCAACGATAAATAAAGTCGGCATTGGTACTCATAAGCCCTTGGTCGCTGGTTCAATCCCAGCCGCTGCCACCATTCCTCTTCAATCCACTATATCCGAACAAGGGATTTGTCTAAATCATCAGGCTTATTTAGCTACCAGTTCAGGCAAAGGGA
>Ga0265595_1002441_pt1 | contig 12593 bp, 7 predicted proteins | sample saktaG_15_FD_190148 | JGI IMG/M metagenome (GOLD analysis project Ga0265595, IMG submission 190148) | Saline water microbial communities from Sakinaw Lake, British Columbia, Canada - sak_2013_06_06_50m | ecosystem: Environmental > Aquatic > Non-marine Saline and Alkaline > Saline ... | reverse complement strand
ATTGAATCTGTCTGTATTTAATGCATCATATTCTTCCAACTCTATATTGGAAAGTGTTTTAAAGAAACCGGGTAATGTTTGCATAGTTATCGCATTATTCCAATTCTTTATTCCGCACCGAAAAGTTAATACAACATTACCGCCTTCAAATACATAATCTTCTATTTTTTTTGTAAGTTGTTCGGTCATCAAAGAAACTGCCGGAAGTAAAACCAATTTATATGGTTTTAAGTCATCATGCAGATTTATTATGTTACAATTCAAATTTAATTCAATGACAGCATTATAATATGCCTTAAGAAATTGATTGTATTCAAATTTTGCACTATGATTTTGATATTCATGACTCCAAACATTATCATAGGACTTTACCATAGCTATATCCGCCGGATTATTACTATCTTCAAAAATAGAACCGATAACTTTAAGTTCACAACTTAATCCTTCAATTTCCTTATAGCGTCTTCTCGGAATGCCGTCATGATCTAAAATACCATGCCAGTATTCTTCATTGCCGAAAGTGCAGGTACGCCATCTGAAATATATGATTGCTTCGGCACCATGTGCTAATGATGAGTATGTCCATAATCTAATTTGTGCTGGCTTTGGAGTATCACCTAGTGCCATTGTACCGCTTGGTCCGCTTTGTTGTTCCATAACCCAAAAATTTCGTTTCTTTATAGCACGCATTAAATCGTGTGCCATTGCAATATCTTTATAATCATACTTACCATACGGAAATACAGGATAATTGTCCCATGACACAAAATCTAAATCCTTAGCCAAATTAAAATAATCAATTTCAGAAAAATGCCCCATAAAATTATGAGTTATGGGTTGTTTGCAACCTATATCTCTTAAAATATCAATCTGAAATTTCTGATAATTTACTACAGAATCAGATGAAAACCGCCTGAAATCCAATAACAACCCCGGATTGTGTGGGAAGGAGCGTTTATTGGGCTGTTCAATAGCAGCATAAGTTGGTAATTCAATTTCATCAAAAACATTATAGCTTTGGCTCCAAACAATTGTGCCCCATTCTTTATTGAGAGTATTAATATTTTTATATTTTTTCTTAAGCCATTCTCTAAATGCCAACAAACAATGGTTGCAATAGCAAAGCACTGTTTCATGACAGCCGAACTCGTTGTCTATTTGCCAGACTATGACATTTTTATTGTCTTTATAATATTGTGCCATTCGCTGAACAATTTTTCTTGTTGCAACTTGATAATCAGGATTATTATAGCAATAATGCCTTCTGCTTCCATATCCTCTTTTTCTCAAATATCCATCGCATTGAAATATATCAATTTTATCAACAAGCCATTTAGGTGGAGTGGCTGTTGGAGTCCCTAAAATTGTTTTTATCCCTTTTTCCGATAAAATATAAATGGCTTTATCAAGCCATTTAAAATTAAATTGATTTTCAAATGGTTCAAGTTTTATCCATGAAAACTCTCCCATTCTAACGGCATTGAAACCAATTTTTTGCATCAATTCAGCATCTTTTTCCCATCTGCTTTCATCCCAATGCTCGGGATAATAATCCGCTCCGAAAATCATTAAAAACACCTAACTTTATTAAATATATTAAATATATTGTATCTCTAAGATATACCATAATTCTTTATTAATTCGAAAAATAATTCATTTTTTTGGATTTTTTGCTTATTTATATAATTACTTAACATTTCATCATATATAGATTGATAATATCTGGATTTCACTACATCTAAAACAGTGTCAAAATCAAGATATTCCCCACTTTTTCTTTCTAAACAATACAAAATATCATATCGCGTTTCTGATTCCAAAATTTCACTCAAACTGTTCTGGTTGAGTTTTACAGCTTTTTCCAAAACAAAACTATTATTAAGTGAATAAGAACGCATTGTATTTTCATTTAAATCCAAAAGCTCATATTTCACATTGATTTCCTTCAATTTACTTTCAACCGAAAGCCCTTTATTTATTTGGCTTTTTAAGTCCGTATAGACTTGCTGTGCTTTTGCATATCCATCCGGTTTACTAAATCTAATATCAATCAATTTATATGAATCGCTTTTTTTAAAATTTTTATCTTTTATTTGTTCATATAGTTTTTTATATTCCTCCATCCCTACATTTGGCTCTAAAATTTGCATTTGGCTTTGAGTTTTATTACGAATTTCTATAATATAATAATTAAAATATTCATTTACCCCATACTGCTGAGGACCGTAAATTGGCTGGTTCTTTGATAATTTATCTCTTCTATCCTGATTTTCAGCTTTAAAGGATTTCAAAAACCCATTATAACTAATATCTTCAATTATTTTATACTTTTTTGCAAGTATTTGCTCGGTCTTATACCGAATACATTCATTTACAGCTGTGTTAAATAAAACTTCAACAGGGATTTCACCGTCTATTGCCGTGTGCCAAAAATCATTAGCATTTGATATGCTACTTTTTGGCCTAAAATCTGAGTATATCATTGCTTTATTATCTTCCAACACCATCTCAAATTCCTGTTTACTTACGGGATATGAATCTACGGTAAAGACAATATCTTTTGTATCACTTAAATGTTTTTGATAAAGTACAAAAATTATGCTGGCAATAATAACAACTATAATAAAAGATAATATAATAATAAATATCATTTTATTTTTAGTAAAAATATCATCACCCCATTTAATATTAAATTTCAATATTTATATTAATTGTATTTATTTCATTATTGTTTTTCTTGGGCTCCAATATCTGTCAACCCATTTGGCACTTTATTTCCCCAATAATCTTTCCCACCATTATTTTCAATTGCTCTTCCTGCATTTATACATGGTGAGCCTGTCTTTAACTTATATCCGTCAACTGTGTTAATTCCAATACCACCACTACCGCCATTCACAAGCATAGGGTCAGCAGTGATAATATGCGGGTCATTTGGCTTTATTGTTAGATTTGGTGTATAAAAACAATTATAATCAAAAATAGCCCCATCAGTTATATCATTGCCACCGGTTCCCAGATTAATAAAAATATTATTATAAAAATATGCTTCCCCAGCATCCCCTTCAGGACCTGTAGTAAGTAGTAGTTTTGCATTTGATAATGGTCCCATATAAATTGTATTGTTGTAAAAATAACATTGCGTGGTTGCAGCACCTACAACACGGATAATCCTGGATCTATCATTTTGGCTTATATTGTATCTCACAATACCTTTTTTATTGGAAACTGAACTGAATGAGCAAACCAACATAAATCCGCCCATATTATCATGGCTGTAATTATATTGCATTATATTGTTTGTGCCACCGAAATCAATATCAAAACCTTCACCATCGCCCTCCCTTAATTGAGTATATGCCGCTTCATTGTATTGAAAAACTGAATTGTCGCTGTTCGCCGTCCAAATTGCAATATTGTTTTTTCCAGAACGGTTATTACTATAAGTAACAAGATTATACTCAACAAGTGGTCCATCTGTAACAGCTGTTACAATGCCATCTCCACCAATGTTATTTAGTACATTGTTTCGAATAACAACATTTGTTGAAGGGAACCATTGACCATAGCCTTCGGAAATAGTGTCTCTTCCACTCCATGTAGAATAAACGAAAATACCCGATCTATCAACTTTTTTAATATAGTTTCTTTGAATTAGAATATCATTGAAAGCGGATTTAGTAATAAAGCCGTGAGTATAAACAATGATTCCTCCGTTTATTCGGTCATATCCCCAATTGCTGTCAAGATTAGCTCCGTTAACATCGTGAATATACATATCTTTTATATATATATGGTTTAATATGCCTCCATCCTCATTGTCAATTAATATACCGCTTCTTACAGTGACTGTATCATTATAATTGGTAATCTCTAAATTGTTTAACTCCCAATATTGTATGTTGTAAAGATGAACAGTGGCAGGCTGGACGCCCAAACCGCTAATAATAGGCTTAACATCGCCACCATACGAAGTGACAATAATTGGCTTATCGGGTGTTCCGGAACCTTGTGGTTTGAATTGACCTTCAAATATTGCATTTGATTTAAAACAAATCACATCTCCAGGACTAAAAACCATGCTATTAACCTTGCCTAAGGTTTTCCATGGCTTTTGTGTGCTTTTCCCGCTATTGTTATCATCTCCGTTTGCGGAGTCTACGTAATATGCTAAATTCTTTGCAACCACAGTAGATGAAACAGGAGATGAAGTAGAATTACTAATATCTGATTTTGAGACTATACTACTACTAACTATTACAGAATCAGAACTTATATTGCCAATACTACTACTTTGCAAATCAATATTACTGCTTTTTTCAGATGATGTTGAATTGCTACTTGTTGAATTGCTACTATTTTGTTTATTGGGATTTGAACAGCTTATCAATGTAAAACTTAAAAAAATTATTATAGTGATAAACATTAAAAAACTATGATTGAACTTATACATATTCATAATAAAACCATCCTTATATTATATTCTTGTATATTTATTATAAATTGATTTGTTTTACTATACAATCTTCATTTTTTTACAATATAATCATTTCTTATCCTGAATTGAAATTCCTATGTTTTTCATTGAATTTCTGTAATCCTGTGGGTTAATTCCAACATGTTCTTTAAAAAATCTTCCAAAATTAGTATGCTGTTCAAAACCAACCAATTCTGAAATAGCACTTATTTTTAGTTCACTGTCATTAAGAAGCTTTTTTGCTTTATTTATTCTGGCAATGGAAATATACTTTTTAATATTTTCTCCTGTGAATTCTTTATAAATTCTTGAAAGATAAGCAGGATTGTAATGTACTAAATCGGCAAGACTTATCAAACTCAAATCGCTACTTAGATTTTTGTTTATATAATTATGAAGAAACTCTATCATCTTATTTGATTCTGATTTTGAATATTGCTTTCCGTATTCAATTATATTAATAGTCATCATTTGTAAGTATTCAACGGCTGTTTCCCATGTCTTATGACAATTAAAATCCATCAAATTATTTAATGAATTTTCCCCGGTAAAATTATCAACCAAATGATTGTTGTTTATAGTAGATAATAAGAAAAGCGAAATTTTATAATAAATCTCTTGAAAATAGTATTTATTCTTATTATTTAACATTCTCTCATTTATCAAGCATTTATAAAAATCTTCTATTTTTTTAATGTCGCCTTCCCTGATGAGGGTATCAATATCATCGCATATTAAATTTAAACTAAAATCATCGTTTTTATTTTGCTGTTCATTTTCCATATCATTATAACAAATAAGTATCTCCCTGTTACTACTACTATGATAATAAAAAATCATCCGTTTTAATTGCTCAAAATTTTGTTTGATTTCATACCAGTAAATAGAGTGATTGCCAATAGCAAATGAAACTGAAATGCCTAAGGAATCATATATTTTTTCTTGTAAAATAGGCAAATTACCATTAATTATGGAAAAGCACACTTTTTCCATATTTTCAATGCTTGTATATGGACTAAATTCAATAGGTTGTATATACCAAACAATATTACTTTTATCAATGGAAAATCCAATACAGTTACTACTTTGAATCATATAATTTTCAAATTCATTTATTATCACTTCATTGGTTGTAATAATATCAATTCTATCATTCTTAATAAGTTCTGTATTGGTTAAAGCTGTTACAAGGAAAAGCTTCTTTGTTATATCAAATTTAATATCATACTTTTCAAAAAGCTCCTGATTTATACTTTTACTGTCAATTTTATTCTTTAGTAAATCTTCCATAAAATATTTTGCATAAATCTTTTTGTTATCGTTTAAAATATTCTTAGCCTTTCCTATAAGCTCATTACTGAATGAATCAGCTTTTATTTCATTAATAAATTCTTTCACCGTATTAATGATGGTTTCTATTTTTTCTGTCTTTAATAAAAATTTTGTATTATTATATTTATTAACTGTATAAATATTTTCAAATTTGCTATGAGCAGTAAGAAAAATTACCTTACTGTTTATCCATCTTTGATTGATTTCCTGAAATAGTTGTATTCCTGTCATTTGAGGCATATGAATATCCGTCATCACAATATCAAACCTGATTCTGTTCAAAAGTTCAAGTGCTTCATTTGCAGAGTATGCCTTATAAATATCTAAATCCAATTCTTTTCTATTTTTAAATATTTCATAGAGTGAATCACATATATATTCTTCATCATCAACAATAAGCAGATTATACATAGTTAGCCTCCTTGATTTTCATTTTTTAATAAATCCAATGTGATTATAGCTTTTATCCCTGCTTTACTATCCAGTTCAAATCTTAAATAACTGTTTTCGCCATACATTATTCTTATCCTACGGTGAATATTCACAATAGCGGATATATGTTCATTATTATCGTCCAGCATAGAATTCAGTTTATTAACTGTTTTCAAATTTGATTTTTCTCCATTATCTTTCACAGTAATTTCAACAATATTGTCTCTTTGGTTACTATATACCTCTATTATTCCTAAACGAATATTTTGCTTAACAGCATGTTCAACTGCATTTTCAATTAATGGTTGGATAATCAACCTTGGAACTATTACATTTTTAATATTTTCATCCAAATCATAAATAATAATTTTAAGATGTCTTTTAAAACGCATAACCTGAATATTTGAATAAGTTTTTACATGATAAAACTCATCATTTAAACTATTATAATCATTATTATTTTCTGCGATGTATTTAAAATAATCTCCTAAATGTTGAATGAAATCTTCGGCATCGTTATATTTCTCACTGTTTATCATTGTTTTAACCATAAAAAAACTATTAAATAAAAAATGCGGATCTATTTGAGCCTGTAGCTGCTTTAACTCGGCTCTTTTTGTAAGAATCTCCTGTTTATAGACCTGATTTATTAATTGCTCAAGATGAATTACCATATGGTTAAAACCATTAATTAGGTATTTAAAATCATCTTTTTTTTCATATTCTATTATGTAGTTTAATTCACCCTGTTCAACCTTTTGAATACCATTTATTAACAACCTAACAGGTTTTTGTATAATTCTGAAAATTAAAAACGAAAACAAAATTACCATAGAAATTGTTAATGCTATTAAGAATGTCAATATTTGCTTATAATTTAAGAGGTTGTTCAAATATATATTATTTGTTACATATTGTATCAATGTCATATCAAGATATTCCGAATAAATATAAGTGATAACAATAGTCTTGTCTTTATATGTATGAAATATAACATCTTCATTAGATTTTTTTATATTTTGATTGACAATATTCAAAATGTAAGAAGGCATTGAAGAGTCATCTTGATTGTTTACTATAAAATTAATATCCTGATTTGAATTAGTGAATATTATCTCAGAGTCGTTTTCTGTTGCACATATTTTTAATTTTTGGAGAATAGCATCTTTTGAAATTTTTGCATCTATAATCAATAAAGGCTGTTGCAACTTTCCTTCAATATAGAATTTTTTAATGGCGAAAATATGTAATTGATTATCATAATTTATTATTCCTGCACCGCTTTTCTTATCGGTATTCCACATTTTATTATAATCGTCTAAATTCAGTTTCGCCATATATTGCATAGCGGATAATGAATATTCAAGTGGCAATATATATGTCGTCACATCCAAAAGATATTCACTGCTATCCTTAGATGAAATTAATTTATCTTGAAGCCTTATCATAGCTTGATATTGTGTAAACGCATCTGTTAAAGGAATATTTGTCAAAACATTTAGGTCTCTGTCCTCAAGATAGCCATATATTAATTTATTGATTTTTCTTATTTCATTTTCAATATTACTTATTGTATATTTATTATTCATCATTAAAGATGATGAAATTTCTTTTTTTACAAGGCTCAGACCATAAAAATATACGGTAAGGCAAAGAACGAAAATAGGAAGGATTATTAATGTAAATGTGAAAATTGTTTTCCCAAAAACAGAATTTTTGAATTTCAATATATACTTTTTCATTACCCAATCACCGCCTTTTCAATTACCGTCTTTATTTTATCATCATATATGTTTATTATATCACTAATAAACATTAATGCAATTACTTTTAAATTCCAAAAATGTATCCGAAGTTACTTAATTCAACTTCGGATACCCCATGTAATTTCAGCAGACCATTTTTGGGAAAACACAACTATTGACAAAATAGACTTAATTAAACTTTTTTACCCTTTTAAGAAAAACGATAACTCCCATAAATACTAAAGAAAATATTAGTAAAATAGCAAAAATAATTATGTTGCTTTTTTCACCTGTATCTGTATTATTAATATTACTATCAATGCTACTGCTACTGCTACTGTTAAGGATATTTCCAAAAAGACTATTTAACCAAAGGGTATCATTCGTTATTACAAAATTACCTACAACATTAGTATCAAACGAAACAATATTATTTTTGCAAGATGCACCTAAAGTCTCAAATGTCCCATCATCTTTAACCAGATTTACAAATAATGATGTTTCATTAAGAAATCTAAAAGGAATCGGAATGGATACTGTAACATAACCACTTAAGTTGAATGGTACCGAATCTTTTAATAATTGAAGATTGTAAATCATAAAATTATCTGAATTCTGACATGTTTGAAAAGTTTTATCATATACATCCCCTGATATAAGTGCACAAGAGAATAAAGAAACATCATCAATATTTTTCCCCTTTACAGTAATTCCTGTTACTGTATCAGTCAAGGTTCTTTTTGCACCAGGTTCATCAATGGGTATATTAGTAGCTAATAAATTATAATATGTTGTTATATCATCATTTGTTAGTGCAGTTTTATAGAACTCAATGTTATCAATAGACATAGGAGGTACATTAGCAATTAGGGCATCATACCACAAAAATACTCCGAGCCCAATGGTTGATTGCGTAGTATCCGCTGAAAGAGTATCAAGTGATAATGGTACTGCTTTAGTTATTACCAATTCACTATCTATATAAATATAATATCTTCTATTTGGCTGATCAAACACAAAGCATATATGATGCCATTTGCCATCAATAAAATCATCCTCCTGATCGCTCCAACTCCAACTGTGATCTGTGCCACTAGAGGCTATACCCATACCATAATTAACAGTTTCATTGCCATTTCTGTTAATTGCAAATACAAATCCGGGAGTATAGTCACCCCATACACCCGTTACAAAAAGCCTGTAAGTTTGTGTGCAAGGTGTATCTGAAGGAAAATTAACCCAAAAAGAAGCTGAAAATGCATCTGTTCCAAATTTAAATGCATCTGCGTCTGCTTTCAAATAATTAAGCATATCAAAAGACATGTATTTACCCGAAGGTCCATTTTCCCCCGCGACTCTATCTTTATATATCGGACTACCTACAGCTGAAGCATTATTTCCTGCGGCACCTGTATCTTTACCGGTTCCATCGTCAAATGCATAACTCATCCATGGATTACTTAATACAGTAATATTTGGGTTAGTGCTTGGATCACTGTTTGAACTACTACTTGAACTACTACTTGAACTACTACTTGAACTACTACTTGAACTACTACTTGAACTACTACTTAAATTACTACTTGAACCACCACTATCAGTATAAAGATTTGTTATATCATTTTGTGTAAGTTTGGACTTATAAATGGCTATATTATCAAGTGATACCGGAACAGCACCGGTTGGTAAAATATCGTCCAAAACAAAAACTCCTAATCCAACTGTGCTAAATGTTGTTTGTGCCGAAAGATTAGTAAGTGTTGTTTTGTTTTCTGATATAAAAGTGCCATCCATATAACTTTTTATTGATTTATTTGGTTGGTCAAAAACGAAGACAAGTTGGTGCCATTGCGAATCAAAAAAGTCAGGAACGCTGTTGCCACTCCAGCTCCAGCTAACTTCACTACCAGAGGAACCCAAACCCGTGCCAAAATGAATATTATTTTGAAAAGTTTTGGTTACTCCAATAGCAAAACCGGGAGTATTATATCCCCATAAACCCGTTATAAACAATCGTATTGTTTCATTAATCGGGGTATCTGTAAGAAAGTTTACCCAAGTGGATAATGAAAAGGCAGCTGTTCCAAATTTAAATGCGTCACCCGACATTTTTAAGTAATTGTTGCTGTCAATGCTCACATACTTACCACTCGGTCCATTATCCCCAACTTCTTTGTCGGAGTATACAGGTGTGCCTACCGCCGTAGCATTAATCGCTGATGTTCCGGTGTTTGCCCCTGACGCATCATCAAAAGTCAACTGAATCCACGGAGATGGAGCAACTGCTAAAACATTGGTTGCTGATAATTGGGTTATTAACAACATGAGTATGGATAATACACAAAAGAGACTGCAAACGACAAGTGATTTTTTTTTCATTTCATAAAAACTCCTTTATAATAAAATTAAATAATAAATGCTAACCTTTTACACTGCCAAGCACAATACCTTTGACAAAATATTTCTGCAAAAACGGGTAAAATAACATTACGGGAAGAGCTCCTAAAAATATCTGAGCAGCTTGCACTGTCTTTGATGAAATCTCACCCATAGACTGCACATTATAACCGGTCATTAATGAAAAATCTTTAGCAATAATCATTGTTTGTAAATAAGTTTGCAATGGATATTTTTCAGGAAAATTCATTAAAATTAAACCATCAAACCAACTATTCCAATGACCAACCAAGGTGAACAAGGTTAAAGTTGCTAAGGCAGGCATTGCACTTGGAATATATATTTTAAAAAGAATAATGAAATGACTCGCTCCATCAATAACTGCAGCTTCTTCTAATGCCTTAGGAAGTTGTCTGAAAAAATTTAATAATATCACAATATTAAACACTTGTACTGCTCCCGGTAAAACCAAAGCCCATAATGTATCCATTAAATTTAACTGCTTAATAAGCATATACCAAGGAATTAATCCACCACCAACCAACATTGTAATGAAAAACACCCATGCAAATATGTTTCTTCCTTTTAAATAGCTATCTTCCTTTGATAGCGGATATGCAGTGAGTACTGTTAATAGCATACTGATTCCGCCACCTATAATAACTCTTTGTATTGTTACATACATCGCTCTCCAGAATTCAATTCGTTGTGCTATAAATTCATAGGCACTTAAGGTAAAATCATAAGGTATAAATCCAACTTTACCGGTTTCTACTGCAATGCTTGAACTAAATGATATTGCAATTATATGCATAATTGGTAAAATACAAAGCATTGATAATAGCAGTAGTATTATTCCATTAATAATAGGAAAAACAGACATTTTTTTAACTAATTTTAATAACATTTCACACACCCTTAAAACATCTTATAATCTGCATATTTATAAGCACAATAATATGAAGTAGATATTAATATTAGTGAGACGGCCGATTTAAAAAGTCCCGCCGCCGCCGCAACACCATACTGTGCTTGGACAATACCAAGGCGATAAACCAATGTATCCAAAATATCTCCTGACTGTTTTACTAATGGGGAATATAAATTAAACACCTGATCAAAACCTGCATTTAAAATATTTCCAAGACTTAAGAGTGCCAATAAAACAATAATCATTCTCATTTCGGGAAGGGTTATATACCGCACTTTCTGCCATCTGGTAGCACCATCCATGCTTGCAGATTCATATAGCTGGGGATCTATAGAAGTAATTGTTGCAAGATAAATAATTGTGCCAAATCCGAAATTTTTCCAAATATCGGTTGAAATCAAAACAGTGGGAAACCATTTGTTATCTCCAAGAAAAAATATTTTATCAATACCCAATTGTTGTAATGTATTATTAATAATACCATCTGTTGGAGATAACATACTTATAAATATACCACTTAAAATAATCCAGGAGAGAAAAAACGGCAAATAAATGATAGTCTGTATATACCGCTTGTAAAATGAACTTCTAACTTCATTAATCATTATAGATACTGCGATTTGTATTAATGTCCCAAAAAATATTTTCATAAATGATATATACACAGTGTTCCAAATTGCTTGTTTAGTTCCCGGCAATTGAAATAGATATATAAAATTATCAAATCCACACCATATCTGTTGACCAAAAAGCCCAATTGCAGGATTAAAATTTTGAAAAGCAATAGATATACCCACCATTGGAATGTAAGCAAAAATTACTAAAAAAATCAATCCGGGTATAAGCATGATATAAAGAGGTATTCTGGATTTATATTTTTGAAATGTCTTAAACTTTAAATGTGGTCTGTTTATTTCTACAACTGATTCTATTACATCCATAAGTAATTCTCCCCCACTGATTCAACCATTAAATCTCTTTATTATTTATTTTTATACCAATTATTTACTTCAGTCGTCATCTGATCACCGCCGGCTTTTTTCCAATCGCTTACAAAAGCATCAAAATAGTTGATTGGATTAGCCCCAACAATAATACCCATATAGGCTGTGCTTGCCATATCGTTCAATGTAGTCAGTCTGCTTATCATAGTCGGCGTAGGTGCCGTTACAAATTCATTCTTAACATACAGATTATTATTCTGGCTATATTCAATAACCCCCATACTTCCACCGGCACCATAAATCTTTTCCCATCCCCAGTCGTTTGCTTCAAGTCG
>Ga0265595_1002440_pt1 | contig 12596 bp, 11 predicted proteins | sample saktaG_15_FD_190148 | JGI IMG/M metagenome (GOLD analysis project Ga0265595, IMG submission 190148) | Saline water microbial communities from Sakinaw Lake, British Columbia, Canada - sak_2013_06_06_50m | ecosystem: Environmental > Aquatic > Non-marine Saline and Alkaline > Saline ... | reverse complement strand
GTAGATACTTAATCTTATCATATCTGTGGTCTTCTTTTTAATGCATAAAAAAGGCCTTTTTAAAAGATTGAATACACCACAATCCTTTTTAAAGCCTATACAACACCACAACCTATTTTAAATACCTTAAAAAAATAACACAACGAGCGTTGTGTTTTTTTTACTCTTCCAAATTGAGCTTTGTTTGCTGGTTAATTCTTAAAAAGAAAGTTTCAAGCCATTTTACAAGTTTTGAATCTTTTAAGATCCAATACGTGACTTCAGTTAAGGCAATACCTACAATTAAATCAATGATATAATGTTGTTTTAAAGTCTGAGTTGCTATAATTATTGATAATGACATGCTCCAAATAATAATTTTAGGAATGATAGGAGTATCCTTAATCATTCTTAGTGAGATCAGACATGCCCATGAGATGATTGTGTGTAGTGAGGGTAGTGCATTTCTAGGTCCTGCAGCATCATAGATTAACAAAACAAGTTTTTCAGAGAAATTTAAATCACTTCTAGGTGTCGAATAATTATGATTAAGAAATAATCCACTTGTTAATCTCCAAGATTCAACATCTGACTGAAAAAAGAAGTACCAGATTCCACAAATAATGAATAAAATCGAAAGGATTGAAACTGAGGTAAAAAAAGCCTTCTTAGAATGATAAGCGACATAAAAGAAAGTGCTAATCCAAAAAGGATAAGCTAAAACATAAGGATAAATTGTCCACTCTAAAAAAGGAACTTTAATATTTATACTATATAGTATATAACTGTAGTCCACACCAGGATTTCCAAATGTCTCTGCATACCATTGATTTCCAAAATAGGATATAAATAATAGAATTGAAATAAAAACAAAAGGTAACAAAGCATAGGATATGTTTTTTTTATCCATTACGACACCTCAACAATATAAATTATATCATATTCAAGTGCTGATGATGAATCGATTAATGATTTTTTTATCATAAATATTCGTCCAATAATCATGAAATCGAATTAATGATTCATTCTTTATTTAAATTTCAATTTGTGATACCATAACTATAGATGCTTATGACTAGTTTGTGTGGAGGCGTAATTATCAAACATTTAAAAGAAATCTTTAAAAATAAGGAGAATGACATGAAAGAAAATATCAAAATATCAAAAATGGTTTATAATGATTATTTAACATTTGGAGCATTAACTACAGGATTAATACTTCTAGCAATATTTATTTATAGTCTTTTTGCAACTACTGAACCCAATTTAACAATAACTTATATTTTTAGCGGTATTGCAGCTGTTATGTTAATATTTTCGGTCATTAGGTTATTTGTACTCAATCATTTAATTCATGTAGGTGTTGAAGTTAAAGCAACTATAACTGCTATCTATTTTTATCGAGGAAGAGGAAAAGTATCCTTTGAATTTAGTTATGAACAACAGATTTATAAATCTGGTTGGACAGTTGTTAGAAATGCCAAAACAAAAACTTTAAGAGATAAAAAAGATATTAATATATTAATTAATCCTAACAAACCTAAGCAAGCAATAATCCTTAATATATTCTAATTTTTACAAAAAAAAAGATAAGACAAAACTGTAATCATCGGTTTTGTCTTTTGATTTTTAAGCTTCATTTTTATATATTTTACAGATAACCAAAATCAACTATTAATTGTTGTAAGAGGTTATCATTTGATGGTATAATTGAATAAGCGTAAATACTTAAGTATTTCTTCTAAATATTTCATCATGGAGATGACATGAAAAAGACTATATATTTAATCATTTTCTTTTCTTTTTTACAGGGTATTATCCATAACCTAGGGCACCCCGTAACCCCAGCTTTTGTTTCGGGATTAGGAATTCCAAATTTCATGTTTGGGGTCTTTTTTGCTACAATGAGCTTTGGTTTAATGATTGGAGCACCGATTTGGGGTGTTTTATCTGATCATGGCCATAAGAAAAAGTATATTATCATAGGGCTTCTCATCTATAGTCTTGGACAGTTTTTATTTGGATATAGTCATTACGCTGTTTTAATGGTTATCGTAAGATTTATTAGTGGATTTGGTGTGGTTGCAGCTGGCACACTATTAATTAGTCATGTCATTGAGATTTCTGATATGAAAGATCGAGCTAAACATTTAGCTTTTGTAGGTGCTGCAGTAACTTTAGGTGCAGCTTTAGGATATTACATTGGTGGATTTTTAGCGACTAACGAGACAATGAGAAGTTTTTTCGGTACAAGTGACCTAAGAAGAATTTTCTTAATTCAAGCGATAGCAAATACTTTTTATGCATTATTTATCGCATTTACACTTAAAGAAGAAGTTAGATTGACTTCATCACTCAGAAAACCATCTTTTATTGCTGGATTAAAAAACATATCTAAAATAGAACCAAGCTTACTCATTTTTTTGATCTCACTTACATTTATTACGATTGGTAGTACAAATTTAAGTAAATATATTGATGTGTATTTCAATGAACTAGGATATAATCCAGAACAATTAGGAACTTTTGTTATGGCTACGGGTTTTGTGTCACTTTTCACAAGTGTATTTCTTGTTCCGATTTTTGCTAGATTCAAGAAGTTACTTTCAATTATTGCATTAATACAAGTATTAAGTGCTGCGATTGTATTTTACGTTTTTAGAGCCAATCAGTTCTTATTGGTTGTTTATACCGTCTATATGCTTTATGTGGTCTTTAAGACCATTTATCAACCTTTAGAGCAAAATTACATCTCATTACAAGCTAAAGATGGTAAGTACGGAAGTGTTATGGGTTTAAGACAATCTTTTGTATCCATAGGAATGGTTATTGGTCCTTTATTGGGTGGAATATTTTATGAAATAAAACCACGATTACTATTTGATTTTAGTGGGATTGTCTTTTTAATTGGAGCATTCCTTCTTATTTGGGTGTATGTCTTACAGAAAAAAAGATCTAATGAAATCAATGAATCTTAAATATTGTTAGGATTGAGGAAAAAAGCATGAAAATGAATAGAGAAAAGATGCTTGGTGAATATGATGTTAAAAAATTACTTATAAAATTATCTATTCCAGCTATTATTGGTATGGCTGTTAATGCACTTTATAATTTTGTAGATACTTTATTTGTTGCTCAAGGAGCTGGCGAAATTGCAATTGGTGGCCTTGCTTTAGCGTTCCCCATTCAAATGATAGCAACTGCTGTTGGTTTAATGATTGGGATTGGTAGTGCGTCAGTATTTTCTAGAGCTTATGGCAGAAATGATAAAGTCAAAATGGCTCACTCTGTAAATACAGCGTTAAGAATTGATTTCATACTCGCTTTAGTCTTTGCACTGTTCGGGTATTTATTTATCGATGAACTTTTAGTTTTCTTCGGTGCTTCAGCATCAAATATTGGCTATGCCAAGGATTATTTGTCAGTTATATTAATTGGGTTAGTTCCTCTGTCATTATCGATGGTACTTAACAATTTAACAAGAGCTGAAGGCAGAGCAAATCTTGCAATGGTATCAATGATTGTTGGAACAGCACTAAATATCATTTTAGATCCTATCTTTATTTTTGATTTTGGATTTGGACTTGGCGTACAAGGTGCAGCCATTGCAACAATTATTTCTCAAAGTATTTCATTCATCTTCATCTTCATCTATTCTATTGCTCCTAAATCATCTTTGATGATAAATTTAAAGGAAATATTTTATATTGATTGGGATACCGTTAAAGAAATCATTGCTGTTGGTATGCCTACATTCTTAAGAAATGCAACTGGTGCTTTTTTGGCAATCATTATTTATCGCTTAATTAACAGGTATGCAGTAGGAGATCCAGCTATCTATATTTCAATATATGGAGTTATTAATCGCGTCATGATGTTTGTTTTCATGCCGGGTTTTGGTATTGTACAAGGCATGGTTCCTATCGTTGGTTTTAATTTTGGAGCGAAAAACTATCAAAGATTGAAAGATGTCATTATTTATGCAACTAAAATCATTATTGTCTATTTTTTCTTTGGATTTCTATTTATCCAAGTTTTAGCTACGGGTATATTTGGAATTTTTAGTGAGACGAATAACCAATTTTTCATCGAATATGGAAGTCAAGCTTTTAGAGTGATTGCATTTGGATTCTTACTTGTTGGATTTCAAATTATTGTGAGTGCTGTATTCCAAGCTTTTGGTTATCCTTTAAGAGCTTTAATTATCACATTATCAAGACAAATCATGTTTTTCATTCCTTTAGCCTTTCTATTTTCTCATTTTTGGGGAATAGAAGGCATTTGGTATGCCTTTGCAAGTGCAGATATTCTTTCAGGAATAATGAGTATTATATTATTGGTTGCTGAAATGAAATCAATCAATAAACTTGCTATTTATTCTTTATAGTTTTCACATCTTTTTTGAAATGTATTATTTTGTGTAATATTCATAATGTTGTGTTGCTATAAAAGCGCTTTCATGATACAATGATTTTGGATAATTACTTGTAGTTTTTTAAGTAATGAAATATTTGTTTTACTAGAATCTCATTTGAAAAATAGTGACTATAAAGGATGATGTAGATTTGATGCTGTACTTCCATATAAATAGTATATTAAAATCTAATTATCAACCGAATTAGCTCATCTTTTAGGAAAAGGAGTTATTTTTTATGTCTCTTAATAGCAAAAATCAAACGATTCGTGTACCAGAAATTTTTTTACCAGTAGCAAATATTAATTTTAACAAATGGTCTGTTGTAGCATGTGATCAATTTACGAGTCAACCATCTTATTGGAAGAAACTTCGTGAATATGTTGGTGATGATCCTTCAACATATCATTTGATTTTACCAGAAGTTTATCTAGAGGATAGGAAAGATTCAACGATTGAAAAAATTAATAATACTATGCATGAATATGTCCAAAAGAAAATTTTTAAATCAATAGGACCCTCCTTAATATTGGTTGAAAGAACTACAATTAAGAATAAACAAAGATTGGGACTAATTGTAACAGTTGATTTAGAACAATATGATTACCAATTGGGAACAAAACCGATGATTCGTACAACTGAAAAAACAATCATAGAACGTATTCCTCCTCGTGTTAAAATTAGAGAAAATGCACTTTTTGAATTATCACATGTAATGCTTCTAGTTGATGATCCCCAAGTTAAAATTATTGAGAATTTATATGCAAATAAAGAGAATTTACCTATCGTGTATGATTTTGAACTCAATATGCAAGGTGGATATATACGTGGTTATCAAATCAAAGATGCAGATCCCGTCATTAAGCAGTTTAATCAATTAATTAAAGATAAAGAAAATCCTATGCTATTTGTCGTTGGTGATGGTAATCATAGCCTTGCAACTGCAAAAGCTCATTGGGAAAACCTAAAGAAGTCTTTAAGCAAAAAGGAAATAGAAAATCATCCTGCTAGATTTGCTTTAGTTGAAGTAGTAAATATATATGATCAAGGTCTAATCTTTGAAGGAATCCATCGTATTTTAATTAATGTTGAAGATGATTTCTTAATCGGCTTATTTCATGCTGTAGATAAAGAAGAAGAGACTTGGATTTATAAGAATGATACTGAAAAGATACCTTTCTATATTCCTAAAAACGCACCTAAAGCATATGAGCAAATTCAAAATTACATTGATGAGTATATGACTAAACATAAAAAAGTAACTATTGATTATATTCATGGAGATGAAGAACTCATTGAGATATGCAAAAATCATCCTAAAAGCATTGGTATCAAAATGCCCTGTATTCAAAGAAATGAATTATTTCCATACATTCAAAAAGGTAATGTGCTCCCAAGAAAATCATTTTCTATGGGATGTGCAACCGCAAAAAGATATTATTTAGAAAGCCATTTTATTACAAATATTGATCCATTGAAAGGAGAAACAAAATGAAAAGAATATTCAATTTTTCCGCAGGACCTGCAATTTTACCTGAATCGGTCTTGAAGGAAGCAGCAAGTGAAATGCTCGATTATCAAAACACAGGTATGTCAGTCATGGAGATGAGCCATCGTTCTCAGGTTTTTAAGACAATCATTGAAGATGCTGAAAATGATTTGAGAACATTACTCAATATACCAGATAACTATAAAGTCCTATTTTTACAAGGAGGAGCTACAACGCAGTTTTCGATGATTCCTATGAATTTAATGAAGCATAAAAAAGCGGACTTCATTATTACCGGTAATTGGGCGAAAAAAGCTTTTAAAGAAGCTAGCAAATATGGTGAAGTGAAGAAGATTGCATCATCAGAAGATCTAAATTTCAGTTATATTCCCGATTTGAAAAACTTAGAAATAAGTCCAGATGCCGATTATGTTCATATTTGTGAAAATAATACAATCTTTGGAACGAAGTTTCATGAATTGCCTGATACAAAAGGTAAAGTGCTTGTCTCAGATGCTTCCTCATGTTTCCTTTCGGAACCTATGGATATTACAAAATATGGTTTGATCTTTGCTGGTGCACAAAAAAATGTAGGACCAGCGGGAACAGTGATTGTTATAATAAGAGAAGATTTAATCACAAAAGAACATTTATCTTATACGCCTGTTATGCTCAGATATGATGTTGCAGCAGAAAGTAAATCGATGTATAATACACCTCCAACTTATGGTATTTATCTATGTGGTAAAGTGTTTAAGTGGCTATTGAATTTAGGTGGTTTAGAAGTCATTAAACAGATGAATATTGACAAAGCAAATATTTTATATGATTATTTAGACCAATCTAAATTATTCTTTGGTTCTGTCGAAAAAGCTTCCAGATCACTCATGAATGTTACATTTAAGTCAACAAGTCCAGAATTAGATGATCTATTTATTAAAGAAGCAAAGGCCAATGATTTTGATAATATAAAAGGATATCGTACAGTAGGTGGAATGAGAGCATCAATTTATAATGCAATGCCAATTGAAGGTGTTAAAGCACTGGTTGCTTTCATGTCACAATTTGAAAAAGATCATTTAGAGTAGGTGTGATAATGATAAATATACATTGTTTAAATAATATTTCAAAGGCTGGGATAAATGCATTATCAAGCGATTATCAGCTTGTTGAATCACTGGATGATGCTGACGTTATTCTAGTTAGAAGTGCAAATATGCATGAATTGGATTTACCGCAAAGAGTAGTTGCAGTAGCAAGAGCTGGAGCTGGTGTAAATAATATTCCTTATATGGATTATGCACGTCGTGGAGTTGTCGTATTTAATACACCGGGAGCAAATGCAAATGCAGTTAAGGAACTCATAATTTCCGCATTATTGATGACTGCAAGAGATTTATATGGTGGTTTAAATTGGGTCAATGATAATAGAGATGATACAAATATTTATAAATCTGTAGAAAAATCAAAGAAACAATTTGCTGGTAGCGAAATATCAGGTAAAACAATTGGTATCATTGGACTAGGTGCAATTGGAATTAAACTTGCAAATGCTTGTTCAGCTTTGGGAATGAATGTTATTGGTTATGAAAGAAATCTTGAAGCCTTAAACAATTGCAAAAAGATTCTTCCACAAGATATGAAATTTACAGATACGGTCGATGAACTCTATCCGTTATGTGAATATATCAGTGTTAATGTGCCTTTTAATCCAGCTACAAAGAATATGATTAATGCAGATGCAATGAGCAAAATGAAAGACGGTGTTATTCTTTTAAACTTTGCGAGAGATGGCATTGTGAATGAAGACGATTTAGAAGTTGCAATCAACTCAAAGATTGTAAAAAAATATCTCACTGATTTTCCAACCCCTAAGATTGTCAATATGGAAAATGCTATTGCATTCCCTCATCTTGGAGCATCGACTGAAGAAGCTGAGGATAATTGTGCTTATATGGCTGCAATGCAAGTTCAAGATTACATAGAAAATGGAAATATTAAAAATTCTGTAAACTTTCCTAATTTAGATGCAGGAAAATGTAATTCAGCATCTAGAATCACAATTTTATATGAAGAGGTTGAACATATTTCACAACTTATGAAAAAAATCACTGAATGTGAACACAAACTTAATCATTTTATCCATGCCGAAAGAAATGGATTTGGTTATGCAATTATTGATTGTAACGAGAAAATGGATCAAATTTCTATTGATGCTATCAATAATTTAAAAGGTGTCATCTCAGTCCGTAAAATTAAATAATTAAAAACTGCAAAAAATCGCAGTTTTTTCTTTATCACCTTTAGTATAATAGTTCTGATATTGAAAGATTGAAATAGAAAAAGTATAATGTTTATATAAATAACATAATAATTTGGAGGAATAGTATGAACGATTTCATTATGATGACAGATTCATGTTCTGATTTAACAGCACATCAAGTCAAACAAATGCAAATAAAAGTTATTCCGCTTTCAGTGGAGATTAATGGGAATGTCTACAGACATTATCCTGACGAAAGAGAGTTGTCAATTAAAACTTTTTATGAACATTTAAGACAAAAGAAAATTGCGAAAACTTCTTTGGTTAATGTTGGTTCTTTTCTTAACTTTTTTGAACCATTACTTGCTGAAGGAAAAGATATTCTTTATATAGGCTTTTCTTCTGCGTTAAGTGGAACGCTTCAATCCTCACGAGTAGCTGCAGAAGAACTCAAGGAAAAATATCCCAACCAAAGAATTGTAATTATTGATTCTTTATCTGCATCAATGGGTCAGGGATTACTCATTTGGTATGCATATAATTTGAAAAATGAAGGAAAAAACATTGATGAAATTAAAACATGGATTGAAGATCATAGACTAAAATTGTGTCATTTATTTACTGTTGATGATTTGGGAACACTCAAACGTGGTGGACGTTTAAGCGATTCCCAAGCTTTTTTAGGAGCTTTGTTAAGAATTAAACCTATTTTATATGTTAGTGACGAAGGTAAACTTGTTCCACTTAAGAAAACTAGAGGAAGAGAATTTTCATTAGAAGCAATGGTTGCACTAATGAAAGAAAGAATTACCGATTTAAGTGATCAAACCATATTCATTTCGCATGGAGATTGTTTAAATGAAGCAGAAAAAGTGGGTCAGATGATTGAGGATAAATATCATGCTGGTTCAATTATCTATAATACTATCGGACCAATTATAGGTGCACATTCAGGTCCTGGTACTATCGCAGTTTTCTTTATGGGAAATCATAGATAAAAATGAAAAAAGAATAATTTTATTATCTCTTTTTAAATCACAAAGGAGCATATATGTTTGAAATTAAAGCAATAGATTCTAGCTTGAAACAAACATTTACTGACTATCTGGAAGGTATCAGTTTTAATCACTCACCACACTGGGCAACCTGTTATTGTCATTTTTATCATAATGATGAACCAATTGAATTATGGTTTCAAAGAACAGGTGAACAAAATAAAAAAGCTTCCCTTGATGCAATTGATCAAGGATTAATGAAAGGCTTTTTAGCTTTTGAAGGAAGTAAGTGTATTGGATGGTTAAATGCGAATGATGCTTCAAAATATATTAGACTCAAAAGTGATTTAGTACACTATATTAAAAATCGTAAAGTTGCAGTGACTATTTGTTTTGTAATTCATCCTTTACATCGTAATCAAGGTGTTGCAAGAAAGTTATTAATACATGCAGTAGAATATTATCAAAAATTGGGATATGATGAAATGATTGCCTTACCATCAATAGCAAAAATTAATTCAGACCTACATTATCACGGGAGTATTAATATGTATAAGGAACTTGGTTATCAAGTAATTGAATTAAAAGGTGATACACTGATTATGTATAAAAAATTATAAAAAAAGGCTTAATTAAGCCTTTTTATTTTACCAAGATGCAATTGAACCATCCGCTCTTTTTTCTGTGCCACCACGATAAACACCTGTTTTAGGATTTCTTAAAATAATTTGACCACGACCAAAATTTCCTAAGTTACGCTCTATTTTTACTTCGTGGCCTTTTCTAATTAAACCTTGTACGATGCTTTTTGACACACTAGGTTCAACTGAGATTTTGTTCGCTTCAATCCATTGCCAACGTGGAGCATCGAGTGCAGATTGAGGATTCATCTTAAAATCAATTAAATTCATGATGATTTGCATATGTCCTTGAGGCTGCATAAAGCCTCCCATCACACCAAATGGACCAATGGGATTCTTTCCATGCGTTATAAACCCGGGAATGATTGTATGATAAGGTCTTTTTCCAGGTTCAAGAAAATTATCTGATTTCTCATCAAGTGAAAAATTATGTCCACGATTATGTAGTGCAATTCCAGTATTAGGAACAACCAGTCCAGAGCCAAATCCCATATAGTTACTTTGGATCATCGATACCATATTTCCTTCACTATCAGCAGTAGCCAAATAGACTGTTCCACTTTGTTCGGGTTTACCATGTGTTCTAATTTCTGCTTTTTTTGAAATTAGTTTTGCACGCAATTTAGCATATGATTTAGATAGAAGATGTTCAATATCCATATTCATTGTTCTTGGTTCACCAATATAATTTAAACCATCAGCAAAAGCAAGTTTCATAGCTTCAATTTGCTTATGATACACTTCAATTTTTTCTCTTTCATTGAAGTTGAAATTTTCAATAATATTTAAAGCCATAAGTGCAATAACACCTTGACCATTAGGGGGTATTTCACAAATATTATATCCCTTATATGAAACAGAGATAGGGGTTACCCATTCAGGTTTGAATGATTCCAAATCACTCTTTCGAATAAAACCATCATTTTGTTTTGAAAAATGATCAATTTGATTAGCAATTTCGCCATGGTAAAATGTATCACCATATGTTTCAGCAATTTTGATTAAAGTTTCAGCATGATTTTTTAAGTGAAATATGCTTCCTTCTGATGGAGCTGTACCATTTAAAGTGAAAGTATCAAACCATGATTGATATACTTCATCTTTTAGGTTTTTTTGGTAATTATGGTTTACAGCATTCCAATAATATGCGACAGTCGGAGATACAGTAAAACCATTATTAGCATAATTGATTGCTGGTGTTAAAACTTCCTGAAATGATAATTTCCCAAAGGTTTTATGCATCTCAGCCCACCCTGCTACGGCTCCGGGGACAGTCACTGGAGTAAAACCAAATTTTGGAATTTCAGTGAATCCTTTATTTAGTAATGCAGTTTTAGTTAAAAGATTTGGTGCAGGGCCACTGCTGTTTAAACCATGTAATTTATTATTAGTCCAAATTAATGCAAAATTGTCTCCACCAATTCCATTAGATGTAGGCTCAACAACTGTTAAAGTAGATGCTACTGCAATCGCAGCATCAATGGCATTACCACCCTTTTTTAAAATATCGAGACCTGCTTGTGCTGCCAAAGGTTGAGAAGTAGCTACCATACCGTTTTTTGCATAAACAACTGTTCTTTTGGATGAATAGGGATAATTTGTTTTCATTTGAGCTCCTTTAAAAGATTTACAATCTTTATTTTACTCTATTTTATGTATAAAAGTAAAAAAAAAGAAAATCAAATAATCTAAATTTTCTTTTGATTATTTTTAAAATATCTAACAACACCAATAATTAATGCTAAAGCACAAGCAAATAAAAACAAGAAAATTTCTAGGATAACATAACCTAAATCATTCCATCCACCTGAATTTTGTGGAAAAAGGGTAGGAGGCTAGTAAAAAAATACTTATTTCAACTGGGATAGATAAAGGAAGCCTATAATATTTTTGTTGCTTGAAGAAATAATAGATTAAATAGGCAAGTCCTAAAAAGATTATAATCATGACGCTTAGTAAAATTGGGTTCATTTCAGACCTCCTTTGAAGATGATTGTAAACCTTTTGTTTTGAAAGTCAAATGAAAAGATGTAAAATAAGAATATGTTATAAATTTGTTTATAAATAGGGAGATTTCATGAAACAATTAAAATATGACTCACACTCAAGTGAAGTGCAATATTTAGTCAAGAAAGATCTGAAACTCAAAGAACTATTTTCTAAAATAGATGAAGTTATAGTTAATATATCTGATGATTATTTTGATTCACTTGTCGGAACAATTGTTGCACAGCAACTTTCTGGTAAAGTTGCCAGAGTAATTTATAAAAGAGTAAGTGATTTGTTTGATAATGAAATTACAGCAAATAAAGTGTTAAGTGCATCGGAAGAGAGCATGAGGAGTGTTGGTTTGTCTTATCAAAAAATAAAATATCTTAAATCTTTATCTGAATGTTATTTAAACCAGATAATTGATTTAAATCATTTAGATCTTATGACCAATGATGAGATTAGTGATATGTTAATCAAGATAAAAGGTATTGGTCCATGGAGCGCACAAATGTTTTTAATGTTTTCCTTGGGAAGAGAAGATGTATTCTCTACATTGGATTTGGGTTTAAGAAATGCAGTAAAGAAATTGTATCAAAATCAAGAATTAACGAATCAAGAGATTGACCTAATTAGCGAGAATTGGAAACCATATCGGTCAATTGTGGCACATTATTTATGGCATGTTTCAGACAAAATATAGGAGACTAACTATTAGAAGTCAAGCATAAAATCTTGCTAAATACTAAAAGACCTCCAAAGGAAGTCAATATGTGTATGAATTAGACTTCAAGTAGCTACACCATGAATCTAATTATTTGATTTC
>Ga0265595_1002432_pt1 | contig 12632 bp, 8 predicted proteins | sample saktaG_15_FD_190148 | JGI IMG/M metagenome (GOLD analysis project Ga0265595, IMG submission 190148) | Saline water microbial communities from Sakinaw Lake, British Columbia, Canada - sak_2013_06_06_50m | ecosystem: Environmental > Aquatic > Non-marine Saline and Alkaline > Saline ... | reverse complement strand
CTGATGGTAGACCCGAACGGGTAAGCCCGTAATAGCTGTCAACGAAGCACCAAAGCAGGGTGGTACCGTCCGCAAGGGCCCCTGCATGTAGACTGGTGTTTTTTTATTTTAAAAAAAGTGATAAGGAGTAAAGAATAAGGAGTAATATTTTTTAATCTCTTTTATTCTTTAATCCTTATTCCTTATTCCTTAATCCTTTCAATATGTATAATGCCAACGAAAAAGAACAAGAAGTATTAAAGTTTTGGGAGAAAAACAAGACTTTTGAAAAGTCAGTTGAATCCCGACTAGCTGACAACCCGTATGTATTTTACGACGGGCCTCCTTTTGCTACTGGTTTACCACATTATGGGCATATTTTGAGCTCAGTGATTAAAGATGTGGTGCCAAGATATATGACTATGAAAGGTTACCAAGTACGTCGTCGCTGGGGTTGGGATTGTCATGGTTTACCCATTGAAAATATTGTTGAGAAGGAGCTGAAGGTTTCTGGAAAAAAAGATATTGAAGAAAAATTGGGAGTAGATAAATTTAATGAGACTTGTCAGTCAAAAGTTTTAACATATACACAGGACTGGAAAAAAATGATCAATCGTATTGGTCGTTGGGTTGAGTTTGATAATGCTTATAAAACAATGGATTCTACCTATATGGAGTCAGTTTGGTGGTCTCTAAAAACTATTTGGGAAAAAGGTCTGATTTATGAAGGCCGAAAAGTTCTTATGTATTGTCCACGGTGTGAAACTCCGGTGAGTAAGGCCGAGATTGCTATGGATGATAGTTATAAAGATATTACCGAAGAGACAGTGACTGTTAAGTTTAAAATAAAAGATCCAGAAAAGCATAATTTGCCAGCCAATACCTTTATGTTGGCTTGGACAACTACGCCGTGGACTTTACCGGGTAATGTTGCTTTGACAGTGGGGAGAGAATTGACTTATAGTTTGGTAGAATCTGAAAAGGAGTATTTTATTGTTGCTAAAGAGAGATTACCAGAAGTTATGAAAAGCAAACACTATACTTTAATACAAGATATGAAAGGATCGCAGTTGATAGGTTTGGAATACGAACCATTATTCGATATCGTCGCAATTCATGAGACAGGTAAAAAAGCTTGGTATGTGACCGAGGCTGATTTTGTTACTACTGAAGAGGGAACCGGTATAGTTCACACGGCAGTTGTTTATGGTGAGGATGATTATAATTTAGGATTACAACGTGATTTACCAGTTGTACCACTTTTAGATAATAAGGGACATTTTAATGATTTGTCTCCAGAATTAATTAAGGGCAAATATTTTAAAGGTGCAGAAAAAGATATTAAGGCTGATTTAGAAAGTCGTAGTTTATTGTTTAGCCGAGAACAACACACCCACTCCTATCCACATTGTTGGCGGTGTGATACCCAGCTTTTTTATAATGCTATTTCAGCTTGGTTTGTTGATATTCAAAAAATTAAAGATAAGCTAATTAAGTTGAATGAAAAAATAAATTGGTTTCCAGATCATTTGAAACATGGGCGCTTCTTGAATATTTTGGAAACAGCCCCAGATTGGAATATTTCTCGTAATCGTTTTTGGGCGACACCCTTGCCATTTTGGAAATGTGATAACAAAGATTGTGATCACAAGGTTTGTATTGGTAGTGTGGCCGAGTTAAAAGCCAAAGCCACTAACTTTGATGAAGTTTACAAGACCGATAAAGTAGAAGAGATGGACTTGCATAAACATCTAGCTGATAAAATTAAATTAAAATGTGATAAGTGTGGAGGACAAATGACCAGGATTCCGGAAGTAATTGATTGTTGGGTTGAGTCAGCTAGTATGCCGTTTGCGGAGTTTCATTATCCATTTGAAAATGTGGAAACATTCAAAAAACGTTTTCCTGGTCAATATATTGCTGAATATATTGCCCAAACTCGCGCGTGGTTTTACTATATGCATGTTATGGCTGTACTTTTGTTTGATGATATAAGTTTTGAAAATGTAGTTTGTACTGGTACGATTCTCAATGACAAAGGTGAAAAATTATCCAAATCAAAAATGAATTATACGGATCCATGGAAAATTATTGATGAATTTGGTGTAGATGCTTTGCGTTATTATCTTATGACTTCAGTTGTGATGCAGGCCGAAAATCTATACTTCAACGATCGAGAAGTACGTGATGTGTATAATAAGGTTATGAATATTTTCGATAATATACTTTCATTTTATACAATGTACGCTAGTGAATATAATGATAATATCAAAGCAGAAAATAGTAAAAATATTTTGGACAAGTGGATCTTGGCCAAATTAAATGTGCTAGTAGGTGAAGTGACAGAACATATGGATACTTATGATACTGTTCGAGCTGGCCGACCAATTAAAGATTTTATTGACGAACTTTCTACATGGTATGTTCGCCGTAGTCGTGATAGATTTAAAGAACAAGGAGTAAGTAATAAGGAACAAGGAGTAAGTGACAAAGAGCGTGCGATTGCGACCTTGCGTGAAGTATTGTTGACACTTTCAAAAGTTATGGCACCGTTTACGCCGTTTATTTCAGAAAGTATATATAAAGAAGTAGGCGGAGAAATGGAAAGTGTTCATTTGGAGACGTGGCCCAAAGTTGATGAAAAAATGATAGATGATAAAGTGATAAATGATATGGATATTACAAGAAAGATCGTGGAGATGGGACATGCGTTAAGAAAAGAATCTGGGATTCCTGTTCGTCAACCATTGTCTTTGTTACAAGTTGTAGGTTATAAGTTACAAGAAAATATGGTAAGTATTATTGCTGATGAGTTGAATGTTAAAAATGTGGATATAAATGGAGATAAGGATATAAATGGAGATAATGTGATTGTGAAGGAAGATGAAAATTTGAAAATCGGATTAAATACAGAAATTACCGAAGAACTCAAAAAAGAAGGTCTGGTTCGTGAAATAGTTCGGACAATAAATCAGATGCGAAAAGATCAAGGATTAACAATTGCCGATGTTGTGGTAGTGGAATATTATGTTGAGGATGAGTTATTAAAATCTGTATTTGATGAATATGGCGAAGAAATAAAAAAACAGGTTTTAGCAAAGGAATTGATCCATGAAAAAATAAAAATAGAAGAATCTGATGATGTGGCAAAGAAGATTGATGGAAAAGAAGTGTTAATTGCGGTGAAAAATAAGGAATAAAGAGTAAGGAATAAGGAATAATCCTATTTTGTTGTTATTTGCTATTCTACCTCATCGGCAGACAGGCTGAAAACTGCTAACTGCATATTTATGCACACCCCAATTTTCTTGACTACAACTATAGAAGTAGTATAATATTAGCGAAACACAAAGTTTCTTCCGTCCGGGTAACATTCTTGGGCGACCGGGGTAAATTTACCCAATTATCATCTATGGACCTATTGGTCTGTAATACTGAGGATCCTTTTCCTAAGACAATAATTTTTATTGAGACCCAAGCTAGATAGAGTTAGCTTGGGTTTTGTGTTGTTGATTATCTATTTTTATGAAAATGAAAATTGCTATTTTATATAGTGAAGCCAAACGAGAATATTTTCCCACTGAAGACCAGTATATTACTGAGGCTGAAGTTTTTGATCGTGCAAAAAAAATTAAACCATATTTGGAAAAATTGGGTTATGAAGTTGATTTGGCGCCAGGTGATGGCAATCTACCTGATTGGCTTAAAATTCATCAACCAAATTTGGTTTTCAATTTGGTGGATTCAGTTCGGGGTAAGGAACCATTGTCGCCAGTAATTCCGGGGACTTTAGAATTGACGGATGTACCATATTTGGGTACGGGTATGTTGGGTTTGTCTATTAATTCTAATAAATTTTTAACTAAAAAATTATTAGAACAGGCTGGTGTGCCAATTCCCCGTTACCAATTATTTCAAAGTCCCAATGATACCTTGGATATTCAATTGAAGTTTCCTTTAATTTCCAAGTTGAATGAAGTGCATGGAAGTGTGGCTATAGATCAAACTGCGGTGAGCGAAAATGAGTTTCAATTGCGTACTCGTCTCAAAAGTTTAATTAATATTTACAAACAACCCGTAGTAGTTGAAGAATTTATTGTAGGTAGAGAATTCACCGTTTTTGTTTTGGAAGGGGCAGTAAAAAAAGTTTATATTGGCGAGAAAGTATTTAATTCCAGTGAAGAAAAATTTAAAATTGCGACCTTTGAAGCAGTGTGGCAGGGGATAAATAGTTATGATTATCAAAAAGTTTCCAATCATGGTATGTTGGAAAATTATGCTCGGTCAGCTTTTGATATTTTGAAAATGGATGATTATGCCAAATTTGATGTGAGGCTAGATGAATCGGGTCGTTACTTTTTTATTGATTGCAATGCCAATCCAGCTTTTGGTCCGATTGAAACTGATTGTGCCATTAGTCATGTTTTAAAAATGTATAATATTGATTTTGACGAGATTTTGCGTCGTCTAATTACCCATTTTTCCAAAGAGCAGGGGGTGGTTTTGTGACGATAAAAAATATTGTCGGGTCGCGTTTGATTTTGAGGTCGGCGTTGTCGGCAGATTCCATTCATTACTTTCGTTGGTTTCAGGATTCAGAGGTAATGCGTTTTTTTGGACAAAAATATTATCAAATGCCACAACCCGAAGTGGAAAAATATATCTCCAGTTTAAATCAGCCAATCAATTTGGCTGAAGAGATAGTGTGGAGTATTGAACTTAAAAATGGTGAAATAATTGGTGGTATTGGTATTCAGCCAGATTTTGTTAATCAGTGTGGTGAGTTGTGGATTTTAATTGGTGAAAAGAAATATTGGCGTCAGGGTTATGGTCGCGAGGCTTTACAGGAAATGATGGATCATTTGTTTACAAACTTTTCTATTCACCGTTTAGAAGTGACTGTCACTACTTTGTTTGAAAAGGCAATTGGGTTATATGAATCACTGGGTTTCAAACGGGAAGGAACACGTCGTCATTCGGATTACAACCGTATTAGTGGTAATTTTGAAGACGAAATTATCATGGGAATTCTAAAAGATGAGTGGGAGAAAAAATAAAAATTATTTTTTTATGAATATAGGTTTTACTTACAATGTCCGTCATGTTAAGCCGGATATAAACAATCCTCAATATATAAAAGAAGCTGAATTTGATGAACCCTCAACTATTTCGGGTATTGTCAAAGCTTTGAAAACTTTGGGTCATCAGGTTATTAAAATTGAGGCTGACGAAAAAGCTTTTGAAAAATTACGTAAGTTAAAAAATAAAATTGATTTGGTTTTTAATATTGCCGAAGGTATGCAGGGAGCAGACCGGGAAGCACAATTACCAGCTATTTTGGAAATGTTACAAATTCCCTATACTGGGCCACAACCTTTGGGTTATGCTGTTGGTTTGAACAAAGCTGTAGCCAAAGAAATTTTGTCTTATTATAAAATTAATACTCCGCGTTGGATGACAATTAATAAATTAGAATATTTAGATAAAAATAAATTTAAAAGTTTTCCTGCCATTGCCAAACCTTTAGGTGAAGGATCTAGCAAGGGAATTCGAGCCAAGAATTTAGTAAAAAATGAAAAAGAGTTGAGAAAAATAGTTAAAGAATTATTGGAAGAATTTAATCAACCGGTTTTGGTGGAGGAATTTTTGCCCGGTAGAGAATTTACAGTTGGGGTGATTGGTAATAATCCCGTAAAAATATTGCCAATTATTGAAGTTACTTTTCCTGATTTACCTAAAAATATTCCCCATTTTGATCACTATGAAGCTAAGTGGATTTATGATAAGCCTGGAGCACCAGATCCATTGGTTTGTCCAGCCAAACTTGATAAAAAATTAAAAAATAAAATTGAAAAATTAGTACGTGATTCTTTTCATGCTTTGGAAATGAAGGATTGGGCGCGGATTGATATTTGTTTGGATAAAAAAAGGGAACCAAGTTTTATTGAAGTTAATTGTCCACCGGGTATAATTCCTGATCCAAAAGAAAATTCGCGTTTTCCCCGTGCTGCCCGAGTAGCTGGATTAAGTTACGAAAAGATGATTGAAGAAATTTTAAAATCTGCCTGTGGTAGGTATGGAATAAAGTATTGTATTTAATAATTTAAACAAAAAATATTTTAGCTAAAGGCTGATCAATATAATCATATAACAATATAACCGTATAACAATATTTCAATATAAACAAATAATCCAATAATCACTATGCTCGCGACTAGATTATCACCTTATTTAGAAAAATTAACCGCCACTTGTCCAGCTATTCAACGTCAATTTGTTCCTTCCAAAAAAGAAGGAAAAGACGAGAGCGTGACAATGTCAGATCCTTTAATTGAGGAGCATTTTACTGTCACTCGTGGTTTGGTTCATAAATACGAAAATCGTGTCTTGATTTTATTGACCATGAATTGCGCGGCCTATTGTCGATTTTGTACGCGTCGACGCAAAGTTTCAGATATAAAAAAAGGTAGTTTGTCAGATAAAGATTTGAATAATATGGTTAAATATGTCAAAGCTCATCCGCAAATAAAAGAGTTGATTTTTTCTGGTGGTGATCCAACTACAGTACCAGTGCTTCTCAAAAAGGCTTTGCAAAAATTTGTAAAATTGCCTCAAATAAAAATTATTCGGGTGGCTTCACGATTGCCAGTTGCCAATCCAGTTATGGTAAATAAACAACTTCTGGATGCTTTGCGAGTTGTCAAAAAACAACCGCTCTATATGATGTTGCATTTTGAACATCCAGCGGAAATAACCCCAGAGGCAATTAGGGCTGTCAAAAAATTACAAACAGTGGCTACCATGTGTTTGTCACAATCAGTATCTTTGCGTGGGGTAAATGATAATGTAAAAACATTGTATGATTTATTTTCTGGTTTGGTAGAAATTGGGGTCAAACCATATTATTTTTATCGCTGTGATCCAGTCAAAGGTGCTGAACATTTTATTGTGGATTTTGCCAAAGAAAGAAAAATGTTTACCGAATTGCGCAAACGGCTTTCTGGTATAGCTACACCACTTTATATAATTGATACTCCGGAGGGTTCTGGTAAAATACCAGTGGCTTTGGATTTTTGGCAATGTGATAACAATTTTCACACTGATTTTTCTGGTAAAAAGATTGCCATTGTTCATGCTCAAAAATGACTATCGCTTATTTGACTTTCATCTTAATTTACGCTAAAATAGTCTAATAATATAGACTATTTTTAATTTAAAAATATATGATGACAGTAAAACAGATTTTTGATTTGGGTCTAAAAATGGGTATAAAATCAGATCCACGCGGTGAAAAAGGTGTGGCCGAGTATTTGGCCAATGTAAAAAAAGATTACGATAACATGAAGCCAAGTGATAAAAAATATTTTAATAAGAGTCTGCTTGAAAACCCTTATCCTGATAGCCATATTCATGTGACCAGTGGAAAAGAAGAAGTGAAGCGAGTAATGGCTGGGATTGATATTGATGCGGCGGAAATTTTAGTGGCTTCACAATTAGGTGAAAGAGGTAAACCGGTTGATCTAATGATGGCTCATCATCCGGTTGGTTTTGGTTTGTCTAGTTTGCATGTAGTGATGGATATGCAGGTTGATATTTTTGTTAAGGCGGGTGTGCCAGTGCATGTGGCTGAAAAAATTATGGAAGAAAGAATCAAAGAAGTTGGTCGCAGTCTTCATCCAGCCAATCATGATCGAGTAGTGGATGTGGCCAAATTATTGAAAGTTAATTTGATGAATACTCATACAATTACGGATAATTTGGTGACAGAGTTTTTGAACAAACATTTGGCCAAGCGTAAACCAAAATTAATTAGTGATCTTTTGGATGCTTTATTAGAAATTCCAGAATACCAAGAAGCCAAACGGCGTGGTGCCGGTCCAACATTGTTTGCTGGTAGTCCCAATCATCGGGTTGGTAAGTATTTGGTAGAAATGACTGGTGGTACTAGTCCGTCTGATAAAATTTACAAAGAATTATCACAATTTGGTATTAGTACCATTGTTGGTATGCATATGCGCGATGCTCATCGTGATAAAGCTAGTGAACATTATTTAAATGTTGTGATTGCTGGTCACATGGTTTCTGATTCTTTGGGTATGAATTTGTTTTTGGATGAGCTTGAGAAAAAGGGAATTGATGTTGTGCCTTGTAGTGGGTTAATACGCATTAGCAGAAACAATGCAAAGAAGTAAGTTTTTTAAATGTCTAATTTCTAATAACTAATTTCTAATAAAATTATTAATTACTAATGTCAAAAACGTTTTTTAATTTTGGTATTTGGAATTTTATTAGAAATTAGTTATTAGGTGAATTAGACATTTTTTAATATTAATATGAAAAAGAATCATAAAAAAGTGGAACTTCTCGCTCCTGCAGGATCTCCAGAAAAAATGGATTATGCTTTTACCTATGGAGCCGATGCTGTCTATATGGGTATTCCGGATTTTTCTTTGCGCGTGCGAATCAATAAATTTGATTTGGAAGATGTCAAACAAGCGATTGAACACGCCCACAAGTGGGGGAAGAAAGTTTATATTACGGTCAATATTTATGCTCACAATGAACACCTCAAAAAATTACCAAGCTATTTAAAAAAATTAAATGAGTGGCAACCAGATGCCCTGATTATTTCCGATCCGGGTATTTTGAATTTGGCCAAAAAGTACGCTTCCAAAATTCCTATTCATCTTTCTACTCAGGCCAATGCTACCAACTGGCAAGCAGTAAAATTTTGGGCAGATCAGGGTGTGGAGCGGGTTATCTTGGGTAGAGAAGTGACTTTAACGGAAATTAAAGAAATTCATCAGCGAGTGCCAAAAGTTGAGTTAGAATATTTTGTGCATGGGGCGATGTGTATGAGTTATTCTGGGCGATGTATGTTGTCAGCTTGGTTCACTGGTCGCAGTGCCAATTTGGGAGATTGTGTCCAGCCTTGTCGGTGGAAATATAAACTCACCCCCCAACCCCCTTCTCCCTGCCTGCCGGCAGGCAGGTTGCGAAGAGAGGGGGAGAGTGACGATTTTATTTGTGCGGAAGCTGAAGAACCACAACGTCCAGGGATGAAGATTTCAGTGGAAGAAGATCAACATGGTACATATATATTCAATTCCAAAGATATGTGTATGATTGAATATTTGGATGAATTGATTGATGCGGGAATAGTTAGTTTAAAAATTGAAGGACGTGCCAAAAGTGTGGCTTATTTGGCTAGCGTGATAAAGGCTTATCGCGAGGGGATTGATTGTTTAGTTGATGCAGGGAACAGGCATGCCTGTTCCGTACAGAAAAGAAAGTTAAAATCTTTGAAGAAAAAGTATCTGGATAATTTGATGAGTCGTGGCTATACCACTGGATTTCTTTTTGGGAGAGAAAATGTAGAGCAGGAGACAAAGTTTAGTCATTTGGATGCTACCGAAGAATTCGTTGGTGAGGTGGTTCGGGTTGACGCCGTAGAGACGCGATTTATCGCGTCTCAAACTAGGGGGGTATTACCAAAAAATAAAAATAAAAAAATTTTTATCAAACCTCACAACGCCTTGAAAATCGGAGATAAGATTAGAGTTATTCAGCCCAAAAATGGAACTGAGTTTCAATTTTCTTTACCCCAAATTTATGCTGAAAATGGCGAAAAAGTGGAGTCCGCTCATGGTGGGACTGGCCGGCTAGTTTATATTGAATCAAAACGAAGTGTTGTGCCATATTCTGTATTGATGAAAGTGAAATAGAACACGGAAAGCACGGAAGAAATTGAGGACACAGAAAGACAAAAACACCCTTACAAAAGTTGGGGGTGTTTTAATTTTAGGTTAATTTTGCTATACTACTATTAATTAATAACAAATGTAACTCAAACCTTTAGGTTTGACATATAGGTAGGTGCATTAAACTTGTCAAACCTGAAGGTTTGAGTTACGTTATTTTCTAAAATATTATGACTAAAACAACTATTAAACAAATAACAGCTCGTGAAATTCTAGATTCACGGGGTAATCCAACCGTTGAAGCCACCGTAGAATTAGTTGATGGATCAATTGGCGTGGCAGCTGTGCCGTCGGGTGCTTCAACCGGTACCCACGAGGCCTTGGAGCTTCGGGATGGCTCTCCAAAACGTTATGGTGGTAAAGGGGTTTTGAAAGCAGTCAAAAATGTTAATACTTTGATAGCCAAAAAATTGGTAGGTCAAGATTCCCAAGATCAAAAAATGATTGATGATCTGATGTTAAAATTGGATGGAACTGAAAATAAATCCAAACTCGGGGCTAATGCGATTTTGGCAGTATCTTTGGCTAGTTGTCGAGCCACTGCTATGAGTACTAAGACACCTCTTTATAAACATATTCGCAATGTCTATAAATTAAGAGAAAAAGGTTACCGTATGCCGGTCGCTACTATGAATGTTTTGAATGGTGGACGACACGCGGATAATAATTTGACGATTCAAGAATTTATGATCGTGCCGATCAATCGCAAATTTTCTGAACGAGTGCGAATGGGTTCACAAATTTTTCATTCCTTGGCAGGTATTTTAAATAAAAAAGGTTATAGTACAGCAGTGGGAGATGAGGGAGGATTTGCCCCTGATTTACTTAGCAACGAAAGAGCTTTGCAACTTTTAATGCAAGCCATAAAGTCAGCTGGTTTTGAGCCAGGTAAACATGTTTATTTGGCAATGGATATTGCAGCTTCAGAATTTTTTCGACAAGGTCGTTATTATTTTGCTAATCAAAAACAAGCCTATTCAGCTGAAAAAGTTATTCGTGTGTTGGAAGGTTGGATAAAAAAATATCCGATCATTTCCATAGAAGATCCACTGGCTGAAGATGATTGGGAAAATTGGAAAAAATTAACCAAAAAACTTGGTAAAAAAGTGACAATTGTGGGTGATGATTTGTTTGTCACCAATACCAAAAGAATTCAGCGGGGGATTGATGAAAAAGTTGCTAACGCGGTTTTGATTAAATTAAATCAAATCGGCACTTTGACGGAAACCATAAGTGCAATTTATTTGGCCAAGAAAAATAATTATCAAATAGCTATTTCTCATCGTAGTGGTGAAACTGCCGATACCTTTATTGCTGATTTGGCGGTAGCTGTGAATGCTGAATTTATTAAGTCAGGATCTCTTAGTCGTTCAGAGAGAGTGGAGAAGTATAATCGGTTGATGAAGATTGAACAAGAAATTAACTAAAGTCGTCATCTTGAGCGAAACGGAACGCAGTGGAGTGAAGTCGAAAGATCCCATTCTGTGGTGTTATTAAGTAGGGGATCTTTCGGCTTCACTGCGTTCCGCTCAGGATGACGAAGTATTAGTAATAACTCCGTGAAAGTGGGGTTTTTGTTTTTTATATGCTTTAGTGTTTATTTCGCCCGAGGCGGATCCGCCTTCAAGACCGCCTTCAAGACCGCCTTGGGTGGTGGGAGGTGGGCGGAATATGTTTAGGCCACTAGGCCGTGTGTTTTCTTGTTTTTGTGTTTTCGCGTTAATGCTTGAATCATTATCCAAATTGCGTTATAATAGACCCAAAGATTATTTTATGGTGGTAAAAGCGAAAAAGATTAAAAAACTTAAAATTACTCAAAAACGTCCAACTTTACTGATTATTCTGGATGGCTTTGGTTTGGCTAGTGATAAAAATAAGGGCAATGCTATTACCCCCAAGACCGCCCCACATATCTTTGAATATATAAAAAAATATCCTAGTTCCACCCTAAAAACTTTTGGTGAATATGTTGGCTTATTTAAAGGCCAGCAGGGGAATTCTGAAGCTGGCCATATTAATATTGGCGCTGGTAGAATTGTAAAGCAAGATTTGGTAAAGATTTCCGAAGCGATTCATGATGGCACCTTTTTTAAAAATGAAGCTTTTAAACAGGCTTTGCATCATGTAAAAAAATATAATACAGCGGTGCATGTAATGGGTCTTTTGACTGATGGTAATAGTGCTCATGCCCAACCCGAACATTTGTATGCAATGTTAGAATATTTTAGACGTAATGATATTAAAAAAGTTTATTTGCATCTATTTACTGATGGTCGCGATTCATCACCTCATGGGGCAGCGGAATTTTTACATGAGTTGCGAGGTCATATGTTGGCCAATGAACAAATTGCGACCATTATTGGGCGTTTTTATGCGATGGACCGTAATAAGATTTGGGAGAGAACCGAGCAGGCCTATAATGCGATGATTTTGGGTAAAGGATGTGTTGCCTCTAGTGCTGAAGAAGCCTTATCACAATCATACAATCGTGATGAAACCGATGAATATTTGTGCCCGACTGTTATTATTGAAAATAAAAAATCAGTAACAACAATAAAAGACAATGACGCAGTTTTCTTTTTCAATGCGCGTAGTGACCGTGCCAGACAGATTACCAAAGCTTTTATACAAAAAGATTTTAATAAATTAAGCCATGGTTCATTTAAAAGAAGTAAATATCCCAAAAATATCCGTTTTGTTGCTATGACTGATTTTGGTCCAGATTTGCCCGGGTTATTTACTGCTTTTCCCAGTCCAGACATTAAAAATTGTCTGCCAGCAGTGATTGATGGTCATTATAAACAACTTTATATTTCTGAAACAGAAAAATATGCGCATGTTACTTATTTTATAAACGGCGGTTTTGCCGATCCATTGAATGGCGAGGCGCGG
>Ga0265595_1002430_pt1 | contig 12639 bp, 14 predicted proteins | sample saktaG_15_FD_190148 | JGI IMG/M metagenome (GOLD analysis project Ga0265595, IMG submission 190148) | Saline water microbial communities from Sakinaw Lake, British Columbia, Canada - sak_2013_06_06_50m | ecosystem: Environmental > Aquatic > Non-marine Saline and Alkaline > Saline ... | reverse complement strand
GTCAACGGGATCGATGTGGTCAACGACCCGGTCTCGCTCAAAGGGATGCTCGGGTACCTCCCCGAGGAGTCCCGGCTCTACGAGACGATGACCGCCGAGAACTACCTGGCGTTCTTCGGGGAGATCTACGGGCTGTCGCCGCAGGTGATCCGTGAACGCAGCCGGCAGTTGCTCTCGGTGCTCTCGCTCGAACCCAATGGAAAGAAGATCGGGGAGTTTTCCAAAGGGATGAAGCGCAAGACCGCAATAGCACGGTCGCTCATCCACGCCCCGGCGCTGCTGGTCTATGACGAGGCGACGAGCGGGCTTGACCCGATGACGTCGCGGTTCATTGCCGATTACCTGCGCACATTAAAAAAAGAGGGCAAGACGATCGTGCTCTCCGCCCACAACCTGTACCAGGTCGAGGCGATCTGCGACAGGGTGATGATCCTCAGGCGGGGGAAGATGGTCGCGTTCGGCAGCATGTCTGAACTCCGCGAACAGTTCGGTTCACTCACGTATACGATCTTTTTCTCCATCGATAATCCCGGGAAACTGCTCGGGCATTCAAAGACCTACCGGCAGGAGGAAGGGCTCTTCATTTGCGATGCAGAGAGCATGGGGGAGCTCAACGAGTGCACCGGGCTGATCCATGACGCGGGCGGCAAGGTGGAGAAGATCGAGTCCCGATACCCCTCGCTTGAGGAGATGCTCTTAAAGATCGGGAAATAGACACAGCAGGAAAGCACGACCAACCCTTAAGAAAAGGCAATTTCTGCCCGGTCTTCTCTAAACCGAAAGGGATATCCAGATCATCTGATTATCATCCCTGTGAGGACTTCATGGAGCGGATCATCCGGTCGCTGAATAATACGATCCACTATCTCGTTACCGACTGGACTGCAAAGCGCATCATCGTGCTCCTCCTGCTTGCCGTGATCTCGGAATATATCCTGACCGATCTCCAGACCACTGCGCTCTCCATTGAAGGCATGAAAAAAATGGTGGAGTCGGCGGACTTCTCGGCCGCGATGGTTGTCCCGGGCATACTTGAGGGCACGATCTGGTTTAAGGCAGACCATGTCTCCGATCTGATTGTCTCTTTAGGTCTGCTCATCGGAATAAGTGCCGCACTGATCGTTCTTAAAAAAAAGCGCTATGTCAGGTACCTGTTCATCCTGTACAGTCTCTTTCTGCTCCTCTGGATTGTATACAACGTCATCCTGATGGTTGCGAGCCTGTGGAGCCGGCAGGGTGTTGCTGTCCTCCACCTGCTTGATGCAGCGGTGATATGGCTCTTCTGCATCGTCTCCTTTGGGATATTCTACTGGGTTATCGACGCGGAACTGCAGGAGGCGTTTCTGGCAGATCCCCGTGCGAAGATCAATTTTCTCTTTCCCCAGTCCGCAAATAAGCTCAAAGGCTGGGAATGCTGGACGCCCGCCCTTACCGATTACATCTTTCTCTCGTTTACGGTCTCGACAGTGTTCGTGCCTTCGGATACCCAGGTCCTGTCCGTAAAGAGCAAGCTGCTGGTCATGTGCCATGCCACTATCTCCCTTGTTATCATCGTAACCATCGCAGCCTTTGCGATCAGTAAAATCTGAGCGGGTGCTCTGCTCACTTGAAAAAAGTGGGAGAGGAATTGATACTCCCCCACTCACGCGACCCGGACGGCCGCTCCAGTATTCCGTACCCGGATCGCACATCCACCTGTCGCCCCCCTATCCGGACGTTTCAGCAGGTGACGTGCAGGATCGCGACGAACCGATCTTTTTCCTGCCCGATGAGGGAAAGCAGGCCGGGTGTCGGTGAAATAACGGTATCATACCGGGAGAGGAACGCCGTTGCATCCGGAGTAACCGGGAGATCGCCATACTGGCCCGTGCCTATGAAGACTTTCTGCGGCTTTTCATCGGAGAGGAAGTCCAGTTCGGCGCGGGAGAGAGGTGTGTGCCCGTACTCCCCCTTGAAGGCCTTTGATACCTTCTTTTTTCGTTTGCTCACATTCCCGTCTGCATGGATGATGACGTCGTGCTCGTACCGGATCCCATCGATCTCGATCCAGCCAAATCCTGTCTGCATGCACAATCCACCGTGCAGATGATAGCAGCGTGTCCCTATCAACCTTTCTCCGGTTAAAAAAAAGCCTGCAAAAAAGAGAGCATCACGTTCCAACCGGCCGGCAGCGATGCCGGTGAAATCAGCTGCACCTAAAGAAAAAAAGTGAAAAATTAAAAAATTACAGAAGCGATTTACTTCAGTTCGATCTTCCTTGGTTTCACTTCAGGTTTGGGCTCCTTCTTGGTAACTTTGAGTTCCAGGACTCCCTCCTTCATCGTCCCTTCGGCTTTTGCCGGATCTATTTCTTCCGGGAACGAGATGGATCGTTCAAATGCGGAGTACGCCCGTTCGCGGTGGAGATAGTTCTTCTTCTTGTCTTCTTTCTCCGTCTCCTTCTTTGCACGGACCGTCAGTCCGTCCCTGTTGATCTGGACCTCCACATTGTCCTTGGTGAAGCCCGGAAGCTCGACATGGATCAGGTAGTGGTCCCCCTCATCGATGAAATCGAGCGGGGCGTACCGGACCGGCAGCATGCCGAGGTCCTGCATCTGCATCTCCAGCGGGAAATACGGGCGCATCATGACATCGAGCGATCTCCGGAAGTCATCGAAGATGGAGTCGAAGTCGCGTTCCAGCCAGCTCTGCCTTCCCCGGGTCATCTGCGAGGAACCCGGAGTGATGGGAATTACATCAGTGCTTTTTTTCTCAGGTTTTTCACGTGTCATAGGATCCCTCCTATGTTTCACTTTTAGTTAGTCTTAATTTACCAATAAAGTTTTCGCTCATAGGTTCTAATAAGATGACGGAACTTTAACGATTTCAAAAAGGTCTGATAAATGGCGGGACTTTACTAATTTTCGAATTTGAAAGGAATGCCAAAAATGCTAAATAACGGATGTTTATAAGGTTTGAATCCCGTGATACGTTTGGCGGTCTCGAAATTTTCTGGCGTAGATAGAATCCAAAAGTGACCTAAAAATAAACCCAACTTACTCTCATGAACCATTACCATTCGCCCATGTTCCAATATCCATCTGATTTCAATTGCAGGAATACTCTTTTTTGGGGGCGGCTGTTCTTCTTCGCACGATACAAAAATTCCTTCAATAACTGGGACCCTTAAACCAAACCATTGGGATTTACCTATCCCACCAAGCTTCGTATAGTATTTTGATTTGGTTGGTTGAAAATACCATTCTGCCATATTTTATTATCCTATCTCTGAAGATTAATAACCAAATATTGACTAAAAAAGGAAAAGTTTGCCGAATTTATTTTGTATCAGCTAATCCAATCATAGTCTCCCATCGGTTCCCCATCAGATTAATCGGGATGTTTGCCATCTGTGCCGGTGTCAATCCCCTGATTCCCTGATGTTTTCCTTTTGTGTATGATGAAAAAAACTGAGATGGATCTTCAGCTGCCCTCATTGATAACAACCAAAAAACTCATGCAACTCTGACGATGGCGCCCGTATTCCGGGCCGATGTAACCAGCGTCGTCCCCCCGCACCAGCCGTCCATGAACGACCGGGCGGCAGATTCCACGTCCCGTATTCCGGTATCGCAGACGGCATAGAGCGTGGGACCGAACGAGCTCATGCCGGCGCCTGCCGCTCCCACCTGCCGCATCGCGTCGAGCAGATCCTTCACCTCTTTGGGCTGCAGGCTGTGCTCGACCTTCTTGAACCCGAGACCCTGGATATTATTGACCGAGGAGCCGAACATGTCAAGGTCGTGTTCGGCAATTGCGGGAAGCATACGCACCAGCACCTCGTGGCAGAGTGTCCTGACCTCTTCGAGCGGCACCGGGCAGCACGTTTTGAATATATCAACCTCGCGCCCGCCGCTTGCACCTTTCGGGGTTTCGGGAATGGCGAGCAGGACCTTCCAGTCCGGTGGGAAGTCATGCCGAACGGTGACCGGCGCCGGCCGGATCCCTTTCGATGCGGACGACGGCGCAAACCCGGTCTTTTCGCACCCGGGCCCGAACCGGTGCCCCCCGTCGATGATGAACCCGCCGGATTCGAATGCGGCAGTGCCGATGCCGGACGTTCCGCCCCGCCCTGTCAGCCGGGCAAGTTCATTGACCGTCATCTGCCGGCCATAGAGATCGCAGATCGCCTTTGCGGTCGCAAGCGAGAGCTGCGACCCGCTCCCAAGACCTGTGTGGGCAGGATATGAGGACCGGACCGTTATCGATGCCCCTGCCCCGGCCCGGATCCCGGCAAGCGTACGGGTTACGATCTCGTGCACCAACCGGCCGGTCATCTCATCGCAGCCGGAAACTTCCACGCCGGCACTCTGCCGGGCCTCCAGCAACACGCGGGGGTCGTCCAGCGTGATCCCAATCCCGCCGTCGACCCTGCCGGACCCGCCGTGCATGTCGATTAAGCCCAGGTGGATCCGGCTCCCGGTCTCAACGATCACGCGCCGTTCGTCGAGGAACCGGTTATAGGGGAACTGTTCGGTGATGAAGATCAGGGGTTCGCCCTTGTGGATTATCCGGTAATCGCGGGAAAGCAACGGTTCGTTTTTGCAGACGGAGAATAAGGGACTGGTCGTATCATCTGACGAGGTGACGCGGGCAGTGATGATCTCGCGCCGCGCCTCGATTTTGTGACGGCTGATAATTTTGCCGATCGGGATGTCCGCCTTCATCAGATCCTCTTTGAACTCCGGTGAGAGCCGGGAGAGGGGCGTCTCCGAGACAGCGTAAATAAGTACTGTGCCGGTTTCCGCATCTTTCAGTTCCACGACCCGGTGGTTGACGCTCTCGCCGATGCGGATGCTGAGCCGGTCGGCAACCGCAGCATCTGCAGGGATGACCTCCTGTACGAGCGTCGTGATACTGACCGGATGTCCCGTTACCGCTTCAAGGAGCTGGGTGACCGAACCGTCAGTCCCGAGAAGAAATTTCTGGAAGGGAGAGAGGTGTCCCACGTCTCTCTCGATTGTATCAAGGCTCTGTGCGATATCCATCACGATGATCCTCTGCGCAAGGATAAATAAGGATACTGATCTCCGGTACAGTACGAGGAAAAACATGGCACCGCAACCGGCAGCAGGAAAGACCGCTTCGCAGCTCATGGCAGCAACGATGGTCGCATCAATGATCGGGATCTTTTTGGGGATTTACCTTCTCTTTGTCGATGCCGGCCTTGGGTTCCGGGTCCTCGCCGCCCTCCTCGTCGGGGTTGTGGGTACGCTCAGCTTCTTCCGGCATTCGGTCTATTACAAATCCGACCAGGCCCGGATGGGCTGGACACAGGAGCACCCCGAGTTCCAGATCGAAGTGGGGTTCGCGAACCTCGCGATGGGGGTTGCGGCATTTGCCGCAGCGGTCCTTGACTGGGGATCGCTGGCCTGCGGGATCACGCTCTTTACCTACGGGACATACCTCTTCTGCGCATTTCTGCTCCATCTCCGGCAGGCCATTACCCCGGACGACCTTCACCACACCGGCCAGCGGCAGCGTGCGATACGCAGCACGGTCAATACCGGGTTCTTTGTCGCCGTTCTGTACATCTTCGCGTTTCTTGCGATAACCCATATCGGGTAGGGGTCAAAAAGGGAAAACCGGCCGGTTTTTTAAGGCACGATCTGTTCCGGCCGGCTCTCCCCCACAAAGCGTATCATTCCGGACAACTTTCTTTTCTGAAATATCTTTGATAATACCTGTGAGACGATAAGGCGATGACACGCGGGAAGAAACCGACAACTGCGATTGATGAGGCAAAGAGCTGTGCGGAAAAGATGGGATACCGGTGGTGCGGGAACACAGATCCGGTATTTCCCTTTGATGCGTTCATCTTCCGTGATGCGGTAATCGCGGTCGTGAAGGTGAAAAAGATCCGGTACTCCATCAATGACAAAACGCCGGCCGAGAAATTTTTTCCGGAAGAGATTGCGGCCCTGCGCAACCTTCCGATGCCGCTCTTCGTGCTGCGCGAGCTCTGGGTGCGCACGCAGAACGAGCGGGCGTGGCGGCGCTTCTATATCCTGAGTGACGTGGTCGGAGAGCTCGGGTTCAACAAAGTCGAGGGGTATGTCAACCCCCACTATGACGAGGAGAAGTGGAAAACAGAGCGTCAGATCATCATCAACCCGCTCGAAGTGCTGAAAAGGCTGCATCAGGGGATGCCGGCGGGGCCAGTCCGGTCAAACTCCCCATCCGAAGAGGGGGAAGGTGGGTCAGACGGTTCCTAGGTCTGCCAGTTTATACCTCCTCCCTATTCTCTAAGGATATAAGGGATCTTTCTCCGACGGAGGCGGGTCATCATGCACAGGACCGGGATCATTTTCGAGTGGAAATGGTGTCCACGCCTACGGAAAATACTGGTTAAAACGGTTCTTTTGCCATAATTCCCTTGTATAACCGGTTAAAAACCTGTAAAATAGCGTCGTTTTAAGACACTCTTTTTTTGGGACATATTACAGGTCGATCCGGGTAGGTATCGGCCCGTTAAAAGAAACAGTCGACGTCATATATTTTAAATTTATATAAAAATGCAAAAGAAATTATTCATCAGACTGGCGGGAGGAGGAATTTCCGGTCTTCCTCGTCCTCAAGTTCGACCTCACGATCATGCTCCTCGTATATTTTTTTCATATCGAGATCCGGAAGTGCGCCAAGAAGTGAACGAAGCGGTTTAAAGGTTTTTTGTTTTATTGCCGTCTTTTTCATCTAACTGTCACATCGATAATATTGATCGCGCCCAGATTAATTCATACTGCTCGTACACTGGCGATCTTTAGGTACGGGTACCAATTTGTTGGCGTCAACAAAATGATCTAAAATTGCGTGGTTTGAAGTTTTACACGATTCTGTGGCTTTTTCGATTGCCGGCACGAAGTTCCGCCAACCGGTATATCCAAGACTAATCTGAAGGTACAGATCCCTCGACCACCGCAATCTCTTCCTCCGCCTCCAGTCTATACAGCTCACACACAGCGCGATCATACAGCCTCACGCACTTTCTCTGTCTCCGGGTTATCTTTTAATAGATTATCACAAAACTCTCTCTATAGTCTGAATATTATGTCACGCGCTTCTGTTGAGGTATCGATCGCGCCCGATGTATTCCGGTGGCTCTGTGGTACTTCCGGGTGGCCTGCGAAGGACATTGCCAAACGCATCGAAGTTACTGAAGAAGATGTGCGGAGCTGGTGCGAGGGGAAGACGAAACCGGTAATGCCGTTGAGCAAGGTTGAACAGCTCTCCTCTGCATTCAAACGCCCGCTTGCTGCGTTCCTGCTTTCCAAACCCCCGGAAGAAATAAAAATACTTCCGGATTTCCGGAAACTTCCAGGTGCTGACGGAGATTTTTCTAAGGAGACCTATCTTGCGATTAGGAAAGCCCGGAGATTGCAGAAAGTCCGCAGCGAGCTGATGGAGAATCTGGGTATTGATGTGCGGATTAAAATCAGAACTTGTACGATACAGGACAATCCAGAGGTTGTTGCTAGAGATGAGAGAGTGGATTTACCACTGGATATGGTTCAAATCAGTTCCAGCACATCAACTAAACTCTTTCATATCTGGAGAGACTGGTTCGAAAGGAAAAACATCTCGGTTTTCCAGATGAAGATGCTGATCGAAGATGCCCGGGGCTTCTCTATCTCAGATGACGAGCCGTACGTCATTGTTGTTAATGAATCGGATGCGCCGGCTGCAAAGATCTTCACTCTTTTCCATGAGTACGGTCATATCCTTCTGAACGAACCTGCGGTATGCAACCGGGATAGCGATGAGGTTGAAGATAAAAGGATTAAAAAGATCGAAAACTGGTGCAACCGGTTTGCCGGAGCATTTTTAGTTCCGGAAGATTTCCTTAAAAAAGAGTTGAGTATCGAGACACTTCGTCAGACAACTCATTATTCCAGAATAGCCGGGTCGATCGCAAACAGGTTGAAAATCAGCAAAGAGTCTGCACTGATGCGATTGCTCACTCTTGACTATATTAGCCCATCCGAATTCAGAACCGAACGGGATAAAATTCGAGCAGATGCTGCGTTGAAGAAAGCGCAGATGAAAGAAAAACAGATGCAAAGTGCAAAAAAGAGTGGGCCTCCTCCGATCTCTCTTGATCAAAAGTGCCTTAATGAAAAAGGGCATCGTTTCATCTCGCTTGTATTAAAGAATTCTGATCTTGGATATATCACAAGCCGGGATGCTCTTGATTATCTCGATATTAAAATGAAAAATCTGGAAAAACTTCGGGCAGAATCGTGAGTGTCTGAATGCACGAGACTGAAAATCTGTATATTATTGATTCTTCTTCTCTCATTGAATTGCAAAGACGCTATCCTTCTGATATTTTTCCCAGTGTTTGGGAGCATATACATGAGCTCGCATTTGCTGGGAGACTGATTGCACCTATAGAAGTAAAAAAGGAACTTCTCGAAGGTTATGATATCCTGCTACAATGGGTAACTGATCACGATTTTGTTTTTAAGGAATTCGATGACGATCTCATCGTGAAAACTCAGGAAGTCTTAGGGCAATTTCCCCGGATTGCAGATTCTGAATCTGATAAATTGTATCATGCAGATCCGTTCGTTGTTTCTTTAGCTTTAGCAATGAAGAAACAACCTCAACAAACCTTGATAACATACAAGATTTGGGTCGTTACGAATGAAAAAGGAAAATTAAGTGGCAATCCAAATCTTCACCCGAATAATATGAAAAAGATCCCGGATGTCTGCGCCCACTTGGGCATTGACTGTATAGATCATTTCGGAATGTTCAGAGAAGAGAATTGGCTGTTTTAACAAAGCAGTATTTACTTACCGACGCCCTCTTCCAAAACCTCAATCTCCTCCGCCGTCAGCCCGTACAGCTCATACACCAGCGCATCGATCTTCACATCCGTCGCTTCGATCTCCTGCTGCACGAGCCGCGTCTCCTGATCCGTCTTCGCCTTCTGTAAATATTCGTGCAATCAGCGAAGAACTCTTGCGAGTTCTTCTCGAATCTGTCTCCGTCCTAGTAAGAAAAAAGTTTATGCAAAACAGCTATAATATTAATATATGCCATTTATTTTCGTTGCAGAAATAAAATATAATGAAGGTAAATGCATCCTTCATAGTTTAAAAGAATTAGTAGAGAAATTCCCTTATATTGAGGGGGGAATTTTAACAGGCAAATTTATTTGCACTTATATCGAAGGTCGACGTAAAAGCTTAAATGACGATTTTAAGTGTCATATAATACAACGTGACAAGGTTTTCGTGGGTGAATTGTTAGAGCCCAATCCATTACGAACAAAAGGGATTCCTATATCATCCAATATTCTAATTGTTGCCTATAAATATGAAAAAGAGTCTTCTCCAGGTGAACACATAGAATATCCGATACTTGAGAATTTAATGATTAAAAGTTACATCTATATCCCTTTTGAAGAAGACATCAAAAAAATATTGAAAGAAGAAGAAGCGGGATTGATTTTAGAGGGAACAACCTTTGATCAAATATTAGAGAAATCAGTAGCACTTTTAAAAAATGCCCTTATTTCATTTGAGCAAGAAAAGTATTCAGATATGAAAACTGCAAGTAGAAAGTGTCTAGAAGATTTTCGAGGAATCGTTAAGGAATGGGAAACTATTGATGGGAGTAGGAGTCTTTGTGAAAAATTAAATGGAATTCTTAATTCATTATATTCATTCGCCTCTATTGGTGGTGCTCACGAGGGACCGACATCCAGAGAAGATTCTGAATTAATACTAAAGCACACAACCGCACTATTACTCTACATTAACTCAATAAAAAAGAATCAAAGAGAGAAATATACTTATAAAATTGACACAACACGTTGATAGTCTAAGGCTAAATCTTTAATCTTTTTCTTACATCCTTCAATCATTATACACTTGTCTAATTAGACTCACTCATGATATGTGGATAAAAATCCCATTTTTTTCATAACTTCTTTAACATTAAAGATATTTCAGTACCCCTTGCTCTCCACCACCGCAATCTCCTCCTCCGTCACCCCTTTATTCTTACTTCTGAATTTGTTGCTCAACCCACTCTACAATTTTTTCACATCTGGCCAAGACATTTTTATACTCTTGTTCGTTAAGAGGTTTATCTGATAAGGAATATCTCCGGTTTCCTGCATATTCGGAAAGAGGTATTGCTATTCCGAGGTTTATGGGAGTTGTGAACGGACATGATAAACCCCCCTCAATTGTTACAAATGCAAGTGCTGATGCTTTGATATCATTAGGCAAAATAATTTGTTGCTTTTCCATTTCAGCGATGAGAATTTCAATTGAGTGTTTAGGAGGATAGGGAACTTTGCGATGTATCATCAATGCTTTGAAAGATTTTTCGATAGCTTGCTGACATAACGTACAGAGTGTTTCATACCGAGCATCATCGGATATTTTTCCAACTCGTGCAAAGGTTAGATCACTTTTTGCCATCGCAAGCATTTTATGAGCGTTTTCTGGTGGTTCGTAGATAGATCGTCTCGTCTTTTTCGCCATCAGTGACTTTCCTCCACCATCTCAATCTCCTCTGCCGTCAGCCCATACAGCTCGTACACCAGTGCATCGATCTAGAAACGAAAAACATGGAATTGAGTCTGTCTTCTGAGAGAATACCAATCACTGCCGTATATTATACATTTTGGATTAGACATATTTTTAAATTCATTTTTTTCTTTAATTAATTGATTTAAGCTAGATTTCATATCAATTTCCTCTAAATCTTCATCCGAATTCCAGATTGCAACAATCATCGTATCTGTTTTCTTCAGTCCAGAAAAATTCTGTATTTGCTTGAATCCTTTTATAATATCATCCCGACAATATTTTTCATCGCGAGTATAGTTACCATATTCTTCTAATTTTTCATTTGTTTCTGATTCGTTTGGAAGTACCTTCTTGGGGCCATCATGCTTATCATGAATATGTTTGATCTCCACAAATCCGCGAAATTCTGAATTGGCTATACATAAATCTGGGGTCTTTTCCTTCTTTGAACGAGGAATAAATTCTACGCTACATTTAGCGTGATGAAAATACGACACAAAGATAAGTGCTACAATAAAATCCCGTATATCCTTGAATCCCAAAGCGTCTTTGAAAAAAGACTTCGCTCCTTTAAATTGTTTAACCAAATTAATCAACGGAATGAATTCTGGTGCTTTATCTCCATATGCATCTCTCAATTTTGAGAAAATTTCTTCAATCAAATTAATTTCAGATTTTGATTTATTTTGATCCGTTTTCCTCAACAACCTCTATCTCCTCCGCCGTCAACCCATACAGCTCATACACCAGCGCATCGATCTTCACGTCCGTCGTCTCGATCTCCTGCTGCACGAGCCGCTTTTCCTGATCGGTTTTGGCTTTCTGCAAATATGCATGAAGTGAGAGCATCTGCGTCACAAGCTCGACCATCTTGTCGTGCCGGGATTTGTCCGCGAGCTTGTCGAAATCTGGGGTGTATATGGGGAGCTGTCCCATGTATTGATGTTTCCAACGATAGTAACCGCCTTGGATCTCAGAACTAATTCTTGAAAAGATAAAGGTGATTAATTTTGAATTAAGGATTCCAAGTAAATAATTAGAATTGTTACTTACTATGTAAGTTGTAGAATCAGAGAACGAATTCATTTCATCGATTGTAAATTGACCTGTCACTGCCATCTCTGGAAAAATGATTTTTTTCTTTTCAAATTCTTGATAATAACTAGATCCGAATCTTTGGAGTGCATACCATTCATAACGAATTTCTGTCTCTGCTGTATTTCTATTCATTAGTTGATTTTTAAATTGCAGGAGATGCTGATAAATCACAGGATATTGTTGCTTGAATTGGCTCTCTGCAATTCTTGAGGCTCCATTTATTGAGGGATCTTCATGCAATGGGAAATGCCACGGAATAAAAATAATAAATTTATCAGGGGTAATTGGTGAGTATCGTTTTACATCGCGACCCACAAGAAATGGCCGAATCATTTCGGCACTTTTTGGATCTTCTGAAATTAATCTTAATCGCGCTTTATTATCGATAACAAATGCTTTGTTGAAACCTGATGTAATTCCTCGGTAGATCCCCCCCATCACATACTCTTCCAACGGTTTCCCTGCATCCCGCAACTTCTTCAGCAAATTCTCTGTCCGCTTGTCGCCGAGCGTCCAGCCGCCGTCCGTGAGCGTCTTCTGGTCGATGGGGTGCCGGTGGGCTTTGACGTACTCCGCGAGGTCCGGGAAGTCGAGCGTGTCCACCTTCGAGACGCAGAACTCGCGGGATGGCTTTGCGTTGCTGACCCGGAGGATACAGGGGTAGGTGGTCGCGTCCTTAAAGACCGGGAGATCGCCGAAGTCCACGACCTCCTCGATCTGTTTTGCGAGCAGGAATTTGCGGAGCGGTTTGCCGTAGTTCGCCCGCATCCACTTGTTCGCCACGATGTACGAGAAGATCCCGCCGTCGCGCAGGAGCGAGATGCCCTTCTCGATGAAGTACGCGTACAGGTCGGCGGTCCCTTGGTACACCGCGTAACGGGACTGGAAGTATTCTTTCTGTTCCTTGATGGATTCCTGCCGGAGGTACGGCGGGTTGCCGATCACCGCGTCAAAT
>Ga0265595_1002429_pt1 | contig 12644 bp, 12 predicted proteins | sample saktaG_15_FD_190148 | JGI IMG/M metagenome (GOLD analysis project Ga0265595, IMG submission 190148) | Saline water microbial communities from Sakinaw Lake, British Columbia, Canada - sak_2013_06_06_50m | ecosystem: Environmental > Aquatic > Non-marine Saline and Alkaline > Saline ... | reverse complement strand
TCCTCCAATATTCTTTAAGAAAACTCTGGCAATTCCGAAAGAGGAATTAAAAAATGTGAAAGATTATTATGAATTAATTAGAAAATGTGTTGCTTCTGGAGTTGAAGGCGACCCAAACATAGACGATTTTTATATTAGTCAAATTCCAGAACCTAACCCTGAAAGAATATCTCCATTTGCATATATGAAGACTGCAAATCATGGATTAAATATAACTAACTCCTCTGTTGGAAAAACCACAAAGGGTATGATTGTTACAGGAGAGCCAGTTGTTTCTGATTTCTCTTCTGCAAACTTATTGGGATTTGCAACAGCCGAGAAAAAGATTAGAGGAAAATTAGACGGTAGAACAAGAGCAACTATTCTTGATGAGATGCAGGAGATCAAGGACGAGGAAGTTCTTGGAAGATTATTAACTTACATGGCTCAGGGTGAGTGTCAAATATCAAAAGGATTAGGGGTGAGGTGCAGAGGACATAGTGTTTTAGTTTTTCAGGGAAATCCAAAATCAGCTGGGAAAGATATTGATAACAAGATTGTAGAATTATTTGGTTTTGTCAGGCAGTTCAGAGATTTCCTAACAAAAATATCAACTAACACCAGAGCATTATCCAAAAGAATTGGCGAGGTTAATGTTGGATTAAATTATAAAACAATTACGGGAGAGGGGGTTAGCGAAACAGAATTTGAAAAAGGACAGCAGATAATTCGAACAATCGCAGAATCATCAAAAGATGGTTTTACTAATCTATTAAAAAATCCTAAAGTTGATAAATGGATTACAAAATCTCATAGCAAGGAATACTGCGACAGAATTGATGCTATCATCAAAGAGTGTGAAGATTATTTAACTAAGGAATTTCTGGAAGGCCAAAAAATAAATTACAGGGGAGTACGGGGAGGGGCTATCAGGAGAGCGTGGCTTAAAGTTGGTTTGTCTAAGTTTTTTAATAACAGAAATTTGTCGGACGAAGATATAGATGAGATTCTGGAATCTGCACAGGATTTTTTCAACACACTTTTAGCTAAAAACCTTAAGAGTTGTGCGACTATTGTTAAGTCTATTTCTTCTGAAGAAGTTTATGGGCCTATTCTTGAGATGAATCTACAGAATTTAAGACCAATATATGCAAAAATAATGTTCTTTAGTTTGTTTGAGTATAAACTGAATTCCACAACCGAAGATAAGATTATCCATATAAACCAATTAGAAGAGAGTTTTAAAGGAATAAGAGAAAATCTGGATGTTGGCAGAAAATACGAGTACTTTTCCCGTATAAAAGAGCCGTTTGAGCAGCAGTTAGGGCATTTAAGATTCCATTTAGGTGAATTCGGCTTGGATTATGATAAATCACTGAATTCCTTTATTATTGAGAATACAGCTAAATTTTCAACAATTTTGGAGGTTTATAAAAAATGGAAGGTCAAACAGGTACAATAGGTACAATTGGTACAATCAGTCAAATAAGTCCATTTGGTCAAATAAGTCCAATTAATGAAAAATATAGATATAATTGTAAAAATAGTGTATTTTGTTCTAATTGTACTTTGTGTACTCATTGTACTTCTTGTTTTTTGAAAATATCATATTCCTGGAAATGTCAGATGGTATGCTTGGGTTGTTGTCATCTTCCCAGCTTCCTGCTGTCTGGCATTTCTGGGTTCAAAGAAGTGAAAGGAGGTGGAAATTAATATGGAAGATGAAAAAATGTTTGAGGTAATTGAAGCTATTGAGGATTTAATCGATGATTGTGATTTAACAAGCATAGAGCTTTTGGGAATCTTCGAAGTCATGAAAGACAATATTCACAAAAGCTGCATATGTAATGATTGTGCAAGAAAGCTATATGGAGAGAACAATGAACAAACAACAAATAATGGCTAAATATGCTAAGTTAGCAGTTAAGGAATTATATGGAATTGAAGATTTAATAATTGAATTTCCGTTTTATTTAACAGAAGGATTTAGAGTTTTCAATGGAGAATGCACTTATAGCATGGACAAGACAATAAGGTTTAATGGAAAGATTTTTCAGAAAGATGACCTCTGGAATATGGCTTGGTATTTGATACTTCACGAGATAACGCATATTAAAATTCTAGGACACTCAAAAGAATTCTGGTTGGAGTTAAAAAATAATTTTGAAAAGACTTTTGAATTAAGAGAACAATTTTATCAGGAATCTGGTTTGAATGGAGACAGCTATCAGGATACAGATTATGAAGTTTATCACGATGATAACTTAGAAGAGATTCCTGCTAATTATGAAATAGTGCGAGATGAAGAAGGCTTGGAGCATGAAGACATTTACTTTGATATTTATAAAATGCCGGGGATGTGGGAAGATTAATTAAACACATTATCAACTGTTTGTTTTTTTAATTGCTTTGATAAATGTTTATAGATTCCTGTGCTGGATAGGGATTTATGCCTAAGTAGTTCTTGAACTTTTCCTAAATCTCCTGTTTTCTCATAGATGTGTGTTCCGTAAGTATGGCGGAATGAATGAGGATGAATTGATTTTTTTATTCCTACTTTTTTAACATAGTGTTTTACTAATTGCCATACTCTTTGTTTTGTTAATGGAATAATCTTTTCTTCATCAGTTTTATATCTGCACCACGATTCTAAAAAAGGTTTTAATAATTTTGGAATTGGCTGATTAGCTTCTTGTCGTGTCTTTGTTATCTCAGCACGAATCTTAATTACATCTTCTTTGAAATTAATATCTCTCTTTTCAATGTTAATCATTTCGGAAACACGCATGCCAGTATAATATAATAACTTAAGAACTAGCTCATCTCTCTGAGATTCTGCTGCACCAAATAGTTTTTTTACTTCGTCTTCTGTTAATGTGTCTTGGAGTCTCTTTTCTTTTAGTTTGCCTTTCTTTCTAATTGTTTCCATTTTAATATTGATTATATAAAACTTAAAATGCATTTAAACTTTGACTTGATTTAAAGCAGTTTTCTAAAATCTATTTTAATGTTTAGTTAAAAGTTAAAATTCAAAATAAGCTGTTTTTGAAGCTATGTAAGAAATAGCAACTTGCTATATGCAATTTTTCAGGTTAGCTATTATATAAACAATTTGGAAGAAATTATGATATTATAATATTATAAAAAGTTGTATTATAATATCGGAACAACCTTTAAGTGCTGTAAAAAGTTATCTTAAATATTAAAATGTCGTCGGAACACAGAATATTTTCAATGGTCATTCCAAAGAGCTTCATAAAAATATTCGAAGAATTCGAGATTATGGCAGGAAAGGACGAGGAGTTCGTCAAGGCATTAGAAGTTCTAAAAAAGAAAACAAAATCTGGTGAGATAAACAAGAGAATAAAGAAAAACAAACTATCGAGTCTAAAGGTTAGGTTTCTGATAGCTGATTATGTTAGAAAAAATAAACAAAGGTATTTGAAAAATGCACAGACCTAAAATCGCAGTAACAAAAGCATTCCAAACTGATGAGAAAGGGCACTTTAGATATTATAGTGCGTTATATAATTCTGAATTACCAGAAGTAAAACCTAAAGCTCCTGTATTTGACTTAGATGACAAGCCTTCTGAGTTTCCTCACATGATTGTAAACACAGAAAAAGAACTGATTAAATTTATTTATGATAATTATGGAATTGGTTTTTATCGTATCATTGGATATATAAAAAAGAGAAAAGGAAATTTTACTTTCTGGAGAGGGGAAATAACTCACGAAGGATTTATTTTTTCTAAAAAAGAAACATCTGAAAAGAAGGAATTAGAACGATTAAAGCGAGAACTTGATGAATCTGAAACAGAACAGGAAAAACAATCAATTCAGGATATGATAGAATTAGATTTAGAAATTATGAAGTTAGAGAAAGATACTACTAAGTTTGGTTTTACTCCGTACTTAAAACCTTCTGGGAGAAGAGGACAATTTATTTTCTGGGATGATCCAGATGAAGCATACATCAAGAAAGAAAAAGAAATTATTAATCAAGAGGATGGTTATGATAAATGGTAGAAAACATTGAGAAAAAATTCTGGAAAGTTCCTGTGCCATTAACAGGTAACGGATTCTTTATGGGAAGAATCGGAAGTGCTAAAAGTTGCAAGATGTTATCTATTGCACAAGGCTATCATTCTCATGGATATAAATTATTAGATATATTTGGTGGATTAAGAGATGAAGGACCTTTTTGGTGTTTTAAAAGTGAGGAAAAGAAACTTTGGGATGAGTTAGAAGTAGAAGTAGGAACTTTTAAAACTCAAGGCCCTAAAGAATATGAAGTTAATTTATTGATTCCGATGTTTTCTTCTAAACTTCCTAAGCAATTGCCCGAAAGTCTGCCAAGGATTACAACTAAGGTTTTTACAATTCCAATATCCTCTATTGAGATAAGTGATATTAGTTTAGTTGTAGGAGATTTATCTTCTAACTCTCGATACTTATGGAATTCATTAGTTAAGAAAGTAGGAGAAGAAGGAAATGGTGCAGACATAGAACATTTAATGAAAACAAAATTTAAAGGATATCAAAATTTAGCAGTCTATAAACTTTTCATTAAACCATTAATTGATAATCACTTGTTATCAAATGATTTATGTTCTATAAATCTGGATATGCAAGAGGAGATAAAAAATAAAAATGCTGTGTCTGTTTTAATGCATAAATATATTCCAGAGCAATTTAGATTTTTTATTATGGGTTGGATTTTAAAACATTCATTAAGATTAGCAATGGAAGACAAGGTTCATAAAAAGACAATAGCGATGTTTAGAGAAGCATCTGCTTTTATGAAAGTTCAAGATAAAAGTTCTGAGAATGAAGAGCAAACTCAAATATTTAGAAATCACGTTAGTAATATTGCTCGTTATGCTCGTTCTGGTTTATTTTTATTTATGGATACTCAATCACCAGCAGAAGTAAAAGGCTTAATTGAGGGGCAGGATGACTTGTTAGGAATTAATGAGATGCCTTCAATGAAAGACAGAGAAGAGGTTTGTGAGCAGTTAAGAAAAGACGGAAGAATTTCTAAGGCACAGATAAGATATATTGCAACAATGCCCATTTATGAAATGTTTTTAGTTACTCGTGGAAAGAAAGCTAAATTATTAAGAAGAGTTGCACCCCCAAGAACTCAATTCTGGAAAAGCAACTTAGGAAATTTTGAAAGTTATTGGAAGAAGATATTTAACAAATACAAAAATACAAATCAGGAAATGGAATTGATTAGGAAAGAATACTTACACCATAAATATTTATTAGAGGAAAAAGAAAATCAGAAAGCAGAGATACAAGATGCTAAGAAAGTCAAGAAGATTGATAATGAAATAATTAAAGTTGAGGTTGAACAAGCTCAGAAAATGTTAGAAGAGCCTGTTCAATTAGTATAATGGAAGAAATAAAACTACAATTAACAGAAGAAGAAATAAGAAAGATAAGTAAAATAGCAAGTGATAGAAAGTTCTCTATTAAAAATGTTGAATCAATTTACACTCAAGATTCAGTAGAAAAAATGAAAGTGTTTGTTAAATCTTATCGATTTTTATTTCACTTACAGAATAATATCAAAGAAAAAGAAATCAGAGACAAGATTTCTAATTATCTTAAAAATATTAATAATATTTATGTTGAATCTGTTAAGCTATTAGAAAAACTTGATTCAAGAATAGAATATGGAAAGCATAGATACAAACAGAAATTATTTGATTTAATGTTAGAGAACATAACAATTATAGATGACTTAATTGATGTTGTATTTCCATTAGGAAGAGTTGTTAAATTGTTTGATCCAGAAACAGATACAAGTTATGTTCATCAGTGAAATTCTTGAGACATCTTTTTATAAAAGAGTCAATTTTTATTTTTATGAAAATAATAATTACAGTCAAGACAGGAAAAGGCGATAAATCAACTGAAGCTGAAATTGACAAAACAGTTGATGTTTTAGAGAAAATTCTATTTACACTTGATAAAAAGTTTAAGAGCTATAAATGGAGTAAGTGCAAGGTTATGTGTGATGGGACGCAGATTGTTTTGGAGAAATAATTTTTGGAAGTTACATCTTTAAAACAAAAAGGTTTAAATACTAAGTAATTATTACTAAAATAAAGTATTGTTTATATAAAATATATAAAAATAATTAACAGTAATTATTACTAAGTAAAATGGTAAAAAAAGAGGAGAAAGTAAAAAAGTTTTTGTTAGAAATACCAGCGGAAATCTGGAATAAGTGGAAAGATAAGGTTCCGCGTTCTATTTCTTTAAATAAAGCTTTAGTTGAACTTCTAAAAAAGGAAGGTGAGAAGGATGAAAAATAAAGTCATTATGTTTTTTTTAGTAATTATGGTTTGTAATAATTTAGTATCTGCTTTTTTAATATCTGATCAAGGAACAAATGTGCGAGAAGTTGCAACAGGTAATCTGACGGAATTGGCTAACTTGACAATTAGTATCTATGATGCTTCAACGGAGGGAAATTTAATTTTTCAGCAAAATTTCAGCGATGCTATAATAAATGGTTCTTGGAATGTTATGATTAATCCAAATTTAGAATACGGAAAAAGCTATTATAAAGATTACAATATTAATGAAGAGGATTTGGATTTTGATGGAAATGAGAGATTACAATTTCAATCTTCTGTTGGGGGGATAAACAACGTTTCTTTTATTAATTTTTCTTTGATAGACTCGTGCTCTGCTGGAAGCTCTATTAGATTAATTTATGGAAATGGAAGTGTTGAATGTGAAACAGATGATAACTCAGGGACTACTGATTTGACAAATTATGCTCTAAAAAATCAATCAGAAACATTTTCAGGCAATATAACAACCTCTCAAACTGGATTTTTTGGGTGGTTGGGGAGTTTGGTCTCACGAGTAACTAAATTATTTGTACAGGATATTGATTTTAATGGGACAATAAATGGTTCTGGAAATATAGTTACTACGGAAAATGTTACCGCTTCTTATTTTATAGGTGATGGCTCTCAATTAACAAATCTCCCAGCAGGAAGTGAAAGTGACCCCATATTCATAGCAGAAAATTCAACTTTATGGAATGCAATAAACAATAAGTTAGCAGAAACAGATCAGAAATATAATGAAACAACCCTAATCTTGAGTGTAAACACAACTTCAAATATAATGAGTTTAGACTTCTACAATAAAAGTGAAGTAGATAGTTTAATTTCTGGTGTTTCTGGAGGAAACTTAAGCTTTAATCAATCATTAACAGATACATTATATGCGAGTATTATCTGGGGCTATAACCAAACACAGCCAGCAATCGATTATGTTGATGCACAAGGATTTATCACATCTGGAATAGAAAACAATACGGCTGGTTGGATATTGAACTTTACAAAAATTTATTCAGATGATTGGAGTAATGTAACAATAACAGAATCACAGATAAGTGACTTGGGTAGTTATTTGACTGAAGAATCTGATCCACTATTCACAGCAGAAAACGCTTCTTTATGGGCTGAAGCTAAAAATAAATATAATGCAACTTATGCTCAATGGAGCTACAATCAAACAACTCCTGCAATTGAGTATGCAAACAACATTAATACAACCCTTTCCTCAAGAATTGATGGAATTTCGGGAGGAAATTCTTCATTCAATCAAAGTTTAACTGATAGTTTGTATTCTGGAATAGAATGGGATTATAATCAAACAACTCCTGCAAATGCATATACAGATTCAGTAAATGCTTCAACAGCATCATGGATTGAAAGTGTTTTTGCTAAGATAGTTGATGTGTTCACAAAATCAGAGATACAGGAACAGTATTACAATAAGAGTGATGTTTATAATAAGACAGAAACAGATAATTTGATTCCAGATGTAACTAATTATTACACTAAATCTGAAGTAGATACAAACCTAAGTTATTATCTTTTATTGACTGATGAACGATATAATGAAACAGATTATATTGACAATTTAATCGCCGATTATTACAATAAATCATATGTCTATAACACAACAGAAGTAGATGCTTTGATTCCAGATGTAAGCAATTATTATACAAAAGCAGAGGTTGATAATAATTTCACTTTATATCTGCTCCTAACAGATCAAAGATTTAATGAGACTACATTGATCAATAATTTGATAAGTTCTGTTAATGCAACTGCAAATATACAAGCATTGGGATTTTACAATCAAACGGAAGTTGATAGTTTAATTACAAACTTAAATGAAACAGATTTAGTTTTAACTGTTAATTCTTCTTTATGGAGCTACATAAATGCAAATGAAGCAAGCTGGCTTTCAACTTACAATGAAACATATGCAAATTGGGCATATAATCAAACAGCTCCAGCAAATGCTTACACAGACATGCAAATTAATGCAATTAATACGACAGCAAATATAGATTCATTAGGATACTTAAATAAATCAGGAACAAATGCAAATCAAAACATAAATATAAGCCCGTATAATATAACTACTTCAGACACAGGTTTCTTTGGCTGGTTAGGAAGTCTGACTTCAAGAATAACTAAATTGTGGGTTGTTGATATTAATGCAACAGGGAATATAGAAACAAGTGAAAACATAACTGCAACATATGTTAAACTCGGAGGCGGCGGTTACATGTATGATAATGGAACAACTTTAATTTTGGGGAGGGATTAAAATGAAAGTGAAAAATAAAATAATTTTGTTTCTTTCATTGTTTATATTTTTTAGTTTTTTTCTGCCTTTTGTGAGTGCAACTTGGTGGGATACTTCTTGGACATATAAAATACCAATCAATATTTCAGTAGCATCTGGCTCAACCCCCCAAGATTATCAGGTTAAACTAATTCTTAATTCTAGCAATGTTGGAACTGGTTTTAATTGGGTTGGTGAATGTGAATCAAATACTTCAAGAATAAGATTTGTAAATGGTAGCGAAAATTCAGAATTTGCTTTTTGGGTTAAAGAATGTTCTGATTCTGGAGAAAACATGACTGTCTGGGTAAAAGTTGACCAAAACATAACAACCACACCCTATACTATTTATATGTATTATGGGAATCCTACAGCAAGTTTATTGTCAAATGGAACAGTAACATTTGAATTTTTTGATGATTTTAATAGCGCATCTGCAGATACGAGCAAGTGGACTGTAGGTGGAAGCATGACTCAATCAGGAGGGATAGCAACTGGAAGTACTTCAGGCACAGATTATTTTCTTGGTAAAACCCGTATAAATATTAATACACTTACCTATATAAAAATGCAGGATAAATCAACCGGAGGTATTGCTAGACCCGGGGTATTAGCAACTAATGGTAATCCTTATAGTGTAGTTGGATTCGGATGGCAGGATTATTCAAATAATTATCGTTATACTGATACTTATAACACAGGTATAACACAAGTACAACGAAATACTTTCACAACAAATTGGTATGTTCTCGAAACTTCTTATAATTCAACTACTGTTAATTTTATTGTAAACGGAGCAATATTAGGAACACATACAACTCAAATTCCAACAAGTGACAAAGTTTTATATGGGCAAGTAGAAGGAAATGCTAATTATGATTTATTTTATACTAGAAAATGGGTTTCTGTTGAGCCTACCTATATTTTAGGTGTAGAAGAAACGCCAGATACAAGCGTGACTTCTCTATCTCCTGCAAATGGATACATTTCAAGTTTATCTACTGTGACATTTAATTGTTCAGCAGTTTCTTCTTCTACCACTGAGTTAACAAATATAACTTTATATGGAAACTGGAGTGGGGAATGGCATGCAAATGAAACTAAATCCTTGACAGGAACTCCAAATTCAACATCATTTACAAAAACTGTCTCTTCAACATCTGGAAATTATCTCTGGAATTGCTTGGTTTACGATAATGAAAGTAATTCAGATTGGTTTGATTCTAATTATACTTTCTCAATAGATACAACCCCCCCGCAAATTACAATAAATTCTCCAATAGGAGCAATAGCAGATGAAACTCCCTTAATTAATGTAAGTTTAGATGAAATAGGAACAATTTGGTATAATATTGATAACGGAACAAATACAACCTTATGTACAGACTGCAACTCTGCTGATACTACTTATTTACATTTAGCAGAAGGTTCTTACACAATTTATGTTTTTGCAAATGATACTTCTGGGAATCTTAATAATACAGAATCAAGTTTATTTACCATAGACATGAATAAAAATTATTTTGACAGTTTTGATGATAACTCTTCAATTAATATTTGGAATGATTTAAGTTGGCAGAAGGGGAATGTGAGTTTTATTGGAGATATTGGAGAACTTAGTATTAATTCTTCAATGGTTTTGCTGTATCATTCTAATAACGATTCTGCTTATGGAGAAAGCGACAGCTTAGTCTATGATTTTGCTGGAGGGAATAACAATGGTTCTGTAAGCTCTGCTACCTGGACTAACTCTGGAAAATATAGAGGAGGATTTAATTTTGATGGGATTAATGATTATATTCTGACTAATCAGCTTGGCGCATCTCCATCAACTCAGACTTCAGAAGTGTGGTTTAAACCCCTCTCCCCTGGAGGTTGTCTTGTTGATGAACTCGGGCAAGGCACAATAAATACTGGATATCATTATTGCCAGATAGAAGTACAAACAAACGGAGATGTCAAAGGAAAATTCTGGAATTTGAATGCAATTACAATTGGTACTGTTAATTGGGGTGAATGGAATCATGTAGCTTTGGTTTATGATGGTTCAACTATGTATGGATATTTAAATGGAGTTGTGAGCGGGGAATCAACTACTGCTGGCAGGACTCCTCCAAGCGCATGGTATATGGCTTTTGGGCCTATAGATTCTACAAGTTTAGGAAATCCAAAATATTTTAATGGAACAATAGACGAAGCTGCAGTCTGGAATATTGCATTAAGTCCATCTGTAATCTTAAGTCATGCAACTACATCACTCATGCTTTCATCAAATTTTACTTCTTATTTAATAAACACAACAAATAATATAACTTCTGTTGATAATGTAACATGGACAGAAGATAATACCGACACAAACAATAATATTTCAGTTGAAGTAAGTGCTGATAGCGGAGCAAATTGGTACACTGCAACAAATGGACAAGCTCTTGGTCAAGATTTTACAGGAGCAAATAATTCTTTGATTTATAGAGTTTTATTTGCAACAAGTCAAAGCCAGAGAGTTTCTTTATTAGACATGAACATAAGCTGGAGTGAGCAAACTGTTGCTGCAGATACTTCTTATCCTCAATTCTTAGATTACTGGGACAACAACGCCTCTCTTGTTGGAAGTGGGGTAGCATTATTTAACGTAACAATAGAAAATACAAACGGAACAGTATTCCTGGAAATCAATGGAACAAATTACACTGCAAATAATATCACTCTTACAACCTATAATTATTCATTAAGTTTAACAAATGGAACTTATTCTTACAAATGGCATTCTTGGGGAAACGGAACAAACCATTTGTATAATGCTTCAGATGAGAGGAGTTATTTTGTGAATGCCTTTTGTTCTCCTACTCTAAATCAAAATTGGACTATTTCAGATACTCAAATTTGTAATGGAGTTCAAGCAAATACAGGAACAGGAAAAATAATAATTTTAGGAGACGGAGAATTATATTTAATTAATGGGGCGAATGTTACAACAAAAAAACTTGAGATTTCAACTACAGGAGACAGAGTTTTCATTAATTCAGGAAGTAAATTTAAAGTAGAGTAAAAATGAAAAAAATAAATATTTTAATAATAATCACATATTTTATTAGTATAATTTTCTTAATTCAATCTGTTTTAGCACTAACAGCAAACTCTTCAAATTATTCTATAAGTATGTTTGGAACAGGAATGGCAACAGCAAATCCATCTTCAACAAATTACAACTCGACCATATTAACAGAAGCAAAGGTAACAACACGAAATGCTGAAAGTGGAACTCATACTATAAACATTGGTTTTTTTGAAAATACAATTTATTATAGAACAGTAAGTATAACTTCTGATTCAATTTATCCAAAATCAGCAGTGCAGGGCTCGATAATAAGATTATCAATTTCTGCATTAAACTCTCAATCAGTCTGGGCAGTTTTAACACTTCCAGACAGCACTCAGGAAACTATTGCCCTAGCCAACAATGGAAATATATACTATACTGCAAACTCTATAGGAGTTTATACTGTAACATTTTATGCAAATAGTTCATCAGGCAATCTTGCATCAGTCATAGACACATTTGAAATAACTTCTCCTGTAATTCCTCCTGTAATTCCTCCAGTAATTCCTCCATCAGGAGGTGGTGGAACTACAACTATAATAGAAAAATGTACTTATATTTGGGATTGCACTTCGTGGAGCATTTGCTCAGAAGGAAAACAACAAAGAGAATGTAAAAACATTGGAAACTGCACAGGAACAGAAGGTAAGCCAATAGAAACAAGAGAGTGTTCAGATGCATTATTTGATGTTGTCATGAAATTTAAAGATGTAGAATTAACTGCAAATAAAACATTAAGGTTCGGCATTGATTTAATAGAACAAGAAGGAATAGATAAAATAGATGTTCAAATAAAATATTCTATTATTGACAGCAACAATACTGAAATTTTCAGCCAGATAGAAACAAGAGCGATACAAGGAAATTTAACTTATGAAAAAGAAATAA
>Ga0265595_1002423_pt1 | contig 12659 bp, 12 predicted proteins | sample saktaG_15_FD_190148 | JGI IMG/M metagenome (GOLD analysis project Ga0265595, IMG submission 190148) | Saline water microbial communities from Sakinaw Lake, British Columbia, Canada - sak_2013_06_06_50m | ecosystem: Environmental > Aquatic > Non-marine Saline and Alkaline > Saline ... | reverse complement strand
TGTACCTCATCCGAGAGGAGCTCCAAGTTGTAGTCTTCAAAACACTTATCCTAGTTAAGGTTCGTATAATGTATCTTGTGCGAAGTTTTGACACATAAAACTGAATTACTGTGAAAAATGTGATTTTAGAGATTATTGGAAGAGATAAAATTGATTTATAGCTCCTCTGCTAGATCATTTGGAATAATGATGGGTTTTGGTGGGCAATTGCATCCAGGTTCTATATAAACAGATTCTGGAAATTCTGCTTGAAGAGACCTTGAAGATATTGAATGAAAATTAGGAGTCCTTTTTGAAGGGTTTTTAGAAAAATCAAAACATTTTTTAGCTAGTCCTGAGTTATCGTTTAAATCTCCTTGGGATTTTAAATTTGCTTCAAAATATGCTAAAGCTAATTCATGTGCTAATTTTAATGCATGAGTTTTACTAAGCCTATGAGTATAATAAACTCTTTCATCTGAATTAAAAATATTTCTCAATCCTTGATTATTTGGAAGAGAGTCAACACTTTCTACCTTATAGCTGTGCATTCTATCGTCTGAAGATTTTATTGGAGAACATTTAAATTTTGCTAAAATTTTTCCAGAGTTCCAAATGCCAATTATATCTGAATCAATTAAAGTTAGATTATATTGCATATTTTTTAAATAAAAAAGAATCATTTAAAGATTTAGATTATTTAATATATATGATTAATTTGTAGTGGCTATTTTATAGTTTATTTTGAAAGTAGTTATTAATTTCTTTATGTAGAAAGTTTTAGTTTTTGATAAAAAGTTTTTGCAGAATATAATTACTTTTTTATTCAATTAAAACAGAAACATCTTTTTGTCAAAACAATAGTTTATCTCTTCATTGGATCATTGATATTTTCAAGCATTTGTTTTATTTTTTTAGTTTATGTTGATAAACACCTTATAAATAATTCAGAATCTGAAATTTCTTGATAAGGTCTTATTAAAAGGCCTTTTATTTATGTATTAAATCTACTGGAATTCCTTCTAAATCTGTTAAATAAACCTAAAAATTACTATTTGTTGCTAAAAAATACAAGGTTTTTGGTTTTATAATATTATTAATTAAGATGTTTTTATTATATAAAAGTATCTTTAACTTATTAATTGATTACACAATCTTGAGGCTTGATAAAAAATATATCTTGGAGTTTCATATGCAAGAGTTCCTAATATTACTGTGGGAATCAAAACAGTAGTAAAAAGAGTAAAACCTGCCACTGTTTCAAGGCCTTTTAATCCTGAAATAGTTATGCTTATAAAATCATTTGAATGTTTCTGTGTTTTTTGAACAATTGATTCATAATTAGATTCATATCTGGATTTATTTTTTGCCATTTTAAACATTATAAAAAATTGTTTTTAAATGTTTTTATTTTTAATGAATTTATTGATATTAATTGGTTTTTGGGTGTTTTTTGTTAATTATGTGTAAATATTTTAAATAATCTAAATAAATAAATAAACTTTTAGGTTATTTAGGTTGTTTTTTGTTAATTATGTGTTAATTTATTAATTAATTATTGATTAATTTAATAAATTGATTAAAGTGGAGGGTTGTTTTTTGTTAATTTGTTAAAATAAGGCTATTTTTGTTAATTTATTAGGTTGTTTTTTGTTAATTATGTGTTAATTTATTAGGTTGTTTTTTGTTAATTATGTGTTTTATTATTAATTTAATAAAAATAAGTTAATTTTTTGCTAAAATTGAGTGTTTAAACAGTATTTTTTATAAAAAAATAAAAAAACATTAATTTTTATCGACGATAAAGTTATATTTCTAATAAGAGTAGTAAGGTTTATAAAGTTAAGAAGTCCTAATATATTATGTTTGGATTTTTTATAAAAAAAGCGGAAAAGAAAGATGTTGAACAACTAAAAACAGCTGTTCAAACAGGCTTCAACAGTGTTAAACAAGATATGGGTAAATTTACAACTTGGATTAAACATCTAGATTCATCAAATTTAGATTTAAGGGATGATCTCTCAGAAGTTTATGAAGAAATATCGACGTTGAAAGATGAAATAGAAAATTTAAAAAATATTCTTTCAATTGTTGGAAACAGGCAGATGTTTAAACAACCTCAAACAATATTTAATAAACAAACTGTGTTTAAAGGTGTTTCAAACACTGTTCAAACAAGTGTTCAAACAGTATTTTTAGATAATTTATCTACTACTGAACGAGCAATTATCTTTGTTTTGTTAAATTCAGATATGAAATTAAGTTATGAAGATCTTGCAGCTATGTTAGGAAAAACCAAGGCAACTGTGAGAGGTCAGATAAACAGTATAAAACAGAAAAGTGAAGGTTTGATTGAAGAAATAGTTGGTGAGAACAATAAAAAAAGAATCTTTATTCCTGAAAAAACTAAAGAAATCTTATTAAATACAAAAAAATCATAAAAAAGTGAAAAGTGAGAGTTAATTAATAAAAAAATGATGAATATTTATGAAAAAAGTGAGAATAAAAAAGGAAAAAATAAAAAGAAAGTATTAAATGGGTTAAAAAATACAAAATTTCAATGAAAAAGAGAGGATTAAATTAAAATAACATAGATAGTGAGATTAGGTTTTTTAGGCCTTTATATCCTTAAATATTAACCTTTAGGGGGTTAAAAAGAAAAGAAAATAATTAAAAATATTAAGAATCATAATTATATTCGTTACAACGAATTTAAATTAAAATGAATGAGGAGGTTTAAATTTAAACTTCTGAGGTGTTTTGTTTTTATCTTAAATCATCAAATTTGGAGATTTAAAGCCCTCTAAGTTCAATTATTGTGGATAAGGTGGCTATTTTTTTTAAATCTTCAGAAATTGAAAGTAAAATCTTTTTATTGTTAATCTTTTGTTTTTTTATGGGAATCCCTTTGTTTATCATTCTTTGTACATAATCTCGAATAGAGCTTTGACTTAAATTAAGATTTGAGGCAATTTCAGAGTAAGTCGGAGGATTATTTTTTTGTTCTTCTAATTGATATATTGACGAGAAAACAGCCATTTCCTGAGGTGTAACTTGTTTAAATTTAAATTTTATTTCTTTTTTTAATGAATCTAGGGATCTTAAAATTTTTGAAGCCTCATGAATTTCTAATTCAAGATTTTTGTTTAAATCTACTCTTTGTCTGTCTGTCTGTTTAAATGTTTGTCTGTCTGTCGAAACCCCTTCATTTCCTATGGAGGGGTTATTATTTGGGTTTTTTAACCCCTCTATTTCCCATGGAACTGTCGAATTGTCTGTCGAATTAATACTTTTTGTCTTATTTAATAAACTTTCTGTCTTATGATTAATAAGCGTAAGATTATTTAATATAGATTTTATTTCATTTAATTCTGCCTTGAGATATATGATTTCATTGTAAAGATTATTAATATCATTCTTTGCTTTTAAAAATGCAGATTTTATAATTTCTTCTTTCATAAATAAATAATGGTAATAAATTTATTTAAAGATTTATATTGAAAATCTGTTTTGTTTAGAATTATAGATTTCATAAACCTTATTTGAGAGTCTCCATTTGATTCTTTTTGAAAAGGGTTCTCCTTTTTTATTTTTTCTTATTAAAACTACTAAATTCTTTTCCTTTAAATCAAATAAAACTCTTTTTATGAACTCTTCATCTCTAGCTATTTCTCTAGCTATTTCTGCAGTAAATGGTTGTTTTGGAAATGAATTATAAAGAAAAGACAATATTTGTTCAATTATTTTATTTTTTTTCTCTTGACTTAACATCATTTTAATATACAACATTAAATAAGTTTTTAAAGATGTTGATATTTATCATATTATAAAAGGTGAAAAATGTTTTCGTATAAGTTTGTGTGTTATTTTTTAATTTTTGTTTTTTGTTTTAAACTAGTGGTTGCCTTTGATTATGACTATAATGGAATCTTAAAACCTAACTATTCTAATGAGGATTTTGAAGAGATATGGGATTTGATATTTAAGGAAAGTTCTAGTGGAACCTATATTAGTTCTGATGTCCCTTGGAATGGATCTATTATGTATAAAATAGATGAAAATTTTATTTATGTATTAATTATCAAAATTCAGGAATCTATAGAATCTAATGAACCAAAATTAAGTGCAGAGATTATGGGTGTTTATGGTAACTTTAGTGATGATATTTTGGAAATAATTAAAAATGGAGATTCATCTGAACGAGAAGGGCTTTTTGAATATCCTGTTTTTGAGGGAGTTGTTGGAAATAGAAATATTAATAATACTCTTGAAGCAAATAATATTTATAATTCTTATTTTAAAATGCAAAATAATAGTTGGGTTTATAAAGACTTTCAAGATATGTCTACTGTTTATCCTTCATTTACATATTATTCTGAAGAAGGATTAAAAACTAGGGAGGCGATTATACTTAAAAATAATCTTGCTAATTATTTAAGATATACTGAAAAGGTTGGTTTAAATAATGAAGAGTTATCTTTTTCAAAAGATGATTGTGGTTATTCTTTGTGGTATGTTGGAAGTAAGTTTAGATTAGACTTAAAAAAATGTTTTAGCCATATTAATAGTTCAAAAGAATTAGTTTATAGGTATTATAATCCTGAAGATTATAATATTAGTATTATCAAGAATGGTACTGATTATTTTATTGAATCTAAAAATAATTGGACAGGTTATGGTTATTTTTATGTTTTTGCTAATGATTCTGTTAATGAGGTTAAGGGAGAGGTTAGATTTAATATTCTGAAGAAAAAAGAGTTATCAGAAATTAATTCTTTTAATGGTGATGAAGAATCAAAATTAATAACTCCCTTTCCAGATTCAAATAGTTTATCTCTTTTGTCGGGTGAAAGTTATAAATTAAATATTAGTGAAGATGGTTTTGATAGTGTTAAATGGTATCTTGAAGGGGAACTTATTTCTGAAGAGAATAGTTCTTTTGATTTGACAGATTTTGAAAGTGGAATTTATACAGTTAGGGTGGATGTTATTAAAGGTAATCTTGTAGACTCAAAAACTTGGAGCGTGATTATAACTGAAGATCCAATTATTAAGGAAAAGGGTATTGGGTTGGGTGAAACAATTTTTTATACATTTGTTGTTGTTATGATTATAATTATTTTATTGGTAATTTATTTTTTGATTATTGAAAAAAGGAAAATGGAACAAACTTCTTCTTTTTTAGAGTAAGGTTTATAAATTGAAATAATATTTGATTTGATGAGTTCTATGAAAAATGAAAAATATGCTTTTGCTGAATTAAGGAAAGAAACTGAGATAATTAATATCTTAGATCCTTTAGTCAAGGAGTGGTTTTTTAATAAATTTGAGGGTTTTTCAGAAAGCCAATTATATGGGGTTATGAATGTTTATGAAAGGAAAAATATTTTAATCAGTGCACCCACTGGAAATGGTAAAACTTTGACAAGTTTTTTAGCGATTTTGAATTATTTAATTGGTTTAGCTAAAAAAAATGAATTAGAAAATAAAATCTATTGTATTTATTCTAGTCCTTTAAAGGCATTAAATAATGATATTTTTGTAAATCTAACTAAACCTTTAGAAGAAATTGAATTTTTGGCAAATATTAAGGGTATTAAATTGCAAAAAATAAGGATTGGGTTAAGAACAGGTGATACTTCTAGTTCTGAAAAAACTAAGATGTTGAAAAATCCTCCACATATTTTTATAACTACTCCTGAAAGTTTGGCTATTTCACTTACTACTAAAAAATTTATTGAATTATTTTATGGAGTAGAGTATGTTATTGTTGATGAAATACATTCATTAGGAAATAAGCGAGGAGTTTATCTTAGTATTAGTTTGGAAAGACTGGAAGAACTTAGTAAAATAAAACCTGTGAGAATTGGTCTTAGTGCGACTATTGCCCCCTTAGAAGAGGTTGCAGGTTTTTTAGTAGGGGTTGGAAGAAAATGTTTAATTGCAGAGGTTAAAGTAAATAAAAAAATGGATATAAAAGTCTTAACTGGTGTTGAAGATTTAATTGATACAAATAAATATAATTTACATTCTTCTCTTTATAGTCTTGTTGATAAGTTGATTCAAGAACATAAAACTACTGTTATTTTTACAAATACACGGGCAGCTACTGAAAGAGTTATAAATCACTTGAAAGAAATGTTTCCTGAAAAATATATGGAAGCTATTGGTGCTCATCATTCTGCCTTAAGCAAAGAACATAGATTTGATATTGAAGATAAATTAAGAAAGGGTGAATTAAAGGTTGTTGTTACTTCAACCAGCCTTGAATTGGGTATTGATATTGGTTATATTGATTTAGTGATATTATTGGGGAGTCCTAAAAGTAGTGCGAGAGCTTTGCAAAGAATAGGTAGATCTGGACATAAATTACATGATATTTCTAAGGGAAGATTTGTTGTTGTGGATAGGGACGATTTAGTTGAGTCTACTATTTTAAGTAAAGAAGCTATAGAAAGAAAAATTGATAAAATTCATATACCTAGAAATTGTCTGGATGTATTGAGTCAACAAATTTATGGTATGTGTATTCAAAAAATTTGGGATATTAAGGAGATGTTTAAAATTATTAAAAAAAGTTATTGTTATTCTGATTTGAGTAGAAATGATTTTATGAGTGTTATTAGTTATTTAACTGGAGGATATGATTTAGAACATAGAAATATTTATGCTAAGATTTGGTATGATGAAGAAAGTGGAGAAGTTGGTAAAAAGGGAAAGATGGCACGGGTTATTTATATGACTAATATTGGGACAATTCCTGAAGAAAGTTTTATTTCAGTTGTTGTTGGAAATGGAAAAGATAAGGGAGGTAATGTTGGTGTTGTTGATGAAGGATTTTTAGAGAAGATAAAACCTGGTGATGTTTTTGTTTTAGGTGGGAAAAAATATCAATTTATGTATACTAGGGGAATGAAAGCTTATGTTCGAGCAGATGTTAAAAAAAATCCTACTATTCCTAGTTGGTTTTCTGAGATGTTGCCATTGAGTTTTGAATCTGCTTTAGAAATTGGAAGATTTAGACAATTAATTGAAAAAAAGTTTTTAGAAAATAAAAAGAATAAAAAAGAATATATTGTTGAATGGATTAAAGATTATTGTTATTGTGAAAATAGTGTTGCTAATTCTATTTATAGATATTTTTATGAGCAATATTATTATGCAAAAATACCTCATAATGATAAGATTGTTATTGAACATTATAAAGGTGAAAAAAATTATGTTGTTTTTCATTCATTATATGGTAGAAGAATTAATGATGTTTTATCTAGGGCTATTGCTTATCTTATAGCACAAAAAGTTGGGAGAGATATTGAAGTAGGAATTAATGATAATGGGTTTTATTTTGCTGGAGAGAGTCTTCCTATTGAAGAAGCTTTAAATTTTTTAACTCCTGAAAACTTAAGGGAAATTGTTGAAGAGTCTATTTTGAGAACTGAGGTTTTAAAAAGAAGATTTAGACATTGTGCTGCTAGAAGTTTGATGATTTTAAGAAATTATAAGGGACAAAGAAAAAGTGTTGGAAAACAACAAATGAAATCATTTTTTTTGATGAGTGCAATAAATAAAATAAGTAAAGATTTTCCAATTTTAAAAGAAGCTCGAAGAGAAGTTTTAGAAGATTTAATGGATATTGAAAATGCTCAGTATATTTTAAAAAGAATAAATGAGGGTAAAATTAAACTTGAAAATATTCATACAAATTTACCAAGTCCATTTGCATTAAATTTGGTTTTGCAAGGTTATAGTGATTTAATGAAGATTGAAGATAAAATCAATTTTTTAAAAAGAATGCATAAAGAAGTTATGGGTGAAATAATTAAAAAGAAGAAGAATTAACTGTCTTATTGTCTAAGACAATTCGACATAATATGTTTTAGTTAGAAAATATTTAAATAGTTAAGTTATTAAATTAAATAAAGTGTTTACAGAAGTTTATGGTAGTTTATATAATGATATTCTTTTTAGTAGAATTGATTTTGATAAATTGAGGAGAAGTCTTACAGATTATGTTTTAGGATTTGAGTATCATCTAGTTTCTTGCAATGGTTCTGGAAATCATGAATCTTGGGGGGGAATTTTAAATCCTAATTTCTTTGAAGGTGGAATTTGTTTGGATAGAACAAAGGATATGAAAAGAGTTTTATTTAGACATAGGGATGAGGTTCTTGATATTCAAAGAGGGGCACTCTATAGAATTAGAAATGTAGTTCTGGAAGAAGGTTTGAAGTTATGGAGAATTGAAGGAGCTAATGACGAACAAGAAGCATTTATCAGAGGAGAGTTAATTTCTTAAAGGTTTATTTAATGATTAAACTATGAAAAAACCAAGTATTCAATTTTTGGAAAGTTGTATTTTAATAAATAAGGAAATTTTAGTTTTAGGAGATTTTCATATTGGTTATAATAAATATCTTTTCTATAATAGGGGATTTAAAAATCATTTTAATGAAATAATGGATGAACTTGATTTTATCTTTAAAAAATTAAAAAAAGATAAGATTATACTTAAGAAGATTATTGTTTTAGGAGATTTAAAACATGAGTTTGGAAAAATTTCAAATATTGAATGGGAAGAAATTTTGAAGATATTAGATTATTTAAATAAAAAAATTGATAAATCGTTTCAAGAAGATAGAATTGTTTTAATTAAAGGTAATCATGATAAAGTATTAAAATTTATTTCTAAAAAAAGAGATATTTGTTTAGTTGATTATTATAAGATTGAGAATATTTGTTTTTTGCATGGTGACATAATGTTTAAGGAGTGTTTGAATAGTGTTGATGTTTTAGTTATTGGACATTATCATCCAGCTATAACTATTTCTGATAAATATAAAACAGAAAAATACAAATGTTTTTTAAAAGGTAATTGGAAAAATAAATTAGTTTATATTTTACCTAGTTTTAGTCCTTTTAGTTATGGTTATGATTTGAATCAAATAAATAATAATTCTAATTTTGGATTTATAGAAAAAAAAGATTTGAAAAGATTTGAGGTTATTATTTATAATAAAAAAGATGATGAAATTTATAATTTTGGGAAGTTAAAAAAATTTGTTTAATTTTTTGTGTTTTCTGGGTTAAGTCTTGGCATTGGAAGGTGAATCGGAAGAGATAAATCATCTTCGAGTGATAATGCCTTAACATTACATTTTGTCATTATAAAATTAAAAAGAGGCATTTTTGCTTTTTCATATATTTGTTTATCTTTCCATGCATCTAAAAATTCTTTCATTTCATTGTCTTCAGGAAGTAATATTAAAAAACCTTCAAATTCTACTTTTGCAGAATTATTTGAATAATTTATAACAAAACCAAATTTTACTCTCAAAGCTTCTTTTGTTGAAATTGGAACTTTTTCTTTAACAACATCTTTAATATCTATGTTTTGGTCTATTTTTAGTTCACCTTCTAATTTTTCCTTTCTTTCTATTGACACTTTTAATAAATTGAATCCTATTATTTTCATGATTATGAATGTTATTTTGGGTTTTTAAATATTATTGTAATATTGTTTATTTAAGCTAAATCTTCTTCAGAAACAACAACAAAATCTCCAATTGCAATTATAGAATTATAAGGAATTAAAATTTCTTTATCTTGAGATCTTTCAATACTTAATTGATTTGTGTAAGGTGTAGGATCTTTTAATACTAAATGAATTAATTCTCCTGTTCTTGTTTCAAAAGTTATATCTTTAATAGTTCCTAATCTTTTACCTTCTTTTGTGACTATTGATTTTCCTAAAATTTCTTTGTGAGGTTTTTTATTAGACATAATGAATAAAGATAATTATTCTTTATAAAGTTTTGTGTAATTTTATTAAAATATTATAAAATAAAATAGTTAATTAAAGATTATTATTAATTAGGTTTTATTTATGTTTTAAATTAATGATTTTATGAAAATTTATTTAAGAGTTATTGTTTAAAAATCACCCCTCACCCTATTGTTTCTTTTGGAAGTTATTATAAATAAATTTCTTATGGAAAAGTATTTTTATTTTTTATTTATAAAGTTTATTATATTATATTATATATATTATATTATTATATTTATTTATTGACGATAAATTTATTATTTTGGTTGTTTTTTTGTTTATAGTTGTTCTATAATATATATATTATATTATATATATCATACTAATGATGGTTAAATTATTAAAAATGTAATTTAGAACATATAAAAAATAATTTCCATTGGAAAAGATGGTGTCAGGTGTTTTGATTATTTTTAATTTATTTTTTTGTTTTTTCTTGTTTTTATGAAGAATTTTTTTTAATTTTCTTTTTTTTCATAGGAAATATTGGTGAGGTATTTTTAACCTAATTGTAATTATATTTATAAAGTATTGTTGTTATTAATTTGTATAAAATAGGATTAAAAGAGAAAATGGGTAAATTAGATAAAATATTTGATTCTGTTGGAAGTAGAAGTTTGTTTAAGGAAAAGAAAATTTTGCAGGCAAATTATTCTCCGGATGATATTCCTCATAGGGATAAACAAATTGAACAGGTTGCTTCTATATTAGCTCCTAGTTTATTGGGTGAAAAAACTAGTAATTTATTTATTTATGGGAAAACTGGTACTGGTAAGACTTTATCAGTGCAACATGTGGCTAATGAACTTTCAAAAAGAGTTAGTGATAAAAAGATTTTAAGAGTAGAATATTTGAATTGTAAATTGAAAAAAGTTGCAGATACTGAATATAGAATTTTGGCAGAATTAATTAGTAAATTAGGTGGTAGTGTTCCTTCTACTGGATTACCTACAGATCAAGTTTATTTAAAATTTTTACAAATTCTTGAAAGTGGTGAGGAAAAATTGTTAATTTTGATTTTAGATGAAATTGATCAGGCTGTTAAGAAAATTTCAGATGAATTTTTGTATAATTTAACTAGATTAAATTCTGAATTGAATAATACTCAGATAATTATTGTTGGTATTAGTAATGATTTAAGATTTTTAGATATGATTGATCAAAGAGTTAGGAGTTCTTTAAGTGAAGAAGAAATTGTTTTCCCCCCATATAATGCTTTGCAATTACAAGAAATTTTAAGAAAAAGGTCTGAAGATGCATTTAAGGATAATGTTGTTTCAGATGGAGTTATTGCTAAGTGTGCTGCTTTTGCTGCAAGAGAACATGGTGATGCAAGAAGAGCTTTAGATTTATTAAGAGTTGCAGGAGAATTAGCAGAAAGAGAATCTAGTTCTAAAATAGAAATGAAACATATTGATTTAGCAAATGATAAAATTGAAAGAGATAAAATTTTAGATATTATTCAGACAGAACCTAAACAATTTCAATTAGTTTTGCATTCTATATTTGAATTAACTGAAAAGTCTAATGATTCTATTTATACAGGAGATGTTTATACATTTTATCAGGAATTTTGTAAAAAGGTTAATATTGAATCATTGACTCAAAGAAGAGTTGGAGATATTATTGCTGAATTTGATATGTTAGGTTTAATTAATGCTAGAGTTATTAGCAAAGGAAGGCATGGAAGAATGAGGGAAATTAAGTTAGCTATTCCAGAAGGAATTGTTGTGAGAGCTAAGGAAATTTTAATGAATAGTTTGGATATTTAATATTTATACTCTTTATCACAATTTAATTTAAAAGGTTAATTTATTTTTGTTATTAAAGTGTTAAAATAGATAGTAATGTTATTAATTAAAAATGAGTTTGATAAATGTCACAGAATATATTAAAACTGTTTATAGAAAGAGGTTTTTTATTAGATAAGGATATGTTGGATTTTTTTGAAGATTTAAGTGATGAAGATATTGCTAATGAAATCATAAATAAAATTGCAGTTGTTTCTCAACAAAAACTGATTACTAAAAGTCTTGTTGGAAAGAATCTTGATAAAATTAAGAATTTATTATTTCAATTAGAAGATGATAAAAAAGAGTTAATTGAAAAATATTTTTTTGATGTAAATCAAAGAGTTAATCTTGATTCTTTAGAGGATTCTGAGAAGTTAAAAGAAATGAGTGTTAAAAATGATAATAATTTAGACAAAATAATTGATGAAAGTAATAAATCTAATGTTAAGATTCTTTCTTCACCTATAATTGCTGCTCAGAAATTAGAAGTAAAAGATTTTGTCAAACATTTTAGGAATAGGTATAGTTTTATGAAAGGGGTTTTACAACAAAGAACTGAGTTAGAGGGTTTAACTTCAATTGATAAAATCTCTGGAAATAATAGAAATTTTTCAATTATTGCTATTGTTAGTAATAAGCATGTAACAAAAAATAAAAATATTATTTTAGAAGTAGAGGATTTAACAGGTAAGACTAAATTGTTAATAAATCAAGATAAGGAGGAACTTATTGAAAAGTCTAAAGAGATTCTTTTAGATGATGTTATTGGTTTTAATGTTTCAGGGACTAGGGATTTTTTATATGTTAATGATTTGTTTTATCCAGACAGTTTTATTGAAAAGAAAAATAAGTTAGATAAAGAGGTTTATGCTTTGTTTACTTCTGATATTCATTTAGGTAGTGGTAATTTTTTAGAAAAGAATTTTAATAAATTTATTAATTGGTTAAATAGTGAAGGATGTGATGATGAAGAAAAAGATTTGTTAAAGAAAATTAAATATTTATTTGTTGTTGGAGATTCTATTGATGGTGTTGGTATTTATCCTGGACAAGAAAAAGATTTA
>Ga0265595_1002422_pt1 | contig 12661 bp, 15 predicted proteins | sample saktaG_15_FD_190148 | JGI IMG/M metagenome (GOLD analysis project Ga0265595, IMG submission 190148) | Saline water microbial communities from Sakinaw Lake, British Columbia, Canada - sak_2013_06_06_50m | ecosystem: Environmental > Aquatic > Non-marine Saline and Alkaline > Saline ... | reverse complement strand
GCCGGAATTGATGGTTAAACTGCCTTGTCTGATTGCTTTTTCTCCGCTTACCGTAGTATTTGTGCTGATTGAGGTGTCTCCAGTAACATTATCAAAATCGCCAGCGGAAGCTGAAGAAGAAAATAATGAAAAATAAAAAAAGCAAAAAGAAATTATCAATATCCTTTTTGCTAATATTTTTCTTCCGCTCATTGACGAACCGATAGACATAATGCTTTATTTGTTCTTGGTTCGCTTTTATTGATTTATAGGATACCAGGAAGAAATTGGTGCTATCTTTTCTTCACCGCTCTCGCTAACAGCCCAATATTCTGTCTTGCATTTGGGATTGGAAGCAACATTCTCTATTATCCAAGTTCCTTCCCATCTGCCTTCTTCCTTTGTTCCTTCGGCTAATTGAAATTCAACTATCTTGTCTCCTTCGTTCAATTTGACAGTGGCTGTCACCTTGGCTATGCCGGCCGGGTCTTGTGCCCAGATGGAAAGGTACTGTTCTTCGCCATCCTGCACGTCAAAGAACGGGTCGATGATCAGTTCTTTGGTAAAGCTGGGATAACCTCCTCCTGAACTAATATAATACTTTTCTGCTCGGTCGGAGAGGATATGAACCGAAGGAACTTCCTCTTCTTGTTCAGGAACGGTTTCTCCCGGCGAACCCGGGGTAAAAATGGGAACCTGATAATTTGAAAAATAAAACCACCCTCCAACGATTATTAAGCCCAAAACAATTACAATTACTATTATTGATTTTTTACTCATTTCTTTTGAAAAACTTTATTTTTAATCTTTTACCATTTTTACGGAAATTTTATTGGGAACCCAGTTGACAATAGCCACGTCAATCTCCATTCCTTCAACCGAACCTTCATTCTCGTAAAAATTCAAAACAATTGAATCAATCTCTTCGTCTTCTTGGGTGACTTCCGTAATAATTCTCTCGGCCAACGCCTTTACCGTTTCTTCACTGATTTTCCCGGCTACCACATCATAAACCATCTTTTTTTCGGAAACAGCTCCTTCGGCAGTTTCGGTAATCTGTCCTTGGGTTATAATTTTATATTCCAAACTCTCGAGAAGTTCTTGGACTCCCGGCTCTCCTTCCGAAGAAATTTCCTCAAACTGCTCGCTCTCGGGCGTTTCCGCTTCCGGGATTTTTTCTTCCTCAAGAGAAACGGAAGGACTGGTAGAAGTAAGTATAAAGTAAGCGCCTACGGCGATTACGGCTATGATAATTATGATGATTAAAATATTTTTTTGAGACATATTTTTTAGTTTTTAGTTTTTGACCTTTATATTTTTAACTTTTATTATTGGGAAGCTGTTTCTTCTTTACATTTATTCATCATTTCTTCGTTATCCAATTCTTCGCAAAGGGCCGGATCTTTGCTACTTAACGCCTTGGCATAAATTACTTCGTTTTTGCAGATATTCCTGAGCATTTCCGTAGCGTGCCGTTCACAGATGGTCAAATCCTCTTCTGCCATGGCTATGGTTATGACAACGTTTTCCTTACAGATGTTCTTGAGATTTTCGTCCTCAAATTTTTCGCAAACGGAGGCATCTTGATTACTGATCGCTTCGGCCATAATGTCGGCTATTTCTTCCGCTTCTTCGGCGACAACTGGCATTTTTTCTTCTTCGTTCTGAATTTCTTCCTGAACTTCCGAATTTTTAAGCTCCTCTTCGTGCCCGGCATTATTCTGGTAAAAAACCAAAGCAAAAGCCCCCACCGCCAGAATAATTAAAATAACAAACAGCGTTTTTTTGCTTTTACTTATATTTTCATTGGTTTCAGCCATGTTTTTCCCCATCTTTTAATAATTTTTAAAATCAGCCACATTGATTCCTTTTACGCTCTGGTCTTCGGCCAAATTGCCCCATTCCCGGTAATCAACCCGAGGAGAAGACAAACGATAAGAAATTTCTCCTTTTTCATCACCATAAATCGTCAAAATGTTCCCATCTTTATTATACCAAGTTTTGCCGTCAAATGAGGGAGTCAAAAGCACGGCTACGGTATCGAGATTTTTACTTGAGGTCTGCCAAAACAGCCATAAGTCGCTGCCTTTCTCCAAATTGTCAAAATCAATGACGTATTGATTCCGAGAATCCAGATGGATAATTCCGCTGGTTTCTACTCTCAACCCTCCGGCATAATCAGCCATATAAGTGGCGTATTTTTCTCCGTCAATGTTGAAAACAGGGTCAATAATATTGGCAGTAATTTTGTTGGCGGTAATCGTACCTGATCCGAAATAGCCATCCCCATTGCTGTATATTCCATAAGAACCGTAAGCCAAATAACTGTATTTTGAGGTTGAAGAATTAATGAAACGTCCACCTGAATCGCTCCCCGATCCATAAATGCCGTAATCGCCGTAACCGACATAAGCATAGCCGCTTTGATCGGTATCTTTGAAATATCCTCCCATTGTCGTTCCTTGAGATCTGATTCCGTAGCTGCTGGTTATAATCATACCTCCCGAAGCAATTGAATTAGTCACCAGAAGATTGTCGGACCAAGTTTCCCATTGATTGACGAATCTTGAATCGCAGTCAGAACAAGCAACACCACCGGCGGCCGGAGTGGAACAAGTCAAGGTGGTGCCGACAGCAGAAACATACTGGCCGGCAGAACAGGCGCTGGGGAAAGAGGACAATCTTGCCCAGGGAACTGTTCCGCCCTGTAGGGTTCCTGACCAGCGCGCATCGCCTGAAACATCTAGTTTATACACCGGCGTCATACCGATGCCGACGTTGCCGTTGTTTTTAATAGTCATTACTGCATCTGCCGTGCTTACCGAAGCACTATTATCTGTCTCATCTCTTTGAGCAAAAACAATGTCTCCTCTACTCCAACCAAGGCCGTTGCCATCATAAAATATAGCTCCTTTTGGAGTAGAACCTCCCTCTATTCCAAATCCGATGCCTCCACCGGCAGTAGATGAATTGAGATTATTAATAATTAATGATATTACAGAATCAGATGCAGTGTTTTCTCTAATATCCAACTTAGCTCCAGGCCCCGTCGTCCCGATGCCGACTTTGCCGTAGCGGACGATTAAACCGGTGGTCACGGCGGAATTATTGGCTATAACCAAAGCCCCTTCTTTTGACTGGGCGTTTATACTGACATTAAGCGGAGCATCGCAACCGGCATAACCGCTAGGGCAATATGGCGGCGTGCCTGCCGGCGCATCCGCAAAAGCCAGGTAAGCGACCCAAAAACTCATTATTAAAACTCCTGAAATAAGGGCGATCGAAGAGAATAAAATCCTCTTCTCTACCTTCCCTTCTTTTGGAAGCTCGGTTAAATATTTTGCTTTTGACATGTTATTAAGGAGTAAGCTCCTTTAATAAATCTTCTGTTTCGTTTTGTTCTTCTTCCGCGACCGCTTTCGGCTCGGACGGGGTCAATTCTTCTAAAAGATCGTCTAATTCTTCCTGGTTTGACGGTTCCGCATCTTTTGGCGTCAATTCTTCCAAAAGATCTTGAGTGATTTTCTCTTCCTCATTCTCCTCGGCCGACGGCTCTTTCTTCTGAACTGAAAAAAGAACCCAGGCGGTAATCACTGCAATAAATAGAATCGCTGCTGTTAAAATTACCATAATAATTCTTTTATCAATTTTGGGCATCGGATTTGATTAAGCCTGTTTTTGCCTTATTCTTCATAATAACATATTCAAAGGGCGGAAAATTCGGACTGGGGATAACTTGCGCTTCTGTTATTCGGCTGTTTTTTCCTCCAAACAACTGACGCTTATCAGCCGGACTTCTTTTTCATTGCTGAAAATCGGCACAATCTGGCACTTTTCGGTTTCCTCTATTATTTTATCAATGGCAGCAGCTGCGCCCTGCTGGTAAGCGTTTGACAATTGAACGTTTTTAAAATCGTTCCAAAGGTCCCAAAAAATATAAATCAAGGAAAAAACGATCCAAACTAAAGCAAAGAAACACAAGATATTCTTTTTTGAAAAATTCAAACGCATTATTCCGAACAGCTTTAAAAGTTAATCTGAATTTCCTTGACCGTGATTTCTTTTCTGTCTTTGATATTTTCTCCAGAAATGATGGTAATCGGGTCTCCTATTTTTATGTCTTCAAACCTTAAAGCTAGTTTTTTAAAAGGTTCTGCAGCGCCTTCCAAAAGCAACGGGTCAACAATCAATTCAAGGCGGTAAATTTCCGTCTCTCCGGATAATTTGACATTAATGATTTGTTTTTCCGATTCTTTGCCTTCCGGCAAAGGAAACTGGCTGACTCTGACGTAAGCTTCCATTGTCAGAGATTCGTCCTGTTTTTGGACAACGTTTCCGGAAAGGCGGAAAACTTCTTCGGGCAGGGAAGGATAAAATACTTCCAATTGCGATTTCAGCCAATCAATCTCCTGTTGATTGTCAGTCGGTTGAGCTGGTTCAACCTGTTTTTGGAGACTTTTGCCGAGACCGAAACCTGTTAAAAGAAAAATTAGACCAACTGCTGCCAAAACTCCGATATTTTTTTTATCCATCTTTTTTATAATTCTGATAAAAAATAAATTATTGAATGACCTTTTTATAATTATAGCAGATATCTTATTTTAAGGGCAAGGATAATTGAACCAGCCCTCATTCATTTTCCAATCGGCCAATCCAATTACCAGGAAAAACAAGTTGATTAAAAGCCAGGCGCCGTAAATCAGAACAAGGCCGATAACAACCGCTTTTAAAACGTCCTTTGCTTTATTGACATTGGCGGGGTTATCCGATGCAGTCATTAATATCACCCCGGCAATAACTACCATTAAAACAGCCAACAGGGGAACAACTTCAAAAAGAATAAAATCAACGATATTGTCAAACAGGACGAAAACATGGCAAAGCTGGCAAGCTTGGCTTTCATCAATACTGGTGAAAGGATCATCCTCAGACCTGCCGCAAGGGACCAAGGCGGCTTGGACAAATCCCGGTATGGAAGAAAAAAATAACACTGCCAAAATAGACAGCGTTAGTAAATTTTTGCAAATGTTTTTCTTTGTCTTCATTTTCGTCATTATTCTTTCGGTTTAATAACCTCGTCTATCAAACCGTATTCTTTGGCTTCTTCGGCCGATAAATAGAAATCCCGGTCAGTGTCTTTTTCGATTTTCTGCAGGGACTGGCCGGTATGCTTTTCCAGAATTTTATTGAGCTTTTCCTTGATTTTAATAATCTGCTTGGCCGTAATTTCAATTTCCACCGCTTGACCGGTGACTCCGCCAGCCACCTGATGCAGCAAAATCTGGGAATTGGGTAGGGCAAAACGCTTGCCCTTTTTTCCGGCTGCCAGCAAAGTGGCGCCCATGGAAGCAGCCAGGCCGATGCAAACCGTGGAAATATCCGGCCTGACATACTGCATGGTATCGTAAATGGCCATGCCGGCCGTAACCGAACCGCCCGGCGTATTGATATAAAGCTGGATGCCCTTGTTCGAATCCTTGGAAGCCAAAAAGAGCATCTGGGCGATTATGGAATTAGCCAAAGGATCGGTAACCGGCCCGGCCAAAAAAATGATTCTGTCTTTCAAAAGACGGGAGTAGATGTCGTAAGCCCTTTCTCCATATTGGCTTTTTTCGATAACCGTAGGTATGAGATTCATCTAACTTATTTGATTATACAATAAACAGATAAAATGGCAAAAAAGCAAGCGGTTAATTTTCGACTTCTTTGGCCGGCTGTTTCTTTTTGGTTTCTTTTTTAACTTCAGTTTTCTTTACCGAGTCCCGTTTACGGGACGAAGTCGAAGAAGAGGATTTATCCTCTTCGCCTTCTCTTTTTTTCTTTTTGGTTTCTTTTTTCTCCGTTTCTTCTTCCTGTTCCGCAACCGGCGCCGCTTCTTCTTTATCCTCATCCCTAGCCGGTGCTCTAACGTCTATTTTCCAGCCGGTCAATTTGGCCGCCAATCTGACGTTTTGTCCGTCTTTGCCGATAGCCAGAGACAGCTGGTCTTCCGGAACAATAACCTGGGCTTTATTCTTCGGCATTATTTTTACTTCCAAGGTCTTGGCCGGAGACAGGGAATTGGCGATGTATTTCTCCGATTCCGGAGAATATTCTATAATGTCTATTTTTTCTCCGCCCAATTCGTTGATCACCGCCATGACTCTGGTACCTTTCTGCCCGACCATGCTGCCGATCGGATCAACTCCTTCCATCTCCGCGCTGACGGAAATCTTGGACCTGGAACCGGCTTCTCTGGCAATCGACTTTATCTGAACCTGGCCGGAAGAAATTTCCGGCACTTCCAGTTCAAAAAGCTTGGAAATAAGTTTGGGATAAGCCCGGGACAAAATCACCACCGGCCCTCTCGGCGTTTCTTCGACTTTCAGAAGATAAACCTTGAGGCGCTGTCCCGGCCGGTAGAATTCTCTCGGCACCTGCTCTTCTTTAGGCATAACGCCGAGAGTTTTGCCGATATCCATGAAAATGTTCCTTCCTTCGACTCTTTGGACGATACCGGAAATTATTTCTCCTTCTTTCGATTTGTATTCCGCCAAAACGCTTTCTTTTTCCGCTTCCCTGACTCTTTGCAGAATAACCTGTTTGGCCGTCTGAGCGGCAATCCGGCCGTAATCTATTTTCGATTCCAAAGGAATCTCCAATTCCTGGTCAACTTCGATCTGCGGCTTTATTTTTTTGGCTTCTTCAATTATGATATGCCGCTCGGGGTTGAAACGGATTTTCCTGTTTTCCGCGGCTTCGGCCGAAGAAGATTCTTCAGCTTGTTTTCCCGGCTTTTCTTTCGTTTTTTTCTTTTCCTTCAATTCCTTCTCTTCCTTCTCTTCCATCTCCGCCAGCTCGGCCTCGGAATAAATCATTTTTTCGTCAACCGCCAATTTTACCTGCCAAAACTCAACCTCGCCCGATTCCGGGTCAAGTTTGGCTTTGATTATCTGTCCCTTTTTTCCGTAGTCCTTTTTATAGGCGGCGGCAATGGCCATTTCAATGGTTTCCAAAACCTTTTCTTTGGTAATGCCTTTTTCCTCGGCAATCTGGGAAATGGCCGACATGAAATTTTTTATATCCATAATAGGCGATGAAGTTTCCCTCTTCGAGTTTCCCTTCATCTTCACCCTGCTTCAACAGGGCTCGGTTTTTAAAAAATATGTCCGTTTCTGAACGGACTGATTTAATTATAACTGAATAAAATCATTCGTCAACAGGATAAAAGCCTATCAATAAAGCGCCGGGGCCGGTATGGGTGGCTACCACCGGCGAAACAGGGGAGATGAATGAAATTTCTATACCCGGTTTTCCCCGTAAAAGAGATTCGAACTTATCAGCTTCTGCCCGGCGGCCGGCGTAAGCAATGGCCAATCTGATCTTCCGGCCGTTTCTTTTTTTGTCGATTTCCTTTGCCAGAATTCCGGCCGCATCTTTACCCAAAGCTACGCTGAAAAACCTGAGCTTGCCGTTCTTTAATCCGACTAAAAATCTGATTCCTATTTTCTGGATAAAAAAAACGGGGCCGACGAATATCTTCGGCAATTTAAATCTGCCGCCGCGCACCACGTATCTGAAATCGCTAAGGCAGGCGACCAGTGTAATCTTAGGACAGAAACCTCTCAGTATCTCCACGATCTCTTCGGTTTTTTTGCCCTGCGAAATCAATTCGATTGCTTTGACGGCTGCCAGACCCTCGGCCACTTCAGCCGTATTGCAGTCAAATACATATATATTGAGCTTTTTCGGTTTCTTATAAATGCTTCTGGCGATCCTGGCTGAACTGTAAGCGCCGGACAGCTTGCTGGAAATCGTGATAACCAGGATCTTTTCGAATTTTTCAAAAGCTTTTTCAAAGGCGGAAAAAAACTCTTGGAAAGAAGGGGCTGAAGTGGTCGGCAAAGGTTTTCCGGCTTTCAAAGCTTGTTCCATTTTTCCGTAAATTTCTTCTTTGGAAACAATAATTTCCCCGTCCGGAAACCTGGTTAAGAAAGGTACCTCGAAGATATCGTTTTTTTTCAAAAAATCTTTAGGCAAATCAGCAACTTCATCCACCACCAAACCGAGCGGTTTTTTCCCTTTTCTCCCAATCTGAATTTCCATGTCTTCGACTCTTGATTCAAACCCCGGCAAGTTTTTGAACTTATCCAGGACCGCTTCCGGCTGATTGGTATGGATGTGCAGTTTGATTTTGCCGGCTGTTTCCAAGATCTCCAAACTGTCGCCGAGCAGAGACAATTCTTTTTTCAAATCTTCCATCTCTGTTCCGGGAGTTTTTTCAAACATCAAAACAACCTCTTTACTGTATTTCAATTCCTCTTTTGTTTGCTGAATAGCAACAAAAGAGGGAGAAGAAAAATTACTTTCGGACGATACCGGCATTCCTTTCAAGCTTTCTATCCAAGCCTCCAGAATTTTCACGAAACCCAGGGCGCCGGCGTCAACCACGTCGTTCTCCTTCAAAACCGCCAACTTCTCTTTTGTTTCTTTTAAAGCAATCTGGCTGGCTTTATGGGCTTCCGCCAACACTTTAATGATGTTTTTCTCTTTTCTGATTTTGGCGAATTCAAAGGATTTTTGGCCGGCTGTTTTTATAACATCCAGAATAGTGCCTTCAACCGGCTCAAGAATGGCCAGGCGGGAGGATTTTATCCCTTTTTTCATAGCCAGAGCCAAATGGAAAGCGTCAATCGTTTCCAAATGTTTTATCCTGTCCAAAACTTCAATAACATAGCCGGTGTAAATCATGCCGGCATTGCCTCGGGCGTTGATCATGGCGGCTGTCTTGATGTCCTGGGTCAGTTCGCGGAAAGTCGAATAGCTTTTCGGATAAATCGTGCCTTCGACCCCCAGTAAAGTGGCGGCCAGATTGTAACCCGTGTCTTTGTCCGCCACCGGAAAGACGTTGATCCTGTTGATTTCTTCCTGATGCGCCACGATTTTCTTGGCAGCGGCAATCATCATTCTTTTGAAATCGTCAATGGTGATCTCCGTAACTATTTTTTCATGGTTTCTGAAAACCCATTTCTCAATCGGCTTCTTGGCCATCTTGGCTCCGAACTTGGCCGCCTGCCAGCCGAGTTTGGGCGGAAATAAAAGAGATTGAATAATTCTTTTTATCCTCAATTGCCAATTGGCCGTCTCGTTGTCGAAAAAAAGACGACTGGCAATCAGAGCAGCTTTGTTTTTTGCTTTTATGATTTCTTCAAGCGGACTCAATCTTTTGACAAAAATCGGCACCAGACAAATAACGGTGAAAAGCCCGGCTGTTTCAAACTGATTCAAATAAAGAGAAATAAAAACAGCGCTGGCCAGAAAGAAAAGCGTGCCGACAGCCGCGTCCCAAAGCAAAGCCAGAACGACTAAAGGAACAACTGAAAGAAAAAGTATCGGCGGAGAAATCGCCAGAAAAGCACCGATAAAAGTGCCGATGCCCCGGCCGCCGGCAAAACGCAGAAACAAGGACCAGTTATGGCCGATAACCGCCGCTGTTCCGGAAAAGACTTGAATCTCCGGAGAAAGGCCGATTCTAGCAGCTCCCCAAACAGCCAGATATCCTTTGGCTACGTCAAAAAGACCGGTTAATATTCCCTGCCATTTGCCGACATTCCTGAAAACATTTGAGCCGGAAGTTTTTCTCCAGCCGATTTCTAAAATGTTTTTGCCGGAAAAGCGGGAGATCAAGTAACCGAAAGGTACCGATCCCAAAAAATAACTGAAAATAATCCAAATCAGAATCATAAGCAAAGCGAAAAACAAATCGTCTAATATGGACCTGGGCGGAATCGAACCGCCATTACTACAATGCGAATGTAGTGTTGTACCGTTGAACCACAGGCCCAATGTCGGGGTGCTGGGAATTGAACCCAGACCGCAGAGTCCCGAACCCTGTATACTGCCGTTATACTACACCCCGAAAAAAATAATGAACTAAGTTACCCAGTATTTCGCTTTGGTCATTTCATCTTTTTTTGTTTCTATTTTTTCCCTTTCTTCTCCGGCTTTTTTGGCTGAATTTTTTAATTCTTTTTCCGGCAATCTTCCCAATTTTTTAATTTCCTTTTCTAAAAATTCTCTTTCGTTTCTTTTAGGATCGGCCAAAACGCAACCGAGCAAGATATCCAAGATTTGTCCTATCTTGGGTCCGGGCTGGATTTTCAAAATTTCCATGACGTCTTTGCCGCTTACTTTGAGCATTCTTACGGAAATAGGATCCTGGCTGACTTTTTCAATAATGTATTTCAAATGCCTTAATTTGTAAGGTTCTGCTTTGGGTACGCCGGAGCCGATTCTGTCCGCCATTCTCAATTGCAGCAGTTCTTCCATATTTTCCGAACCGGCTTTGAAAACCAATCTTCTGACCGAGCTTTCCGAAACTTCGCCGACATTATAATAAAAAAGATGGTATCTGACCAGTTTGACGATTTTTTCAACGTCTTTTTTGGAAAATTTCAAACGGTTCAAAATCTGATAAGTCAGCTTGGCTGAAAGGATTTCATGGCCGTAAAAAGTGGCCTCAGATCCTTGGCCCCTTTTGGCGCGCGGCTTGGCGATATCATGGAACAAAGCAGCCAGTCTGACGTGTTTGTTGAAATTTTTCTGGGCAGCATAGTCGAGCGATTTCAGATTATGCTCGTAACAGTCGTAGAGATGATGCTTGTTCTGCGAAACTCCGCAGCCTTCTTCCAATTCTGGCAGAACGAATTTCAGGAGCCCGGCTTCTCTCATCAGTTCGATGCCCTCGGCCGCCTTTTCCGATATGATGATTTTCAAAAACTCATCTCTGACTCTTTCTTTGGAAATAGCGGAAATCCAAAGGGCGTTTTTTTTAATCGCTGTCATGGTTGCCGGTTCAATCTGCCAGCCCTTACCCAGGGTAGCGGCGAATCTGACCGCTCTCATCATCCTCAAAGCGTCTTCGTTGAACCTTCCATCCGGCTGGCCGACTGCCCGGATGATCTTGTTTTTTAAATCTTTCTGTCCGTTATACGGATCGACAATGCCGACTGGCGCTGGTTTAAGACCGGGTTTCAAAGCCATGGCATTGATGGTGAAATCGCGGCGGGCCAGATCTTCTTCAATGGTTTTGGCGAACTCTATCTTATCGGGATGGCGCTTGTCCTCGTATTTAGCTTCGGAACGATAAGTGGTGATTTCGATTTCTGCCAGCTTCGGACTTTTACTTTTCGTCCGGACGGTCACTGTCAGGAATTTATTTTCGTAAAAACTTTCAACGAATATTTTCTGGATTTCCTCGGGCTTGGCCGAAGTCGTCACATCCCAGTCCTCCGGTTCCACGCCTCTTAAAAAATCCCTCAAACAGCCACCGACAATATAGGCCTCAAAGCCGCTCCTTGCCAATTTATCGATAATGGATTTTACTTCTTTAGGTATCTGCATTTTGATTAACGCTCCGCTGTTATATTTGAATTTTAAATTAAAAATTCCTTTTTTTCAACGCCTTGTCCGAAATGGACCGTTATGGCATAATATAAAAGCCAATATTCCTTCAAGAAAGAAATTTTGTCCAGAGCCCCCGTAGCTCAATGGATAGAGTACTGGTCTTCGGAACCAGTGATGAGGGTTCAAGTCCTTCCGGGGGCACCAGTGAGAAAAAGCCTGGTATAAGGGCTTTTTCTCTTACCAACCGTTTATATTTGTAAAATTTTCCGAAATAAGCTAAAATTAATCAGAGCAATTTCATTTTCAATAAAATTCTGATATAATAATGACGAACCCCCGCGCCTTCTCTGCCCCCGTAGCTCAATTGGTTAGAGCAGATTCCTCTTAAGAATAAGGTTCCAGGTTCGAGTCCTGGTGGGGGCACATGGATTTTATAAAATAAAAATAAAATTATGCTGACAGCGCAACAAAAAACAAAAATCATAGAAAAATACAAACTGCACAATCTGGACACCGGTTCTCCGGAAGTTCAAATTTCCCTGCTGACCGAAGAAATCAAACAGCTGCTTTTGCATTTGAAAAAGCACGCCAAAGATTTCCACTCAAAAAGAGGACTGTTAAAAATGGTTTCGAAAAGAAGAGCTTTATTGGCTTATCTGAAAAAAGAGGATATTAAAAGATACAACGCCATCATGAAAAAAATAGGACTGGCAAAGGTTAAAAAATAAATTTTTTTATGCTAATCAAACATCTCGGACAGCGCATCGCCGTCTTGATGGACGTGCAAAATCTTTATCACTCCGCCAAAAACCTGTACAGTTACGGCACCCGCGTCAATTTCGGGGCTATTTTAAAAACAGCTGTTTCCAACAGGAATCTGATCAGGGCTTTCGCTTACGTGGTCAGAACGAAAACCGGCGAGGAAAAACCTTTTTTCGAAGCACTGATCAAATTGGGAATCGAAACCAGGGTCAGGGACCTGCAGGAATTCTTCGGAGGAGTCAAAAAAGCCGACTGGGACGTCGGCATTACGGTTGACGCCATCAGAATCGCGCCGAGCTGCGACACCATTGTTTTGTGTTCGGGCGACGGCGATTTCATCCAGCTGGTGGAATATCTGAAAAATCAAGGAAAAAGAGTGGAGGTCGTGGCTTTCGGCAGGTCTTCTTCCGCCAGATTGAAAGAAACGGCCGACGAATTCATCGACCTGGAAGAGAATCCGGAAAAATACCTTTTAAAAACAATCAAACCGAAACGATAATGCCTTACGAAAAATTCAAACTGGAAATCGGTGGGA
>Ga0265595_1002421_pt1 | contig 12661 bp, 10 predicted proteins | sample saktaG_15_FD_190148 | JGI IMG/M metagenome (GOLD analysis project Ga0265595, IMG submission 190148) | Saline water microbial communities from Sakinaw Lake, British Columbia, Canada - sak_2013_06_06_50m | ecosystem: Environmental > Aquatic > Non-marine Saline and Alkaline > Saline ... | reverse complement strand
AGTAATAAATATGCTTAAAAAATTTAATCGCAACAAACTGTTAGCCGTTTTTTTGTTTGTGCTGCTATGCATTGATTTTTTCGGCATCGGAAATTTGCCGGCCGCCTGCCGAGCGCAGGAGGGGCTTCGATTTAATCATCCGGTGAATTTTAGCTTGGCCCAGCTTGATCATTATCGTTTTGGCGCGGCGCGTATTAGTTATAATTTCGCGCACTTTTTTATTTTTTGGACACAAATACCGATCGGTAAAACATTAAACAGCGTCAAAGATTTTTTGTCGCTTGATAGCATCGCCGGACAGCCATCGCCTTTACCCTGGAACATTGCTCATTTTTTTGCCTTTTTAATTTTTGTCCTTGTTCTATTTAGACTTTTCCGCTTGAAGTGGTACTGGGTTTTAATTATTGCGGTAGTTTTTAATATTTTTCACGAATATATTGCCGAGGGATTATGCCAGGATCCGTCCTTTAATGATTTATGGGTAGATACGCTGGGAATTCTAGCCGGTCTATTGATCTGGCAGGCCGCGCCTTTGATTAGAAATAATAAATCATCCTAACAATCCGAATGTATCCGAACGCCACAAATAATATATTTCAGAATATTCGGGGCATTCGGGTAAATTCGTAGTTTAGGATTATGTTAATGAGGATATTAATGATTTTATGCATCGCGCCAAGGTTTTTAAATTAGTTTTGATTGCTTTTATTGCCGGCATTGTGGTCGGGCGATGGCTTAATTTGTCGCCTGTTCTTTGGATCTGTTTTATCGTTGTGTCGGCGTGGGTAATAATTTTTATTAGATCAATCAAGGTAAAAATTATCAGTTTGATAATTTTATTTTTTATTTTAGGCGCGGCGCGCTACCAATTAAGTTGGCCGGTATTTAGTCCCAATCGACTTGAATTTTATAACGGGCAGAAAACAATTTTTGCCGGACGCGTTATTAGAGAAGCAATGAAGAATACGAGTAAAGAATTAATTGTGGAGATTAAAAGTATTAATAATGATGCTGGCTCTGGTAGGGCATTGATCCGAGTCCCGCTTTATTCACCTTATGGCCAGGGCCAAAATCTGTCAGTGGCTTGTAAAATTGTGACCCCGCAAAATTATAGTCGTTTTAATTTCGTCGGCTATTTAGCTAAAGATGCGATTTTTTCAGTTTGTTATTATCCGGACAGCATTGAATTGATGAGTGCCCCGGTCGGCACTTCTTGGCTTAGCTGGCTTACGATATTTCGGACTAAGGCCCAAGCCTTGATTAATCAAAATTTTAGCGAACCGCAAGGCGCTTTAATTTCATCTTTAATACTTGGCGCGCGGCAAAATTTATCACAGGAATTTAGAAATGAATTAAGCTTAACCAGCACTTCGCACATCGTGGCCGTCTCTGGACTGCACGTATTGATTATGATTATGTTAACCGAGATGATTTTATTTTCTGTGGTTGGCCTGAAAAGAAACTATGCCTTTTATGTGACCGTGGCCGTGGTCGTCTTATTCGCGCTGCTCACCGGTGGCGCAGCGCCGACTATCCGGGCCAGCATTATGGGTATCTTGCTTTTGTACGCGAAAAAAATTGGTCGGCCGTATCAATCAAGCAATGTGGTTGTTCTGGCCGCGGCCGTCATGCTAGCCGTTAATCCACTGTTGATTTTCTGGGACGCTGGTTTCCAACTATCTTTTCTGGCGGTTCTTGGTTTGGTTTATTTATCTAAAGGAGCGGAAAAATTATTACGCAAAGTCCCGGATTGGCGTTGGTGTCCGCTTCGTTCGTCCTTGGTCATTACTGCTAGCGCCTATCTCATTACTTTACCATTGATTTTATATTATTTTGGCAATCTATCGTTAGTTGGTCCGCTGGTTAATGCTTTGATTCTGGGCGTTCTGCCGTGGACCATGATACTTGGCTTTATTTTTATTCTGGCTGGACTGGCGTTACCGATAATGACAAAGATTTTACTGTGGCCTTGCTGGCTACTCCTTAGCTATATGATTAAAGTTATTCAGATTGGCGCTCACATTCCGTTTTTATCTTTTCATTTTGCTAATTTTTCCTTGCTCTCTACGATCATTTGTTATGTTTTCTTAATAAGTATTATTTTAATTATTAAAAAAATTCGCCCCAGATGGATCTGACTTTAATTTTCAATTTTTCAGCCCGAGACTGATCGTCCCTGGGACGACAATTTTCAATCAATTTTCAATTACCAATTAACCGATTCGGGGCATTCGGATAAATTCGTAGTTTAGGATTATTTTAATCTTTTGGAAATTATTCGCAGTTCGCATAATTTCCGCCAGGGGGCGGATCCGCCTGCTGGCGTGAAGCATCTTATTTGTAGATTAGCATTATTTTAAGTATGAACAAAAAAATTCTAAAAATTATTTTCATTGCCCTGGCCGGCTTGCTGGTGATTAATGTGGGGCTGATTGTGGTCGCCGGCCCGCATTCTGCCATTAACGCCGGTCAAGATTTAAGCGGCGGGCGGGTGGTATTTTTAGACATCGGGCAGGGCGACGCGATTTTGATTCAATCAGCCAGCGGCAAAAATATTTTAATTGACGGCGGTCCAACGCGGCAAATTATTTATAAATTAGATCAATATCTTTCTCCTTTGCGCCGGCAAATTGATCTAATGATCTTAAGTCATCCTGACCAGGACCATTTAAATGGGCTGATTGAGGCCACCCAGCGTTATCCGGTAGGGCAAATTTACTATAATGGCGTAAGCGATTCGGATGTAAATTATCAGGCCTGGCAGGCCATGATTAGCCAGAAGAAAATCCCGCTTCATTTTATTATTGGACCGGAGAAATTAATTATTGACGACACGATGTCGCTTGATTTTATTTGGCCGCGGGTTAGCTTAGTCGGTCAAGATTTAAAAGACGATAACCCTGGTTCGGTGGCGATAGAGATGGATTTTTATGGCCACAATTTTCTTTTTACTGGCGATATTCCTGCCGAAGCGGAGATACAATTAATTCCTTATCTTAAGGCCCAAAAAATTGAGGTGCTGAAGGTGGCACATCATGGTTCAAAGAATTCTAGCGGTATAGATTTTTTGCGCGCCATCGCGCCGATCTATGCGGTAATTTCGGTCGGACCGAATAAATTTGGTCATCCCGGTTTTCGGGCGCTTACCAATTTAGCAAAAGTTGATGCCGAGATCTTGCGTACCGACGAGAAAGGTGATATAATATTTTATTCTAATGGTCAAGATTTGGTCGTTAAAACCACTAAGTAATTTAAGTTTATAATTTTTATGAAGGGCATTGAATTTCCATTATTTAAAACCAAGGTTGCCGGTCTTAATCAAAAATTTATGTTAGAAGACCCGGTGGAGCGCCGAAAATATTTTCAAGCCAAGGCCGGCCCAGAAATCGAAAAAATAAAAGAATATTTAGCCAACAACACCTTCGTCGGTTTTTTGTTGGGCAAAAAGAATTCTGGCAAAGGCACTTATTCAAAATTATTCATTGAAGCGCTGGGTACTGACAGGGTGGCTCATTTATCAGTAGGCGATATTGTTCGTAGCGCGGATTCTGCCTTACGCGACGAGAAGAGCAAAAAAGAATTAACCGAATATCTGAAAAAAAATTATCGCGGATTTATCACAGTAGAGGAGGTAGTGGCCAGAATCTTGGGCCGCTCAACTTCAGGGCTTCTGCCAACCGAGGCCATCTTGGCTTTACTCGAGCGCGAGATGGATCATCTGGGACGAAAGGCGGTTTTTATTGATGGCTTTCCGCGCCACTTAGATCAAATCTCTTATTCCATATTTTTTAGAACCTTGATGGGATATCGCAATGACCCGGACTTTTTTGTCTTTATTGATTTGCCAGAAGCAGTAATCGATGAACGCTTAAAATATCGCGTCATTTGTCCTAAATGTAAAACTCCGCGCAACATTAAATTATTGCGCACCAAAAATATTGGCTATGATGTTAAGACCAATGATTTTTATTTAATGTGCGATAATTCTGGTTGTGGCGGCGCTCGGATGGTGGCCAAAGAGGGCGATGAGCTGGGTATTGAGGCAATTCGCGACCGTATGGAGCTAGACGACAAAGTGATGCGTATGTTGACTGAATTACAGGGCGTGCCCAAAGTTTATTTATGCAACTCCATTCCAGTGGCCGTGGCCAAAGATTATGTGGATGATTATGAGATTACGCCGGCCTATCGCTATGAATACGATAAAAATACCAAGGGTGTCAAGGTCATTGAAGAACCTTGGTCAGTTAAGGACGACAACGGTAAACCTTGTTATAGCTTATTGCCGGCGCCAGTGGCAGTTTCGCTGATTAAACAAATTGCCCAGATTTTAGGATTGTAGATTGCCAGAAAAGAATATCTATCGTCGTCCACGATAGGGATCGGGCTTTACATTAATCAATTTTGTATTATAATATCTGACGGTCTAAAGAATTTTATTTATTTGGTTCCTATGGATTATAGAAAAATTCCCCACGGTTTCACTTATGATGATATTTATTTAATTCCGCAGAAGTCCAGTATTAACTCGCGGCAGGAGGTTTCACTTACTACTAAATTAACCAAGAAAATTTCTTTAGCTTTGCCCATGGTCAGCGCCAATATGGAGACAGTGACTGAATCGCAAATGGCCATTGCCATGGCCCATCAAGGAGGAATTGGTTTTATTCATCGCTTTAATACCATTGAAGAAGAAGTGCGCCAAGTGTCGCTGGTCAAGCGAGAAGAAAATGCCCGGGCTGAAGATTTAGAAAAATTTTTACCTGATACGCCGCTAAAAGACGCGGTGCAGCTTTTTGAAGACAACGGTCGTACGTGTTTATTCGTAGTTGATCCAAAAGGAAGATTATTGGGTATCGTGAAAAAACGCGATATTCTTTTTGAGCCAAAAGATTCTAATAAAAAATTGAAAGATGTGATGATGCCGTTTAGTCGTCTCACGCTGGGCCGGCCCAATTTGTCTTTACAAGAGGCGGTTAGTATTTTTAAAAAATATAAATTTGAAAACCTGCCATTGGTAGATAAAAATAAAAAATTAATTGGCCTAATTACCATTAAAGATGTTTTGAATCGCAATTTGCCCAATATCTCTCGCGACAAGAAGGGGAGGCTATTGGTGGGCGCGGCCATTGGCATTGCCGGCGATTACCAGGAGCGGGTCGCGGCCTTGGTTGGGGCTGGAGCTGATGTGCTAGTGATTGATGTGGCACATGGGCATTTGATCAAAACTATCAATACCGTTAAAGAAATTAAACGTAAATATAATATAGAAGTCGTGGCTGGCAATATTGCCACGGCCGAAGGCGCGCGTGATTTGATTCGCGCCGGCGCTGATGCGGTTAAGGTGGGCGTGGGGCCCGGCTCAATTTGTAAAACAAGAATTGTTACTGGCTTTGGCGTGCCGCAAGTTTCGGCCATTATGGCCGCGGCTATGGCGGCGAAAAAATATCAGGTGCCCCTGATTGCCGACGGTTCAATTCGGACTTCGGGCGATATTGTAAAAGCTTTAGCCATGGGTGCTTCAACCGTGATGATGGGCAATTTATTGGCCGGCACCGAAGAGTCGCCGGGCGAAATTATTTTTTGGAATGGCAAGCGTTGTAAAATTTATCGTGGCATGGCCTCGCTAGCCGCCAATTTAAAGAGAACCGATAAAAAATTACATGGTGAGCATGAGACTTATTATGCTTTTGTTTCCGAGGGCACTGACCGGGCCGTGATTCCGACCACGGGCAGCGTTAAAGAATTATTGATTCAGTTAGCCGGCGGCGTGCGCTCTGGTTTAAGTTATTGCGGCGCCAGAAATATCAAAGATTTATGGCGCAAGGCAAAATTCATTCGCGCTACAGCCGCGGCCGTGAAAGAAGGACAAATCCACGACGTGGAGATGATTGATTAGGGGGGCAGAAGCTAGAAGCAAGAATATAGAATATAGAACAAATTAAAATAACAAAAAACTCTCTGTTAGCAGAGAGTTTTTTGGTCGGGGTGCGGGTCTGTTGGGCGACGGGCGAGTCAGAAATTTTTCAAATATTCTTTTATCCTTTCGCGGTCTTCATTTGTTTTCTCGCCCTTAAAATATATCTCAATAAAATCAACCTTAGTTTGATTAGAAAAATAGGCATATACAACACGTATTCCGCTTCGACAACCCTTACCCCTTAACGCCTTACAGGCGAATTTTTTAATTTTATAAATTTGTATTTTTTCAGTGCAAAGGCCCGGAATCGGAAAAACACTTTGATTGTTTATGTCTTTGAGGTGATAAAGTTCTATTGCGTTACGCTTGGCGATTTCTAAATCTTCCTCGAGCGTTCGGAATTTCCTAAGGAGTCGCTTGAGGTCTTTTTGAAAGACATCAATTGCATTATATTCAATCTTCATCGGTGTTGTCATATATGCGTACTGATGTCTCGGGTGTGCGGTAGAAAACCGCCTCGTAATCAAGCGATTTGCCGTTCTCTGCGCTAACCCACGGCACATCTTTATGCGATAAATCGGAAAGTTGGGTGGCCGTCAGATCGGAAAGTCGTTGTAACTCCCAATCAATATGCTCCTGCTCCCTTCCGTTCAAAATACTTAGATTCAGCTCAACCTTTGGGTTCACTAAATATTTAGTTTGAGGGTACTGATAAAACTTACTTTTAATAATCTCAACCTCACCGTTTTTAACCATATCTGTAATGAGATTTTCAAATAAAGGCGGTGTTGGCCCCCGGAGGTTTTTAAGATACACTAAGCCCATCAATTGATCTTCATATTTTTCGTAATAATCAAAATCCATGAAATAGAGCAATTTATATAAAACCGTCATTCCGACATTCGGCTTACCACCTACTTTTTTCAAAATGTAGAGTAAAATTTGTCGGAACTTATCTGCTCTCTGCTGGGGGACACTGATACGGATCTCGTTTCCAGGGCCTTGTACTTGTTTCCTCCCTTTTTCAATTTTTACAATTATTTTTGCATTTTCCTTCTCCTGCAAAAAGTTCTCAAGCGGAATATCAAAAATCTCGGCCAGTTTTTTGGCTTCAGGGACGGTTATGGGTCGTTCGTTCTGTTCTATCTGAACATAGGTTGGACGGGAAATATTCAATTCCGACGCCAAAAATTCCTGTGTCAGATTATTTTTTTTCCGCAATTGTTGAATGAATTTTGCAAGCATAATAGAAATTTTAGATTATACATTAACATATAAAATTTCTCATTTCTTTAATTTTAGCCTATGTAAAACTATTTGTCAAGATAAATGTCAAAAAGTTATACACAGCCGCTTGAATGCCCGCCCGCTGAAGCCATTGGCAAAAGAGAAGCGAAGGTGGAAGCTGAGAGGAGAAGGCGGGGCGAGCGGGCGCTGGAACCTTTTTTTGTTTGGCTTGCTTTAAATTATTCTCTCATTCGCGCGAATGAGAGAATAGACCATTCCCAACATTTTATCGAAATCGTGCCAAACTTGGTTTTTGACTTATCGGCATCATCTTCGTGAACCGATCCGTTCGCGAAGACGAACGGATTCGCTATAATTAACGGGGTTTTCCGGTCCCTTTATTTCGGGGACTGTCCCCAAGAAAAAAGACAAACAAAAAACTCTCTGTTAGCAGAGAGTTTTTTGGTCGGGGTATCCGGAGTTGAATCGGAGCTGCACCCCCGCCTGCCATCACCCAAATCGGGGTACTGGGAATTGTCAGCCCGAGGCCCGCCCGCCAAAGCTGTCCCATAGACAGCAGAAGCGTAATAACAAAGTTATCTCTTGCTTTTTATTTAGAATTGACTCCAATGAGGCAATAGGCGGGCAGGCTGATCAGCCCTGGGCTGAAACTCCGGCCATCTGCCCAAAACTTTGGTCGGGGTGCGGAGAATTGAACTCCGGCCATACCCACCCCAAGGGTACGTACTACCGTTATACTACACCCCGAGACAGCAAGCTAAAAGTTAAAAATCAAAAGGCAAAATTATTAGCACCATCCCAAACAACGAATTAATCCCGTAAAGGGACGTGGTCCCAACGGGACCTTACGTCCGAACACCATGAACAATTAATTCGGGGCATTTGGATAAATTCGTAGTTTAGGATTATTTTATTTAGCCTTATTTTTGCGTTTCAAATTACTAAGGCAGCGGTTGCAGGCAGTTATTTTTTTGCCGTTGATAGTGGCGGTTTGGATATTAAGATGCTGCCGGCGCTTGCTGGCAACCATTGAATGCGAGCGGGAAAAACTGCTTCTTGGTCCGCGTTCGCAGATAGGACAAGTTTTAGACATAGAATAAAGTTTAGTAATTAAAATTAGTTGTTTTAATATAACACAAGATATAAATTTGACAAGAGTTCGGGTTTATGGTTTAATGGATCTATATGGTTTTGATTTTCTTTTTTCTCATTATTATTCCATCGGCCATTTGGCACGAGTTTGCTCACGCCTGGATGGCTGATTATCTAGGCGACGACACGGCCAAACGCATGGGCCGTTTGACGCTCAATCCCTTGCCGCACATTGATTTGTTCGGCACGATCTTGATGCCCGTATTTTTGTTTTTTATTAGTAACGGAAGTTTTTTGTTTGCTTATGCCAAGCCCGTACCATACAATCCTTATAACTTGCGCAACCAGAAAAATGGACCGGCGTTGGTTGGTTTAGCCGGGCCAATGGCCAACCTGTTGGTGGCCATAGTTTTTGGGCTTTTGGTCAGGTTTTTGCCCAGCGGAAGCTTCAGTGGACTATTAAGCATCATCGTTTACGCCAATATCTTACTAATGGTTTTTAATTTGATTCCTGTCCCGCCGCTAGACGGGTCGAAAATTCTCTATGCGATTTTGCCGGAGCGCTGGGCGAACGTGCGAATGTTTTTAGATCGTTATGGATTTTTTATTTTATTATTCTTTTTGTTTTTTGCCTTTTCACTGATTCAACCAATCATCGGAATTGTTTTCAAACTTATCGTAGGGAGTTTTCCCCAGTTTATTTAAAGATACAGTTGTCTGGCTCTTGACATCTAAAAATGTTTGCGTTATAATAAAGCATCTTAAGCTTTTTGTTTCGTCTTCTCCGCCATCCGCCAACTGGCGGAGGCGGATCCCCGCCTGCCTGCCGGTAGGTGGGCTCGACAAAATAATAATTCCACTTTAATATTTACCCCATTAGATCCCGAAAGCCCTAGTTTTCAAGCGCGGGATCGAGGGGAATATTTTATCAAAAGTTAAATAAAAGCTCCGCTCTTCTCTTCAGGTCAGGGCGGGGATCTAACGGGGTTTACGAATCTATGCCGACAATTCATCAATTAATCAAAAGACCACGGAGAAATGTGAAGGCCAAGTCCAAGTCCCCAGCCTTACAGACGACCTTTAATGTTTTACGTCGACGCCGAAAAACTATGAACACTGGTCGGCCATTTTTGCGTGGTGTTTGTTTAAAGGTCACGACCACGACCCCCAAGAAACCAAATTCGGCCTTGCGTAAAATCGCCAGAGTGCGCTTGTCCAACGGCATGGAGGTCACAGCCTATATCCCCGGTGTTGGCCATAACTTACAAGAGCACTCTATTGTGATGGTGCGCGGCGGCAGGGTCAAGGACTTGCCTGGCGTTCGTTACCATGTGGTGCGCGGCGTTTATGATACGGGTGGAGTTGAAGGACGCAGACAGGCTCGCAGTAGATATGGCGCCAAGAGGCCGAAGAAATAACCCACTAATTAACACTAATATTAAACTAATTGACACTAATAATTTCTGAATTATATTCATGAAATTAGAGGTCAAAATAATTTTTCTAATTTCTAATTTCTAACTTCTAATCCTTATGCGCGGTCATCCACACATTGCCAGAAGAAAAATCCCTGCTGATGTTAAATATAAAAGCGACAAAATCGCCAAGTTTATTAATTACATTATGCGGCGTGGCAAAAAAACAACGGCCCAGAAATTAGTTTATGAGGCCTTAGATATTATCAAAGAAAAAACAAAAAAAGATCCGTTAAAAGTTTTTGAGCAAGCCATTCGCAATATTTCGCCCATAGTAGAAATAAAACCGCGTCGTATCGGCGGCGCCAACTATCAAGTGCCATTTTCGGTTCCCGAGGTGCGACAATTTACTTTGGCTTCGCGATGGTTAATTGGCGCGGCTAAACACAAAAAGGGCAGACCCATGGCCGCCAAATTAGCCGAAGAGTTAATGTTAGCTGTTAATAATCAGGGCGACGCGATGAAGAAAAAGGAAGACACGCATCGCATGGCCGAAGCCAATCGCGCCTTTGCCCACTTTGCCAGATTTACTAGGTAAAATATTATATAATAGTAATAGCTTTTTAAATAAAAATATGAAAAAAGAATTTCAACAGGGGTTGGGTGGCGAAAGAGGGTCAGAGCCAAATAACGAAGGAGTGGGTAAAAATTATGAAGCAGCAAAAAGCAACGAATTGGTAGCCTTGTCTGTATTTCAGCTTATTGAATATCTCGCCAACAATTTAGAATTACAGAAAAAAATATTTAGCAAAGCCTTAGAGAAAGCAGAAATAACAAATTTAATGAAGCAGGGAGCCCCCGCAAAGACAATAGAAGAAATAGCTACAGCAATGGGATTTCGTAATCTTACGGATGATGAACTTAGTGAGATTGGGCGAACACATATAAAAGAAGACGACGAGAGGGTTTGGAAACCCACAGAAAGATGTCTTTTCGTCAAAATTTAGTTTCTATATAATTTAGAATTTTATAACCCTCGATTTTTATTATTTTTAATTTATAATTCATTTATTAAAAAATGCCCAGACAAGACGCATTAGAAAAAATTCGTAATATCGGAATAATCGCTCATATCGATGCCGGTAAAACGACAGTCACTGAGCGCATTCTTTTTTATACCGGCAAAAAGCATAAAATCGGCGAGGTTCATTATGGCGAAGCAGAGATGGATTGGATGGAGCAAGAAAAAGAACGCGGCATTACCATTACTGCCGCGGCTACGACTTGTTTTTGGACTACGCCCGAAGGCAACCATTGCCGTATTAATATTATTGATACTCCGGGGCACATTGACTTTACCGCTGAAGTGCAGCGGTCGCTTCGAGTGTTAGATGGCGGCGTAGTGGTTTTTGATGGTGTGGCTGGAGTAGAACCGCAATCAGAAACCGTTTATCATCAAGCGGAGAAATTTAATGTGCCGCTGATTGCTTTTATAAATAAAATGGATCGCCTGGGCGCGAATTTTTATGCCGATCTTGATTCTATTCATGAACGCTTAACTCCCAATGCCCACCCCATTCAATTACCCATCGGCGCTGAAGCTAATTTTAAGGGCGTGATAGATTTATTTGAACGCAAGGCCTATGTGTACTTAGACGATTTGGGCAAAGAAATAAAAGAAGAAGAAACGCCGGCTGATATGAAAGAAAAAGTAGAAAAATTCCGCCATGAATTAATTGAAGCCATCGTAGAACAAGACGATAATTTAATGCATCAATATTTAGAAGGCAAAGAACCGAGCGTTCCTGAACTGAAAAAAGTTTTACGCCAGGCCGTGGTAAAAAATAAAATTATGCCAGTCTTGGTGGGCAGCGCCTTAAAAAATAAAGGCGTGCAATTATTATTAAATGGAGTCTGCGATTATTTGCCTTCTCCTGTTGATATTAAGGATACGGAAGGAATTGATCCGGAAACCGGCGCGGCGATAACTCGCAAGCCTAGTGATGATGAGCCGTTCTCCGCCCTGGCTTTCAAGATTGCCACCGATCAGTTTGTCGGCAAGTTGTGTTATTTTCGCGTTTATTCTGGTCATCTATCGGCCGGCTCCTATGTTTTTAATACTAAAAATAACGAGAAAGAACGCGTGGGTCGAATTGTGCAAATGTATGCCAATCATCGTGAAGACATTCAAGATGTCTATGCCGGCGACATCGCCGCCATTGTGGGCTTTAAATCTACCAGCACGGGCGATACCTTATGCGACCCCGAACATCCTATCATTTTAGAATTATTAACTTTTCCGGCTCCGGTTATTTCTATGGCCGTGGAGCCAAAAACTAAAGCCGATCAAGAAAAACTCGGCATGTCTCTGGCAAAATTAATGGAAGAAGATCCGACCTTTAGAGTTTCTACTAATGAAGAAACCGGCCAAACAATTATTGCCGGAATGGGCGAACTGCATTTGGATATTATTATTGATCGATTAAAAAGAGAATTTAAAGTTGAAGCCAACGTGGGTAAACCGCAGGTGGCCTATAAAGAAGCAATTACAAAATCAGTGGAGGTCGAGGGTAAGTATATTCACCAGTCTGGTGGTCGCGGTCAATATGGTCATTGTTATTTGCGCTTAACTCCGCTTGAACGCGGCAAAGGATTTGAATTTGTGGACGAGGTCAAGGGCGGTGTGATTCCGCGTGAATATATCCCGGCCATTCGCAAGGGAATTGAAGAGGCGATGACCAATGGCGTGCTGGCGGGTTATCCGTTGGTGGATATGCAGGTGGCGGTTTACGATGGTTCGTATCATGAAGTTGATTCATCGGAGATGGCTTTTAAGATTGCCGCGCAGCGGGCGATTAAAGAAGGTGTGCCCAGGGCCGGCGCAATAATTCTAGAACCGGTGATGAAGGTGGAGGTGGTGGCGCCGGATCAATTTATGGGCGAAGTTATTGGCGATCTTAATTCTCGCCGAGCGCAAATTCAAGAA